>WNFR01001491.1_pt1 | contig 24490 bp, 20 predicted proteins | sample 5400221 | NCBI WGS metagenome assembly WNFR01 (sample SAMN13153357, study PRJNA577476) | soil metagenome | isolation source: 40 cm soil under Madrone tree | place: USA:California | collected 2016-06-14 | reverse complement strand
CGAGTCTGTCGACTTCGCGCCATGCGTCCTTATCCTTCGGAAATTCCCGGACAAGTCCGATAGTTGCGATGTGTTCGACTCTTCTGCCGTCCGCGCTTGTGACCCGGTATCTAAGCACCCAGGTCTCCCCTTCCTTGCGTCGTACTTTCTTTAGTGATCCTCGCTGATAAGCCATAACTCCTCGCTTTCAGCGGGGACTGCCAGATCCGATCGTACACGGTTTTTGTGATTTTGGAATCGAGGTTTGATTCCGTACAACGGAGGCCGCGAGTTCCGACAGTCGAAACACCCAGATCTTGCGCTTGCCTCCTGTTCCGAGCGGATAGGCTCCGGCGATGCCTCTGCGGGCGAGTTCCAACAGATAGCGACGTTTGACACATAGAAACTGCGCCGCCTCGTCGGACGAGACGAACGGCTCCGGTGTCATGGGCACTTGCCTCCACTCTGTGGCAGTGATAACTGTTGCAGGAGCGGAGAAAGCTTCGGCACTATCCCCCGTTTCTCCCCCTGTGGCCGCGTCCAGCGGCATACTAGTGATTGACTCGTCCGGCTCGCTTGCACGGGATGCCAAAACTGGAGTCGGCTGTCGATACTGCAAACCTCTTGGGCGAGGTTCGGACATCGAGGGCAATGAATCCACTGTAAGGCGCGGGGCATGCCGTCTTGAGGACGCTGCGTTCTCGCGCACTCCGAATTGTGTTAGACGGGTCTTCATGTTGTTATGCGGTCTTCGTGAGAGCCTCTCTTTGAGTCTGTTCTGAATTCTGGTCATTTGCGTGTTGGCCTAGCCAGACTTTGAATTCGTCATCGCGTTTGAATAGAACCTTCAGGGCCTCCGCAATGACGTAGGACGGAGTGGAGTCGATGAACTTTGCGTATTGATCGAGCTGCATTTTCACCGACTCCTCCACTCGCGCTTGGATCGTCACTGATTTTGGTTGTTTGGGTGGTGCCTTGATAATTGCCATGATGCGCTTCTCGTCCTCCTATCTGGTTTGTGTTACTTCTCGTACTACGCCCTGAATTCTCCGACTCCTGCACGCAGGCAAAACACGGTCCCCGTTCTGTGGTGACAGGCCGGGAGCGACCCCACAGAGCTTTGGGCGGCTGAAGGCCGTCCAAAGTGGGGTCGCTCCCGGCCTTCTGAGTGTTTTGCCCGCGTGCATTCTTGGCGTTCTCCTTCTTGCATCTCCTTATTCCTCCGGCGTTTCGCGCCGCTCGTGAGTGAACCCCAATCTGAAAGCTGGGTTGAAAGTCGGTTGGAGCCCCTTCTTCACCTGAGCGGTCTCCTTCCGCGGCTTTGGATTTGTCGGACTGGGCTCGAAAAGAGCGGTTTGACCGTCCACGAGTTCGGTTCGGAATGACACGTTCCGTCTCGGTGCCAACCTTCGAAACTCTTCCGTGACGGCATTCACAGGAATCTGTCCTAGAAGCCACGGGCGATAAAGCGCCTCGATCCTTGGGTCTCGATACAGCTCTCTCGCATTCTTCAGATACTCGACTTGTTCGGCGTCCAGCTTTGCGTATTCCTTGTTCTCCCAGTGACGCCGGTAGGTGAAGTAACGCAGTCCTTCCACGCCAGGATCGGGATTAGTAACCCGCGGAGCCGTCAATTCGAACAGTTCTCGTGCTGCCTCAAAGTGGGTTGGGCGCGTCGCAATGTAAACGAACTGCACCTGCGGGAGAGCCGAAAACAGGCTACCGTATGCAAAGAGATGCGTATCAAAACTCGCCAGACTCAGGAGCCCGGGGTCCACAAAACTAAAGGTGACCACAGGCGGCCAAGAAGACTCGGGCGAGAAAAACATCGGGAATTTATCTACGAAATGTCGGGTGGTTGTTCTCTCCGGGATCGCTCCGGCATAGTGTTTTGCGGGGAGCGCGAATCTAGCGATGCCCAGATCTCCGCAGAAGTAAGCAACCTTGTCATCCTCGGTTTCGAGATACCGGTCATCCAGATGTCCAAGGACAAAATCCAGAATCGCCAGCTTCGTGCGCATGTGCTCGACGGAGTGTTCGCGCCGGTTGCGGAGGTGTTCCCGGCCAATGGCTCGATAGACCAGGCGCGAATACAGGTGATAGACACGACCGTTTCTGAGGAGCATACGGGCCGTGGCGTGCCCTTTCCCGAGAACTTTCTGAGTAAATGCCATGCTCTTCTCTCCGCTCTTGGCATCTGTAAACGTCAGGTACTGGCGAGCCGAGAAGTATCCTGAGTGCATGGCCACGAGGTACAGGAATCTAGCTTCGTCCTGGGTGTAGCCAAGGCTGCGGAGGTTCTCGATGCTGGATATTCGGAACTCCATAAGTTCAAAGACTTAGAATTGCCGTCATAATCTCCCGTTCGTCACGTACTCGGCGGAGACCCGCTGCGTCTTCAGACCGAGCGTAAATTTGAAAACCAGCACGCGCCTTTTCGGCGAGATGGTCGCCGCGGTAATGGCCTGTCGCGAGTTCCAGGTCTACGCGCGAGATTTCCATTTCTTGGTTTGCGTACTCGATCCGCACGTCCGGGAAGGCGACTTTGCCATTCACGACGGGCAGACGGAATTGATCCACGAGAGCAAGCTTGGAGCGCTGATTCCGGCCTTCACGTGAGGCTTGGGCCTTGCCGAGCTTTCGATACAGTTTTTCCTTCAACTCGTAGTCAAGCTGAACCCGGAGGACCTTGCCGCCGTTGCGCTCGATTTCCCCAGCGGCCCTTTGATACAGACGGTAGAGTGCTGCGTCGTGATTGGATTCCTTGGGCTTTACGAGACCGGAGTAGATCGTCTGGTCCTCTGGCACCAAACCCTGCCGTCGCAGGAAACCTTGTCCCTGTTTGGTAAGTGTGAGGACAGGCTGAGATTCTTTCTTAAGGGCACTCGTACCACGCCTCTGCAGGAGGCCTTGCTGCACGAGGTTGCGGAGATCGCTGTCCATTCTGGAGCGGTCGCCTGCGTAGCCAAGGTGCGCGAGGTCTTCGACGGCCACCACGCGAAACCTGCCTACATCAGTTAGCGTTTGGATCTCCGATGGCCTGAACGAATACATTCTGTTGCGGTCGTTATACTGGGTCCGTTCACGGTTAGATCGAGACGGCAAATCGCGATGGTCTGGAGAAGTAGCGCGACTGATCTCCGCCTGCGAGGCGCGACGGTCTGAGATCGTTTCCTTCTCCCGCAGCTTTTGCAGTTGCAATCTGACGCTTGTGTTGGATAGAGAGCCGCCGCCCCTGCCGGCAGTAGTTTCCCTGCCGCGATCATAGGAGTCGGACTCCCGGAAGTCGTCCATCCCGAAGGAATCGAAATCAAATCCTCGCGACATGGGCGTCTCCTCCCGGCGGAAATGGACCAAGCAAGAAAGCGGCGCGAGCACTTCCAACCAATACAAATTGCAGCGCAGGAGACCACGGTGACGGGCACAAGAGGCCGACCGAAAGAAGCCAGAGGTACAACGCGATACACATTGGGGTGGACGGGACTAGCTAGACGGCGGGATTCGTCGTTGCTGGTTGTTCGTTCTCCTGATAAAGAAAAACTTCTTCCACGCTTTTGCCAAAGACGCGGGCGATCTTGAAAGCGAGCGGCAGACTGGGGTCGTACTTGCCGGTTTCAATCGCGTTGATGGTGCCTCGCGCGACTCCCACCTGGGCGGCAAGCTCGGCTTGCGACCATTCTTTTTCCGCTCTCAACACTCGTAACCGGGTCTTCATCGATACCGCCACGAATACAGAATCAATCCGATGCTCCACAGAATGATCATCAGCGGGGGAATACCCAGCCAAGCGACGGTATGGAAACCGAACCTCTGGAGGAAGCCGATAGCCACACAAAAGGCCAAAGTTCCGACAAAAGCAAACGTCAGTGCGCGATAGTTGATCTGTCTTTCGTGCTCGTCGTTCGTCCGTAGAAAACGTAGAAGGAATAGGATGGCCATCCCCGATCCGGCGATGGCCAGGACGAATAGGAATGTGCGGAGAGACGGAATTCTTGCGGCAAAACTGACGGAAACGACGGACAAGAGCGCCGCGAGATAGAAGAGAAAGAGCGTGGTTCGACGGTTCTTTGCGAGCTCATCTCGAAAGGGCTGATGGGGCATGGTGACCTCCTCGGAAACACCCCTCAGAGTACGCTGTGACGCTCTATGTGTCAAGTATAGATTACTTTATGTTCTGTATAGACATCGCCGCGACACCTTCCTTTCGTGCATGCGGGCGGTCTCGCTGTGCATCGTCTCTATCTCGGAATCGGCTTCATGTATTCGCGAATGACTTCGCCGGTTTTGGCGTCCAGATAATCAGCGCCAACGATGAGCATGTCGCAACCGTAGCGGAGCGAGAACACCGTTTTGTCCGTGAAGCGAATGCCGACGTAGACGATTCCGTCTGAGACGGATTGCTGTACGAAGTCCACGACCTTTCCCCGGATTTCAGGATACTTGTTGCGTAGCTTGTCGTAAGTCCGCTCGATTCTCTTCTGAATTTTCGCGCGTTCTTTCGTCATCGAAGAGACGGGCGTGCGACTCGTCGGCACCGCTTTCCGGCTTCTTCTCTTCTTAATCATGGTGTTCCTTGCTAGGTGCCGCAGAACCTTCCGCGTCCAGGTTCGGCTTTGGAGGAAGTCCTTCGTGAATGCGTAACTCATCTTTGCTCAAGAACCGTACTCTCGGCCCCTTGGGCCCATATAGCAGCAGGTGATATCAGTACACGACGAGCGTGTTTATGCGCTTTGGAACTTCGCCGACATTCACGACATCCAGAAGCTTCAAGGTTTTTGCGTCAATCACAGATACGGATCGCGCTCCCGAGTTTGAATCGTAGACGCGTTGACTGTCCGGGGTAAACGTAATCCATTCTGGCACCGCTCCTATGGCCGCATGATTCGATGGTTGCTGGGTTGGCAGTGGACAATACCCGACCAGTTGAAGGTCGGGCAACGAATACTTGAACACAGCATTGGCGATGGTGCTGTTCACCCAGAGAGATTTTCCATCCGGGGCAACGCCGATGCCGTGGGACGGAGTCCCAAGCCGCTCCTCGGCGCTGCCGAACCCGCCTGGGTGTTCCGGCAAAACAATACGGGCAACCTCTTTGCGGCTTGCAAAATCCACGACGGCGAAGCCATTCAAGCCGGAGAGTTGGACAAAGATCCGGCGCGTCGAACCGTCCGGGTTCGGCTCGAACGTCATCGGACGCACGCCCCGATCGAACTTAACCTCCCAGGCGGCTTTGTCCGTGTTCAAGTCAATCACTGTCGCGGCTTTGTTCTCGATCGAGCCGCTGACGGCGTACTTGCCATCCGGCGTGACGAAAATATTGTGCACGCTGCCGTCGACAGAAATGCTTTTTGTGCGTTCGAGCGAACTCGCATCGATCACATCCACGGCGCCGGGATCTTCTCGAATGCCGACGAGTACCCGGCCGCCGTCCTTGGTGATAGTCAAGTTATTGGGGTGGCCGCTGAGCGCCACTTTCTTCATAATTTTTGCGGACTCTCGATCCACAACATCCACGATGGATTCCGATTCGTTGCTGATGTAGACCCGTTTCCCATCGGGAGAAAAGGTGACGCCGTGGGGCAGTTCGATGCCCCGAATCACCTGAACCACCTGGTTGATCGAGGAATCGATTACGTCCACAGTATTTCCAGCGCTGTTGGTTACATAAATCCGGGCGGCCATTGCTGAAGCCGAAGCAACGGAGCCCGGGCCGCGCGCGGCGCGTACCCATTGGGCGAGTGCCGCCCAATCGGGATCTGCTTGCGAAGCAAATTGACGCCCACCCGAGTGAAAAGCGTCGCCTCCGGCTTCGGGCGCCAGCGGGTGAGTCAAAAGTCTGCTGGATTGTGGTTTGCCGGGATCAACTAGTTGCGAGGCGCTCTCAAAATTCTGCCGTGATTGTTCTTCCGTCCAATCACTGAGGCCCGGGGAGAGGGTGGCGAGGTGAAACGCCCGGTTCGCAGCCGTATGGCAGCCGTAACAGCGAGCGTGGCCAGGCCGCTCCTTAAGGAACACGGGCTGAACGGCCGCCATAAAGGAATCAAAATCCAGTCCGCCCTTGGGTTGCGAGTTCGCTCCCGTTTGCGCTGCTGCAGGCGCGGCAGTGGCGTGGCGAACCCATTCTGCGAGCATCTGCCATTCTGGGTCGCTTTGAGATTTCCAGAATTTGCCGCCGCCATGCGCAGGGTCGCCACCAGCTTCCGGAGCAAGCGGATGCAGGAGCAGACGGCTTTTCAGCGGTTCGCCGGGCGCAATCAGTTGCTGTACGGCTTCAAAATTCCTGCGGGATTGCTCTTCCGTCCAAGTCAACTTCCCTTCCGGCAAAGGCTCCAGGCGCAGGCGGGTGTTCATCGCGGAGTGGCAGTCGTAGCATCGCGGGCCGCTTTCCCGCTGTTTCAGGAAAATTGGCTCAATTCGAGCGCGATAGGTTTCAAAGTCGAGCGCGGCGGCTTGTTGTGGCTCAGCCTTGGACTCCGCGCCCACCGGCGAGCATCCACAGAACAAGGTGACGATATAACCGGCAACAACCGCTGAAATCCGGACACGCGTACCGAATGACATTCGCCCTTCCTTGCCGTAGCGATTCTGCGTCAGCGGCCGTAGACCAGCAACCGGAACGTTCCCGAAACCGGGGTCGGCTGGGGCTTCGGTTGTTCCGTCGTGGGTGCGGCGGCCGGAGTGAAGTCGGCAGTATCCATAAACAACTGGTGGGTCTTGGGATCGAGAGCCATGTTGCGCGCGCCGAATTCCGTCTTCACGGTTTCCACCACGCTGAAATTGTCAGGGGAATCCTCATGATAGACGTGCAGTGTGCCTTCGCGTGCCGCAACAAAAAGCGTGCCGGTGGATGGTTCGAAGATGTTGGTATCCACGCCCGAGCCGATGGGGAAAGTCTGGACGACTTTGCCGGTATCTACGTTCATGATGGCCAGAATCTTGTTGCGGCCGCCGATGAACAGCCGGTGATGCTGCACGTCCAGATCGATGGCGGTGGCCTCTTCCGCTGGTGCGATCGGCCATCGGGATTTCACGGTGTTGGTCATCGAATCAATCGCCACGACTTCGTTTTTGTCTTCGACGTTGTCGTAGATCGTGCCATGCCCATCCGGCACCGCGTATTCGGGGCGGCCGCCGATCGGTATGGTAGCGATGACCTTTTCCGAGACCGGATCAATCACGGACGCGTCGTTGGTTTTCCCGTTCATGGCGAAGATGTGCTTGGAAGCCGGGTCGTAGATAATGCAATCCGGATTGCCCCCCGTCTTGATATGACCGGTGGGTTTCAGCGTCTTCAGATCGAAGACAACGACTTCGTCGGCGCCGCCGTCGCTGATGAAACCATGCCCAAGGTCGTTCATCACCATGATGCCGTGCACGCGCTTCAGGTCGGAGACGCTGCCAACAATCGCACCGCTATCCGCATCCACAACTTTTACTTCCGTGTTGTGCGAAATATACAAACGCCGGGTGGAAGCATCGAACGTGATGTAATCCCAATACTCCTTGCCACCAGGAGCTGCACCTAGATCGTATTTCTTCAAGAGGTGATAGCCAGACTGCGACTGGGCTGCGAATGATCCAACTAGGCTAACCCCCAACACAACCGTTGCTAACGCTAACTGACGAGCGTCAAGAAGCTTCACGCGTGCACCTCAATGAATTGTCCGGATCGCGTCCGGGTTAGAAGATGAATTTGAGCGCGAATTGAATCTGGCGCTCGGGAACGGTGGTCCTCACTAACGCACCCGCGATGCCGTTCGGACTCCCATCAGAAGCGAAGATGTCCGTATTGCCATCACCTGGGCCCGGGGGCCCAAAGTTGGGATGATTGATAATGTTGAACATTTCGACCCGGAACTGGACATTGAAATTCTCAGAGATTTTCCGGATGTGATTGTTCTTGAACACGGAGAAGTCGAGACTGGTGATTCCAGGACCGATCATGATATTGCGACCAGCGTTGCCGCGGAGGTTGAAGCACACCAAGGGAGGTATGCCGCTTCCCGGCCCCCCCGGATTGTTCGGATCCGTTATCGGGCCGAAAGTAGGAGGGTTGGGGTTGCAATTGGCATTCCAGAACGCCAAATTGGGAGCGGTCGGAAGCTGGAAGCATTGAGTGCGGATATAGTTGGTGGGGTTCCCGGGATTGACGGCGGATCCGCATCCGGGACCGCCGAGGCGATTTGGATAAGCGAAATCATCGCTACTATTGGTGTTTGCCGGATCGTCGCCAGTGCCCCACGTCGGGGTAAAGGGGACGCCATCGCTGAGGGTCAGAATCGTTCCGAGCTGCCAGCCCTCGGAAATCCACTTCGCCGGACCTGACCACGATTTAGGCGAGGGCAGTTCCCACGTTGCATTGAGAACAAAACTGCGGCCCACATTGTAATCAGATAGACCGCGAGTCAATTTCATGTCAAACCAGTCCAAACTTGAGATGGAGTTGCCGAAAGCGTCGCCCGCCAGGGTCGCGGAACTGGTGTCCATGCTCTTGCCCCAGGTGAATGTGCCTTGCACCTGGAAACCATGGCTTATGCGCTTGGCCAACTGCAATTCCATGGCGTTGAAATAGGAACGTCCCTGATAAAACATTCCCCGGACCGTGCCGAAATGAGTGTTAATCGGATCCAGTGGGCCACCATAATTAGGATCGGCGGGATCAGTAACGAATGGCCAAACGTACCCGGCGGAGGTCTTTGTCGGAAGAACGAGGTTGGCCTCGTCCACACGGAAGGGCTGATGGACGCCACGAGAGCCGACGTACGCGACCATCGCTGCCACGCTAGGAGTGAGCTGATACTGGACATTCAGGTTCCACTGGCTCACGTAGTTGCGATGGGGGTTGGGGTCGGTGTAGGTGGAGCGCACTTTGTTGGCTGGGAAGGTGCTCGGCAGCCCATTGAAGAAGCTTATCGGATTAGCGGCGTTGTTTTTGAGCACCGTGTATTGGAAGAAAGGCGTCGCTTGAGTCACCAGAAGGATGAATTGATAGGGGAGAGGCAGAACGTCAAATAATCCGATGCCGCCGCGGACGGCCAGCTTGCCGTTGCGGAACGGATCCCAGGCGAATCCGATTCGCGGTTCAAAATTCTTCGTGGTGGGGTTGCTCTCAAAGAACGGGTCACCCAGATGGGGAGTGCCGGAGGTTATATCCCTCAAATTAGATAGCTTCCCGTTGGCCTCGGTAATCATGCTGGTCATCTCATAGCGGAGTCCGAGGTTCAAAGTCAGATTAGACTTCCAGCGCCAGTCGTCCTGAATATAAGCGCCAAAGATGTTTTGGCGGAGATTGCGGGGTGTAAGCGAGCTGGCGATTCCGCCTTGAAATTTGCTAGGTACGTTGGTCAGAAAATTCTGTATGTTGCCAAAGAACCAGATTCCATTGGGATCGGTTAGCGCCGTCACCTGAAGGTACATTCGCTCAAACGCCCCACCGAATTTGATGGAATGCTTGCCGCGGGTAATGAAGGCATCGTCATAGATCTGAAACGTATTCCAACGGTACAGGTAGGTAGGCAGACCACCAACGCCACCGGGCATGGAGCCCAGTCCCCCAACGGTGACTACCGAAGCGTTTCGGCCGGCAAAGGCTCCGAGTGAAGCATCAGCCGCAGCCGGATTTATTGCGGTGACGCTCGCATTGTTGTCCACGCGTTCGTGGTTATAGCCGAAACGGATCGCGTTCACGAAGCCGGGAGTGAAGCTATGAGTCTCTTCGACCGCAACAATCTGCCTGGAAGTGAGCGATCCAAGCCCGACGTTTCCAAATGAATCGGGCGAGGTATAAGGCGTCTTGTCGTACAGGTATGTTCCAAACAGGCTGTCCTTTTCCGAAAACCTATGGTCAATGCGTGTGGTAACAAAGTTTTCGTTGACGACCTGATTCGCATTGAAGATGAACTTCGCGACGTCTCCATTTCCAATATTGCTTGTCGCGGGGACGACAGGATAAAACGCCAGCAGGTACTTCGCGACTTCCAAATTGACGCCATTTGCGTCGGTATTTGGACCGGGTTGAAGCTGGGTGGTAGAACAGGAATTTGGCGGCGTAGCGCCAGCGGGGTTCGAGCACAAAAGACCTGAAAGCGCCGCAGTGGAAGGCACGAAGTCGACGTTCGAAATGCCCTTTGCCTGGCGAATTCCTTCATAGTCCGCAAAAAAGAAAGTCTTGTTCTTAACGATTGGGCCGCCAATACCGCCGCCGAATTGATTTCTCTTAAACGGCGCTTTGCCAGCCGTCGGGTCCTCAAAGTAATTGCGCGCATCCAGCGCGCTGTTTCTTAGGAACTCGTAGGCGCTGCCGTGGAAGTCATTCGTGCCGGAGCGGGTGATGGCGTTGACCACGCCTCCCGAGGTCTTCCCATATTCCGCCGAGTAATTGCTGGTCAGGACGGAAAATTCCTGAATTGCGTCGACACCCAGGTTGCCGCCAAGCACACTGCCCGGGGCGCCGTTCGCGTAATCGTTCAGGCTGATGCCGTCCAGGCGGTAATTGTTCTGCTGCGGGCGGGCTCCGGAAATTGTGAGCTGCTGGCCGAAGCCGCGATTGCCGCGATCCGCGCCAACGGCGAAAGTTGGCTGCGTCTGGATGGTAGAAACGCCGGGCTGAAGAGCGGCAAGATCGGTCCAACTGCGACCGTTAAGAGGAAGTTCGCGGACGGTGCTGGCAGTAACGACGGCACTGATGTCGGAACTCTGGAGTTGGACGTCGGGAACCTGGGCGGTAACCTCCACCTTGTTCGAGATCGTTCCTACACGCAACATGATGTCAACGGTGATCTGCGAGCCGACCGTCATGGTGACCCCGTGGCGCGTTTCCGAGTTAAAGCCCGTGGCGGTGATCGAGATCTGATACGCCCCGGGCAACAGGTTCACCGTGGTGTAAAAGCCATCGGCGTTGGTGGTCGCCGCGCGTTCGACGCCGGTCGCAACGTTCTTGATCACCAGCTTCGCTTGCGGAATTCCGGCGCCCGCGGTGTCGGAGACCGTTCCCATGAGGGTTCCACCCGCGACCTGAGCGAGGGTCGGAACCGAAAAGATGATGGCAAGTATTAAGAAAACAGCAGTCGTGCGGCCAAACGAATACAAGCTAGCGGTTTTTTGAGAGAACACAGACCCACCTCCACGTTGGGCGGAGTCTAGCGTATGGCAGGGATGGATGCCTTAACCTATGATTAATTTCTGTTTAGATGGTTCCGGGGTGCCACTTTTGCCGATAGGAACCAGAGGTAGCACAACTGTAAAACTGGAGCCGGCGCCCACTTCACTGGTGCATTCGATCGAGCCGCCATGCGCGCGCGCGATGGCCTGGGCGATAGCTAATCCCAGCCCGCCGCTGTGTGAATCACCGCCATTGGAAGGCGCTGCCCGGTAAAATCGCTCGAAAATGAATGGCAAATGCTTCGCGGCGATGCCGATGCCGTGATCCTGAAAGCGCACTCGGATCATGCCGTCCACTTCCTCGAGGCTAACGTGAAGCACGCTTTTCTCGGGAGAATATTTGATCGCGTTGTCCAGGAAAATCAGAAATAGCTGATGCAGGAACGCCTCATCGCCCGTGTACGGAAATTCCTGGTCGAGGTGCCGAAGGATGGTAATTCCCTTCTTTCGCGCCCTCGAAGTCACCAGCGCACAAACCTCCTCCAAAAGTTCGTTAATGTAGACAGGTTCCGATTCCAGATACAGTTGGCCGGCGTCAGCCATGGATAGCGTGAACAGCCCCTCAACCATGCGCGTGAGCTTTTTCAGCTCGTCGTCAAAGATGGCGAGGGTTTTCTGGTATTCCTCCGCCGTGCGCGGTTTGGACAGCAAAAGCTCCGTTTCTCCGTGAAGAACCGCGATGGGGGTCCGCAACTCGTGCGATGCGTCGGTGACGAACTGACGCAACTGGCGCACCGCGGAATCCACTCCCCGAAATAGGTCGTTGAAAGTTTCCGCCAGCTGGCCCAGCTCATCATGCGGCGTGGCGACGGGCAGCGGCTCCCAGAATCCATGGCTTTGCGTAACGCGCCGGGCCATGGAAGCGGCGTGTCGCGTCAATTCCGTAATCGGCGCGAGGCTGCGGCCCACATAAATCATGGAGATTCCGGCGGTCAGCAACAAACTAATGGGGAACAAAATCAGAACGATCTGCCCAAACGTATCGAGCAACCGGTTTGTTCCGAATGTGGGGATTGCCACAGCCAAGAAGCGCTTCTGGTTACTTTGCTCGAAGGGAATAATCGCGACTCGCACAGTCTGCTCACCCTCGATGTCACCCACTTGAAAAGTGGAATGCCTCGCGGCAGGGTCGATGGGCTTCAAATGGATGGGCGCCGGCAGATTCCGCGATCGCTGAAGAACGTGGCCATCGGGATCAAGCAGCTCGAAAAATTCCCCCGGGATGTCCAGGCGTTCAGTGTCTCGCGCCTCGGGCTCCGCGGCAACGTCAGCGATCAGCAGCCGGCCGGTTTCCTGCAACTGGTGATTCAGCTGCGTAGGAATTGCGTGAGCCAGCAACCCCCAAAAGGCCAGATAGGAGGCTACCAGCATCACGCTGACGATGGTGCAGAACAGCACCATCATCCTGAAGCGCAGAGTCTTGGTCTTCATGGCTCCACGGCCCCGAGGCGATAGCCGATGCCCCGCACCGTGTGGATCAGCTTCACAGACCGGTTCTGGTCGATCTTCTGGCGCAGCCGATTGACGTAGACTTCAACCAGGTTGGTTTTGCTATCGAAATGCCGGTCCCAAACGTGCTCCACGATTTCACTACGGGTGACCAAATCCGGAGCGTGCAGCAGGAAAAGTTCCAACAGCGCAAATTCCTTGGAGGTCAGGGGCTCCGCCACTTTTCCCCGCGTGACCCTGCGCCGGTGGCGGTCGAGTTCCAGGTCAGCATAATGGAGCTTCGCGTTGCCGCTGTGCAAACCCCGCCGAACGAGCGCGCGCACACGCGCAAGAAGCTCCGCAAGGACAAACGGCTTGGTCAGGTAATCGTCGGCTCCTGCGTCGAGCCCTTCCACCCGCTGTTCGACCAGGCTACGTGCCGTCAACATAAGCACAGGCGCTTCCATGCCCTGCTGGCGCAGTTCGCGGCAGACTTGAATGCCGCTCAGGCCCGGCAGGCGCACATCTAGGAGGATGGCGTCATAGGTTACATCCGTGGTGAGTTCCAGCGCCTTTTCGCCGCTCTCCGCGATGTCAACGGCGTAGGAATTTTCGCGCAGCGCTCGCGCAATGAAACTGGCTACCTTCCGTTCGTCTTCGACCAGCAGGATGCGCATAAGCCGATGTGCCTAAAATAAATGGCTGGCGCAAATCATAGCACTACTGAACCCGAATGCGCATCATCTGAGGGGGACAGCGGGCCCGTTGGAAGGCGCATCTGTGTGGGAAGTAATTGCCAAATGAAAAACTACTCGATCGGGGATAATTTAGCCGAAGAATAAACGGAGTTGTCCTAAATATCTCCAGACTCAACCCTGGTCGTCGCTTTCGTTCGAAATTTAAGATGCACGGTCAGACTGGGATTTGTTGATTCTCCGTGAGAACCTTCCACTGGCAGCCGCAATCAAGGATAACACCCGTGCGTAAGTTCCGTTTACTCTACCTGAACCCGGTGGTTCTACTGACTCTGTGTCTCGCGTGAACCACATCAAGAGCGCAGGAGAAGCAAGCGCTCCGACTCGTGCAAACGATCCCTATGCCCAACGTCAAAGGACGAATCGACCAAATCCTGCTGGACAATACGGCCCGCCGGATTCTCGTCGCCGTATGGGAACTCGGCCGAAATGATGTGTTTGAAGCAAAAGACCGCCAAGTGATCCTAAGCTGGACGACTGGCGGTCAAAGCGGTGATATGGCACTTGACCAAGCCCATCACCGTCTGTTCGTGGCTACGCGAACCGTCCCGCAGATGATGCTCGTCTACGATCCCGAGTCAGGCCCGGAAATTGCCCGGCTTCCCGCAGAGGGCCGCATGAACGGCGTTTATTGCGACGGTTGGCACAAGCGCATTTACGTCACATGCGGGAGAGAGCTACCTCCGGGCTTCGTTTTCGTCTATCAGCAGAAAGACCCCGACCATTATGAGCCTATTGGGGCAATCCAAGTCGGTGCGCATGGGAAAACATCTCTCCTAGTGCCTGAATTGAACAGGTATTACGTTGCCGGGTCGGAACATCAGGATGTAATCCGCGGGATTCAGGGAGGAAAATTTGAAGAGGCGTAGGCGTATATTGAGGTCTACGAACTGGGACCGTAGCGTGGCAAAACAACCATGCTACGCCGAAAGACCACAGTGAGTGTGCCCTCAAGTCGCCGCTTACCGAGGCTCGAATAGCTCTTCCTTCGACGAGATTTGTTGATCAAGTTCGTCGCCGATTTGCTTGGCGAGTTTGGCAGCTGTGGCTTCCTCTCCGTCGCCAAATCTGAGGCCAACGACCGTGAGCCCTATGGTCTTGCCGGTCTTGTCATGGAGTCGCTCCAATACCGTTGAGGACTTCCCCTTCATTTCCAGAATTGGAGTACCCTCTTCGATTACGTGCAAGTCCCCACAGGAGGATTCGCGGCCAATTTTGCTGCGATCCGTTGCCGCAAAGATAATCGCGTCGGTAGAAGACTGAGGTGTAAGGTGCAATCCCAGGTAGATTAGATCCGGACGATGTTTTGCCGCGACAGTATCAACGAGTGTTTGGGCGAAGGTTGGTTTGGCATTCTGATCCTGTGACAGCGCTCCCTTGATATGCGTCGCGAGGAGCACAAAAGTTATGAGAAGGCCCCCTGTTATCCTCCTCGCCAGGCACGATGGAGAACCAGTAGTTTGACGTTTTGCTTGCGTTGCTTGAGTCAAGAGCATTCAAAACCTCCTCAAGACATAGCTTTTGTTCGAACGATTCGAATTTCTTTCCCTGAAGGCAACTTCAGTGCAAGGCCCTGGCGGGAGCGGGGACCTTGGTGGGTGGGGCGAGGCTATCGAGAGCTGCCGTGACACCCCCGTCGTTGTGAGGTACGCCGGCTAAACGAAGACCCATTTCGATTCCACTTAGTGTTCCCGCCAGCATCAGATCATTGAAGCTGCCGAGGTGTCCTATCCGGAATACCTTCCCCGCCAGTTTCGAGAGTCCCGCGCCGAGCGACATATCAAACTTCTCGAGGATGATGTTTCGCAGTCGATCTGCGTCATGGCCCTCAGGTACAAAGGCGGCGGTAAGCGAATTTGAATATTCTTGAGGTTCTTCGCAAACAACTTCTAGCCCCCACGCTTGCACGGCGACCCGCGTCGCTTCGGCGTGACGATGATGCCGATCAAACACATTTGACAGGCCCTCTTCTTGTAGCATCGTAAGGGCCTCTCGCAGCCCATAGATGAGATTCGTGGCTGGTGTAAACGGAAAAAAGCCTGTGCGATTGGGAGCCAGCATCTCTTTCCAGTCCCAATAAGATCGGGACAGCTTTGCTGCTTTACTGGCGGAAAGCGCTTTTTCCGAAATAGCGTTGAAACTGAGGCCCGGGGGAAGCATAAGGCCCTTCTGCGAACCAGCCACGGTGACGTCAACTTCCCATTGCTCGTGGCGATAGTCCACACAAGCTAAGGAAGAAATCGTATCTACGATCAACAAGGCCGGATGACCAACAAGATTCATAGCACGCCGAATTTCAGAGATGCGGCTCGTGACCCCCGTGGAGGTTTCATTGTGGACCACCATAACTGCCTTGAATGTATGTTGCGGGTCGGAACCCAGTCGCGCTTCTATTTCCGCGGGATCAGCTCCTCTACGCCAGGTGCCTGGCACGTACTCAACCTTGATGCCAAATTTCTCCGCGAGCTGGCGCCAGAGTTGCGAGAAGTGGCCGGTCTCGAACATCAATACACGATCGCCGGGAGAAAGCGTGTTTACTATGGCGGCTTCCCAGGCGCCCGTACCGGAAGCGGGATACATGACCACCGGACCGCTGGTGTGGAAAAGTGTGCGTAAGCTTTCCAGGACGTCGCCCGCTAACTTTGCAAATTCCGTTCCGCGATGGTCAATGACCGGGCGATTCATTGCTCGCAACACGCGGTCCGGAACATTCGTGGGACCCGGAATTTGGAGAAAATGCCGACCAGAATGAATCAAGTTTGGTTCCGGCAGAGCCATGGAGTACCGAAATCTGTTATGGGACGTCTGAAAACGGCCCGGTTTCGGAAGAAAACAGACTCGCTACATATCCCAGCCAACCCCGCCGCCTCCTTTTCGAGTCCTAGTATCCCTCGCACATTAGACTTGGTATGCGCTGGTTGTAGTGTACTCCTGTAAGTTTTCTTGCAAACAAACTGAAACAAACTACATTAGTTATCTGTTCCTGGTGAGTTCGCGATGCAGGCCGATCTGCATGGCTTGCGCCAGATGAACCGCCTTTCGTCCTGTGGACTGAAAGATCTGCTCGCGGCAACTAAAACCATCCGACACAATCAGTGTGTCCTGCCGGGCGCTCCGCACAGCCGGGAAGAGTACGCGCTCGCCCACTGCCTGGGATACGACGAACTTGTCCCTCTCGAATCCGAAAGGTCCAGCCATCCCGCAACAGCCCGAATCCAGCGACTGCAGTTCACATCCCGTCTTTCGCAGTAACGATTCTTCATCATTCATCTTCATGAGTGCCTTATGATGGCAGTGACCATGGAGCAGGACTTTGCCAGAGATAGGCGGCGGCTGATATCCGGGCGTTTGGCGTTCAAGGAATTCGCTGAGCAGAAAGGTCTGGCGTCCCAGTCGGACAGCGCGTTCTTCCCCAGGGAACAAGTTCTGCAGTTCGTCTCGAAAGACCGAGGCACAGCTCGGTTCCAACACTACGATGGGTAATCCAGCGTCAATCTCGCAGCCCAGCGACCGCATGATTTTCTGCAGATAGCTCTTGGCCTTATCGAGCATGCCAAAATCGTAGAGGGGCCGCCCGCAACAGAGATGATTTCGCGGAATTTTGACGCTGTAGCCAGCGTGGCGTAAAACATCGATCGCGGCGCGACTCGTCTCCGGGTGGAAATAGTTATTAAAGGTGTCCACCCACAAAATTACCTCGCGGCCTGCGTTCTTGGACGAACCTGCCCGGTTCCCCCCTTCCGAGCCGCAAACAGGAATTCTCTCTTTGCTGGCCCATTTTCGAAAGCTGCTGGAAGCGAATCGAGGCAAATGCCGCTCAGGGGCCAATTGCAAGGCATTGCGTAACAAATTGCTAAACCCCGGGGCCGTGCCGAGAAAGTTCGCGAGATTTGGCGCAATGGAAGCGAACCTTGCCCAGCGGTCGATCATTCCAAACGCGTACGCATGTAATGGCCGTATCCTGTCCTCGTAGTAGTGGGACAGAAACTCTGCTTTGTAGGTCGCGATGTCGACATTTGCTGGACATTCGGATTTGCACGCCTTGCAAGAAAGACACAAGTCGAGCGCTCTCTTCACTGGCTCGCTGCGCCAACCATTTCCGACTACTTCGCCCTGAAGCATCTCAAAGAGCATGTGCGCACGCCCCCGCGTGCTGTGCTCCTCCTCAAGCGTGACCATGTAACTCGGGCACATCGAGCCACCGGCTTGCTTCCGGCATGCTCCGAGTCCGATGCATCGCAAAGCGGCTTTCGCGAAGGATCCCTCGTCCTCGAGAAATTTGAAGTGAGTTTCTGGCTCAAGCGGTTTGTAGTCAGCCCCGAGCCGTAGATTCTCTGTGGGAAGATACGGATCAACAATCTTATGCGGGTTCAACTTGTTGGTTGGGTCCCAGGTCAGTTTGAATTCTTGAAAAGCCCGGATCAGTTCAGGCCCGAACATTTTCGGAAGTAACGCTCCGCGCGATTGCCCGTCTCCGTGCTCGCCCGATAGTGATCCGCCAAAGCTGACCACCAGATCGGCAGCTCGTTCAACAAATTCGGCGTACTTCCGAATACCGCCTTCGCTCTGGAGATCAAAGCTCACACGCATGTGGATACAGCCATGACCGAAGTGCCCGTAAAATGCTCCGTGGTAGCCGTATTCATCCATTAGCTTTCGAATCTCGCGGAGATAAGCGCCGAGCTTCTCGGGCGCCACTGCTGCGTCGTCCCAGCCTTCCCATTCAGCCGGTGCTCCAGGTGCAAACGCAGCTGCTCGTGGACCGGATTCGCGTATTTGCCAGACCGCATGCGCTTCGTTCTCCGTGTACAGTCGCGAGGTGGGCGGATCGGGCGATTGCCCCAAGCGATCGATCAGTTGAAGTGCCAAAGTTTTTGATTCGTTCGCATCGTTGGCGCCGAATTCTACAAGTAAAAATCCACGCCCTTCCGGCAGGAGTTCAAGATTTGACGCTCCTTTTTTCCGCAGACCGTCGACGATACTTCCTTCAAAACCTTCCAGCCCGATCGGATGAAATGGCAAGATTTCTGGAACGTGATCCGCTGCGTGAAACGCATCAGTGTATCCGAGTGCGACCAGGCTCCTGAATGGAGGCCTGGGGATTAGCTTGAGTTTCGCTTCGAGGACAATCGCGCAGGTGCCTTCTGTCCCCACCAAGGCACGCGCCGTATGGAAACCGCTTTCCGGCAAGAGCTCATCGAGGTTGTATCCCGAAACTCGTCTCGGAATTTTCGGGAAACGCGCCCGCACCAGGTCGCCGTATTGATCGCGAATTTTGCGTAAGTTGGCGTAAATTTCGCCAGCTCGACCGCCTTTCTGAATGATACGGTCGAACTCCTCATCCGACGTTGCTCCGACCGTGAGTTGAGTCCCGTCGTAAAGAAGAATTCGCAGCTCTTCGACATTGTCGACCGTCTTGCCGCCTAGCAAAGAGTGGGTGCCACAGGAATTGTTACCGATCATCCCGCCGATTGTGCAGCGGCTGTGCGTTGAAGGGTCGGGCGCAAACATCAGTCCATGTTTCAAAACCTGGCTCTGGAGAACATCCAGAACGATTCCCGGCTGGACACTTGCAACTCTGTTAAGTGCATCGATCTCGAGCACTCGATTCATGTACTTCGTAAAATCCAACACCACCGCAACGTTACAGCACTGCCCCGCCAAGCTGGTGCCCGCTCCACGCGGTAGTACCGGAGCACCGTATTTTTTGCATGCCGCCACAGCACTGACCACGTCATTAGCATCGCGCGGGATCACCAGACCAATCGGAATCTGGCGGTAGTTCGAACCATCGGTGGCATACAATGCACGACTTCCCTTGTCGAAGCGCACTTCGCCGCGCACCGTACTCTTCAATTCCCTTTCCAGTTCAGCAACTTCGGAAAACGAATCGACCGGCTTAGCATGCGAACTCAGCGGCAGTGGGACCAGTGATTGCAAGGTTTCAGTAATTCGCTTTCCACAGAGAATTCCGGTAAACAGATTTTAGCTTCTACCGCTAAGCAACCACACCCACGGCCGGCGTTTCTGCCAATTGGTCAATCGCAAGTTTTTCTCCCGGCTTCATCCAAAACGCCGCGATTGATCCTAAAACAAGTAGTCCGATGCTTCCCAGAAAGGGCAGCTCCCAGTTACCGGTCCGATCGATTACATACCCAAAAATCAAAGGCGAAAGAATGGCGGCCAAAGCCGACCCTGAATTCATCAAACCGCTTGCCGACCCGGAAAATCGAGGTGCAATGTCCATGGGGATAGCCCACATGGCACCTACCGTGAACTCGGACCAGAAAAAGCCCAGACTCAGAAAGATCGCTGCCCAATTCACATTGTGAATGAACAAAACCGGGATCATCGAAAGTAGCGAACAAATGAAACAGCCGACCACGAGATTACGACGGGCTTTGTTCGGGTCACCCGTTTTTCTCAAAATTCGGTCGCTCACCGCGCCGCCCACCGCGTCGCCCACTACGCCTCCAAAGAAGACCCCTGCAGAGAATAAAGCTGAATTCTTCAGATCCTGCCCATAGCTGTGAAAAAAGAAGGACGGAATCCATGCAAGATACAGCCAAAGAGTCCACGCATAGCAAAAATACACCAACGTCACCGGAAACATGCGGCGTGACAAAGAGAGCCAAGGCACTGGCACCTTCTCCGCTTTTATTCGATCACCATAGCTGGGCAGGTCTTCAAGTTCTCTGGGGGTGATATGGGGGTGATTGCGTGGATCATCTCGAAAGTAGGCTATCCAGGCCACCGCCCACGCAAGGCTTACGACTCCCAGGATGAAAAAAGATCCCCTCCACGTAAACATCGTCATCAACCACACGACTAGAGGAGGTGTTATCGCATTCCCTAGTCGCGCACTCGAATGCGTGATTCCCTGAGCAAAACCCCGACTCCCTTTTGCGGTCCAGTCAGAAAGCGCTCGGGTGGCCGTTGGAAAGGTTGCTCCCTCCCCAAAGCCAAGCATGACCCTGGCGAACAGCAGGGTTCCCAGGCCGCTAACCAGGCCAGTCAATAGCGTGGAGAGCGCCCAAATGATCGCCGAGACGGTTAGCGTCCTCCGCGCGCCGAAGCGGTCGCTCACCCATCCTCCGATGATCTGGAAGATCAGATATGGATAAGCGAATGCCGAGAAGACCAGGCCCACCTGTGTGTTGTTGAGATGCAGATCACGTTGAAATGCAGAAGCTGCCGTGCTTACGTTCACCCGGTCGATGTAGGTGATCCCATACATCAGGCAGAGCAGAGCGAGCACCGTAGTGGTTGCCGACAATTTTCTAAGACGCATTTCCCTTCACTCGGACCCCTAAAACGTCGACGATACATTACCCACTTTCAGCGACTCGCCTCCACAAATGCTAGAAATGCACATTCTGGAACATCAGTACACAGATGCTCCCGAGAACCCCTGTTGTCAACCGTGCGAATTCGGGACCGCATTCCACAGAACTCCAGCAGCTTTGCCGTACTCATTACCCCTCGCACCATTTCAATAAGGAGCTTCGGCAAGAACTCGGATTATAGGCATTTCTTCAGTCAATAGATGCTTAAGTTTTGCTTAATAAATCTTTAGGAAAAACTTCTCCTCTCAATAATTTTGTATGCTCGAAATGTTCGTGCCGCGGATTGAATCTCCGAGAGTGATTAATGGCAGATTTATGTTGGAGAGCCCAATATGTCACGGGTCTTCACCGCACAGTCGGGTTTGACGGTAGGAGTGATCCGTTCCCTTCGCACCACAGGGGCGTGGATGTGATTCGAAGTGGTAATCACACATGTCGGTCTTCCACGTGATGCGAATTGTTCGGCTAGCGCGATCTTCGGTGTTGGACGGCCGTAGATTTGCATGTCCAATCGTTCGATGCCGCAAGCCAGCGAACGAAGAAGGTCCCATCACGCTCGTGGCATTTGAAACTAAGGAGAATGGTAAATGCAATTATTGAAGAGAAAAATGAACATCTACGCTGCGGTCATGTTCACTCTGTTCGTAATCTTGATGTCGAACGCTTCCGCCCAGCAACAATCGAAGGAGTATGTGAATCGTCAGGCCCCCATGGAAGGTATGTCAGGCCTTTTGAGACTGGTCGACACCATCCCGATTCCGACCGAAGGCTATATGGATCATCTGAGCTATGACTTGAAAGGCCAGCATCTATTTCTCTCTGCGGAGAACAACCAAGAGGTTGTGGTCATCGATATGAAAGCTGGCAAGGTGATCCACGAGACGAAGGTTAGTGGAAATCCTCGCAAACCATTCTTCGACACAAACACGAATGAGCTATGGGTGGATCTCGGCGACAACACGGTTGTTGCTCTGGACGGAACTACATTTGAGGTCACCAAGACCATAGAGCTGACGGGCGGAAAGAATGCGCCGGGTAGAGACCCGGATAACGGAGCCTTTGACGCCGCCAAAGGAATTTACTATGTGGCGGTCAGGACTAGGGTGGAAGGCATGAAAGAGGGCTCGATCGAGATTATCGACACCAAAGCAGGCAAGCTGGTGGGTAGCATCAGAATGGATGGCCAGGAACCTGCCGCCATCGCGTTGGACCCAGCGGCAAACCGGCTCTACGCCGGAATGGGAGACATTGTGAATGGTGAGAGCGTCGTAAAAGTGGTGGATACAGCGAAGCGCGAGATTGTTGCGGTCTGGTCGACCGCCGGGGGCCCGCAGCCTCATGTCGCGGGGCTCGATGCGGCCCATCACCGCTTGTTTATGGGTAGCCGGTTGGGAGGCGGGCATAACGTCGATCCAGGTAAGTTGGTCATCATGAATACGGATGACGGAAAAGTGGTTCAAACGCTGGACGCGCCTGGCGGTGGCGACGAGATTTTTTACGATGCACCTTCCAAACGGATCTACTTTTCAGGAAGCACTGGCACCCTGGCGGTGTTTCACGAGGATGACCCGGACCATTTCAGCATACTCGGAAAAGTGCCAACCGGGGCAATCGCCAAGTCCGGGATTTGGATCCAGGAGATGAAACGATATTATGCGGCGGTTCCTAAACACCTCGTTCAGCTCATTCCCACAACCAAGTATGGGATCAAAGACTGGATAACTGAAGAAGCCCATATGATGGTTTTCGAAGAAATTCCGTGAGGGGATGAACGACGTGACGAAACCCAGATTGCATCACCATCGGCTCCGTACATTTGAGTGCCGTTCACATTGCTAGAGATCTTTCGCGTTTCTAATTTACACCACAGACCAAATCTAAAGGAGGGTTTTTACATGAAGCGTTTGAATTTTGGTTGCCTTGCAAGGGGTTTATTTCTCGCATCACTTAGTACCAGTTTGCTGCCGTCCCTTTATGCACAGCCGAAACCTGGGGCCTCTGGATACCACCTGATCAAGACGATTTCTCTACCGCCAGCTCCGGGTGGCGGCGAATATTATGACTACATTGCCGTCGACGATGCAGCGCGCCGTGTTTACGTTTCGCACGGAACTGAGGTGGTTGTTCTCAATGCCGACGATTACTCTGTGGTGGGCAAGGTCGAAGGTATGACGCGCTCGCACGGCATCGCCATAGTGCAGGAGCTTGGCAAGGGATTCGTCACGGACGGGGATTCCAAACCGGGTGCCAAGCCTCAGCAGGTCGTTATTTTTGATTTGAAGACGTTAAAAGTCACCGGGAAGGTCTCGACCGACCAGCCGGATACGGATGCGATCATCTACGAACCGGTGACTAAACACATCTTTACTTTCAACGGCGACAGTCACGATACCACCGTCATCGATCCGGTCAAGCAAGTTGTGATTACGAACATCGACCTTGGTGGGGCAGTCGAGTTCCCAGCCGTTGATGGCAAGGGCATGGTCTTCGACAATAATTCGGACAATAACGAAGTTGTAGCAGTTGACGCACGCACCAACAAAGTCACGGCGCGTTGGCCGACCAAACCTGCGGGGCATCCCGTCTCCCTGACGATGGACAAAAAAAATCGCCGCCTGTTTTCGGGTGGACGTGGTTCACAATTCATAGCCATGATGGACGCCGACACAGGAAAAGTCCTGCAGTCCTATCCTATTTCCGCGGGCGTGGATGCCAACGACTTCGATCCTGCAACCGGGCTGTTGTTCGTATCGACGAAGGAAGGCATTCTGCACATTTACCACGAAGATTCACCGGACAAGCTCAGCGAGGTTGAAGCCGTTAAGACGGAATATGGCGCGAAAACGTTGCAGGTTGATCCAAAGACTCACAACGTTTTCCTCTCGACTTCGGATTTCAATCCGCCGGCCGCTGCAACGCAAAAGCAGCCTCATCCACAGCCAACACCGAAGCCGGGCAACTTTAGAGTGCTCGTATACAGCCGATAGGGTATCCCATCTGGTCTTGTTCGGTTGCCCTTCATCGCCCTGTTGTCCAGTTTTGTCTGCCTGCAAGTCTTTACTGCGCGGCAGAAGGCATGATCAGGTGAGGGAAGGCTCGCGCCGGGTGCCAACCGTTTTGCGGCAGGGATCTTGTGAAATTAAGGATTAAGTAGCGGGCGGGCCATATAAGCTACATGTTCCTCCACAAGCTGCGGACGAAGCCACCAAACTAGGGAAAGAGGGTTAAGCGGCATTCCTACCTTTACATCGCACAACGCTTTCATAGACCGTTGTGGCTCCAGACCGCTTCCTGATTAAGGTAGCGTGACTGCGGTTTTCCAAACCGCCGCCGACCTAAACGCTCTCACGGATTAAATCTCCGTGCGACCAGCTCTTATCTGCGTGACATTGCTCTGCCAGCGCCACAGGAACAAATCTACATTTGAGCCGAGTAACACTACGCTCCTTCGGATTTCAACCGAAGGGTTCCCGTGATGTTGTCAACCGGCACGTGAATCTTAACGAGGCCTCACGAGGCAGGTGTACTACCGAATTATGGGCAGCCGCATTGAGTGGTGAAGAGCGATTCTTCTTACTCTTTTCAGTTCAATGAGACGGCGCGCCCCAAGGGACGAGATCAGAACGTTTCTTGGCGAAGTCGTGGCAGCCTTGCCACAGATCCAGTCTCCGGCTGGATTGAGCCCGTAGCTCAAGAGTCTGTTGTTGATTCTGCGTTGCTTAGGTCCATTTTCAGGCCCTTCAAACCCGCCTTCTTGTACACAAGTTGTACACAAATCTTCCGACTGCACCCCTTCAGTGAGACAGTTTTCGATGGGCACAC
>WNFR01001490.1_pt1 | contig 24491 bp, 19 predicted proteins | sample 5400221 | NCBI WGS metagenome assembly WNFR01 (sample SAMN13153357, study PRJNA577476) | soil metagenome | isolation source: 40 cm soil under Madrone tree | place: USA:California | collected 2016-06-14 | reverse complement strand
CGACGCTTTCGACTGTAAACATGACGCTCCGGAGGCCCAGCGTGTTCGGCGGTGCGATCGCCGGTTCGATCTCGACCAGTTTTGGATTGCGAAACTTCGTCAGCTCAAGCCGCCCGTGCCCATCTGGGGTCCGCATCATAACGATGTCGACTTGGACACTTTCGAGCCCGTTGACGCGGTCCACCCACGGGCCCTCGACCGGCATCTCGCCTTCGAGCGTCATGCCGAGCGCGGTGAAAAAAGCGATAGCGGCTGCAAGGTCGTCGACGACGACGCTGACGTGGTCCAATCTCTTGATCGTCATGTCCCGAGAATAGCAGAGGCCTTGCGCGGCGGTCCAGGCCGACCGTTCTCGCGAGTTGGACGTGGTTAGCCGAGGAAACGCAGGGAGATGAGGGCGCAGCCAAGCTGCAAGAAGGCCAGATGGATGTCAGCCCGGTGCTCGTAGCGGATCTTCAGGCGCCGGAAGCGGTTGAGCCAGGAGAGCGTCCGTTCGACCACCCAGCGGTAGCGTCCCAGGCGGTTCTTGGGCTCGACACCACAGCGGGCGATGCGAGGGATGATGCGGCGCTTGCGCAGGGCCAGACGGAGGTGACGGTAGTCGTAACCCTTGTAGGCATGGAGCTTGTGCGGTCGGCGACGGGGCCTGCCGCGCGTCTTGGCGCGGATGGGCTCGATGGCGTCGACGGTGGAGCATCATCTTCGAATCGTGCACGTTCGCGGCGCTCACCAGGACCGCGAGCGGGATGCCGTGGGCGTCGACCACAAGATGGCGCTTCGTGCCCTGTTTGCCGCGATCCGTTGGGTTCTTGCCCGTTTCTTGCCCCCCGGGGCCGGCACCGCGGCGGAGTCCAGCGCGGCCCGGTCCCAGTCGATGCGATCGGCCTGGGCCAGCTCTTCGAGAAGCACCTGGTGCAGCCTGCGCCAGACGCCCGCTTGGTACCAGCCTCGCAGCCTGCGCCAGCACGTCATCCCGCTCCCACACCCCATCTCGGCAGGCAAGTACTCCAAGGGGATGCCCGTCTTCAGCACGAACAGGATCCCCGTCAGCGCCGCCCGGTCCGACACCCGGGGCCGTCCGCCCTTGGGCTTCGGCGGCTCCGGCGGGAGCAGCGGCGCGATCCGCGCCCAGAACGCATCAGGCAACAGTTCCTTCGCCAGGCACCCTCCTCCATGGCTCCTATTCTGCTTCCTTGGCTGCTTACGCGACGGTTTTGTTAGGCGTACTTAAGGGCAAGAGCTATTTTAGCCTGGGGTTGGCGCTTCGCCTGCTGACGCGGTATCAGTACCTCACACTCATTGGCAGTCTGTTTTATCTAAGTTGAAAAGCCCGCAGGTCTTATGGTCTTTGACTAATTAATAGACCTTTCCACGTAAACCTGATCGATGCCTTTCCACATAAGCCTAATCGATAAATTCGGTTAAACATCTGATTGTGGTTGGGTACGTTATTTGGGTACGTTATTTAGTCAAAGACCATCAGACCTGCGGGCTTTTCAACTTAACGAATTATGCAGAATTACGAAGGATTCTTGGCGAGTCTTGCCGACAACGCGAGATCCCGCGCGCGAGGCAGGATTTCAATGCCACGCTTGATTTGAGGATCTTCCAAATTGAAGACCTGATAGGCGCTGATCGTACCATAAGCCGCCGTCGACATTTCATAACGTATCTGGCGCTCAACAAATGAACGGTCCTTATCTATCTGAGCTGATGTGAGTTTGAATGCAGGCTTTCCTGCTACAAACTGTTTGAAAGACACAAACAGCGCGTCAGAAACAGCATAGTCGGATGGTTTCAGATCGTGACCGAATTCAATTGGATGGTCGACTTTGTAGTTTTCAAATCCTGCAACGCGCCCTGCTGCAAGTTCAAGCGAGAATGCAAAAACAGGATCGATCGTTCGTTGCTCGGACGCACTAATCAAGCCCGGCTTGACTGTTTCGTCCGGCATAATTCCCCCACCGCCATAAACAGCCCGACCCGTGTCGGTCTTGCTCTCAGGGCCAACTGGTTTACCGGCTTCGCCATTCTCCTGTCGAAGCGTGCCTCCGTGAGTGTAGTAATCATAGAAGCCGCCATTCGAATAATCACGCTGTATCAAGCGTCCCGAAGGCGTGTAATACTTTGCGATTGTCAGCATCAGTGCCGATCCGTAGTCAAGCAGGAAAGGATTCTGCACCAGACCCTTTCCAAAACTAGTCTCTCCCACGATCAAAGCACGGTCGTGATCCTGAAGCGCCCCAGCCACAATTTCAGCAGCCGACGCTGTTCCACCGTTTACAAGCACAACAAGGGGAGCAGTGTCCGGAGTCTCGTTTTCGGCAGCGTAGGTTTCTGTGCTACCTCTTACGCGGCCCTTTTGAGTCAGTATATTCTGGCCGCGTTGAAGGAACGTATCAGCCACGCGTACAGCCTGCATGACGAGGCCGCCATGATTGTTTCGAAGATCGAGAATCAGCGAATGCATACCCTGGCTGTGCAGTTTTTCGAGATTCGCATTAAATTCGTCACTCGTCGTTAAGTTAAAGCCACCCGTCATGGCTACGTAACCGACACCCGGCTGGAGCATGTAGGCCTCGGGGATGGACGGTTGCGGCACCGCATCCCGAACTATTTGAACTAGCTCCGAAGTATTGTTCGACGTATGTGTGACTTTGATCTTTACAGTGGACCCACGTGGCCCCAGCAACTTCTCGCGCACCTCAGGGTAAGTTTTACCCTTCATCGGCTGGCCATCGATCTCGTCAATGCGGTCGCCGTAATGCAGGCCCGCGCGGGCAGCCGGCGAATTTGTGAAGGTGGCTCGGATATAGGTATAAACTGTATCATTCGAACGAAGATCGCCAATCGAGGCCCCGATTCCAAAGTATTCCGAGCGTTGGTCCGTTCGAAACGACTCGAATTCCGCGGGGTCGAAATAGTTAGAGTGCGGGTCCAAAACACGCAACATTCCGGTGATTGACGATTTGAAGACGGAATTATAGTCCAGCTTTTTCCCGTCAATATAGTTGTCTTCAATGAGGGTCAATGCCTCACTAATGTCGCGTTCAATATTTCGTGTCGCATCCGGATTCTTGCGTGGACGAGTGCTTGAAGTTCCACGATCTTGCACGTTACCAGCCGGCGCTTTTGCCGCACCCCTATTCTGCTGTGCATGAATTAACGGAGAAAGCGCTATCGCAACAACAAGCAACGAAATGAAAGCAAACGACAATCTACTTCTCACCCTGACACCCTCCAAAAACTTGACCAGGATCGGAAATCAAACGAGAAAAGCGCGGTCAGCCAAACCGACTGGCCGCACCCGAAACTGCGGAAGCATAACATGGAGCGAACAGTTCCAAAAATTAATCGCGTGCCCAAAAGGGACAAAGGCTCGGCCGGACTTAAATTCCCAGCCGAGCTATTGAAGCCCTGAGATTGAATTGAAAGAAATAATACTTCCTCTCGAAAATGATTATTCGCTCAGTAATCTGACCTCGTGAGTATCGGATATCGAAATCGCCTTCATTTCGTTAACATCGACTTCCCTGGCATTGGCCACCGGAGGAAGTTCGACGACCGGAGGCGGCACAAAAGTCCCCGGCAGTATCCTGCTCGCCCTAAAAACAGGACCTGTCGGGCGCAACAATTGATGTGCGCTTCGATTCTTTTCCATTAATGCGGCTTTGATCAGGCGCTGCAGACAATCGCTACTCATCGGCTTGCGCTGATCTCCCGACCTCACGCCCGTCTTTTTTATGATCCTTGACACAGCGTCCAGTTGAACTGCGTCCATCGAGGAGAGTCCTTGAAAACCTGCGACCTTGATACTTCCTGGATCAAATGCCGCCAATTCAACCTGAGGCTCATCGTTCGCAGGCACCTTGACGCTGACAGTATTTACACGACTGATACGGTTACCAGCCGGCAAAGGTCGGTTACCTCTCATCCTCGGGGAAACCTTCGATGGAGCCCGATTCATACAAACTGTTGGGTGTTCCTTTAAAGAAACTGCCTTTTCAGGACGTGAAGTCACGCCCGTCCGCGACTCGATCACCGCATGTAGAAAGGCGATCTGGGCCGATTCAGCAATACATCCCAAAAATTCACGTAGATCACTTGCCGCCTGTGGGGCGACGATCAACGCCATCAATATTATCGAGAAAGCAGCAATACCCTTGAGTTTCATTTCTACACCATGGAGGCTTTCAAACCAGAAAGTTGTTACCCACCAGACCCACCGTTTCGGAAGCGTCCCGATCGAGTTATTCGGCGAATCCTTTCAGATATAAGACGCCGCAGGTGGCCCAAATGTGACAACTAACCTCTAAACAACTTTTACCGTACAGGGGGAAAAGGTTCCAAATCTTCTCTGGTTCAATAAATGGTTGACCTTTTAAAAACGAAGATCACGGCCCGAAAGTTTCAAATACAACCGTCGGACTGTAAACACCGGAATCCGCTTTCATCTATATAACGCGTAAATCAATGCGCATCTTGTTCACGATGAGTGAAACCAGTAACAACTAGTGGAAGTTTAGATGAAAGAAGTCGCAAAAAAGATAAATGGAGGCAGGTGGCGAATCGTAAAATTCGTTCTCGTAACGTTCGCCTATGCGTCGTATCGCAGTTTCTTTTGTGTAGCCTCTGCTTACATGGGTTTCATTAACGTCCGACTGCTATCGCGTTCTCGATCTCAGCGCGCAAAGCCGCAATGTCTCCCGCCTCGACGTTTGTTACTCCTCTGATATTTCCCAGGCCACAAGCCGGAGAAGCGATTACGGGCACACCCCGGGCCACGGCTTCGAGCAGCCTTCGCGGCTTGTGCTCGACGAAGGCAGGAAGTACTACCGCGGCTGCATTCTGAAGCCAATCCTCACCGGCTGGCAGTTCACAAACTCGGACTCCATTCCAAAAGTCTGTTCCTTCCAAAATCGGGCCCAAAATCATTAACTCGATATCCAGACCGTTCATTGCAGCGCGCAATTCGTAGGCTCCTTTTCTCCCTACGCTGGCCGAAGGGAAAATAAGTTTCGCGCCGCGACCCTCAACACTTTGAATCTGAGCGCCTATCGCCGGTATGTCCCAGTCAATCAACACTGATTTTTCCGGATAAAGCGCTGCGATCTCTGTATGGGGAGTGATGATCTTGCGGGCTTGCTGCAAGGCTTCAGTCTCTGCCTCCAAGAGTGACTCATCAGCGCGGAAATCTGCCAACGTTCGGCTCTGCGGATGTAGCCTGAAGGCAACATCCAATCGCTCCTGTAATAACTTAAGCGGCAGACCGGTCATTAGCACATCAAAGGTCCTGCCACCGAGGTGGCCTTCACGCCACAGGAATGGCAGCAGGCGTTGCATCAGGGTGACGTGTGTCACATCATAGCCCAGGAAGTCGGCGTAACGGCGAGCGAGCTTTTCGTCAGTGGCCAACAGTGCTCTTTGTCTGCTTGCGCCTTGCAAGGCCAGCCTCCGTAGACTATACGACCTGCCCAGGGTTAAGAGTCTGCTCTGTTTAACCGAGCCAAAACCCGATGTACTCCAGGCGTAATTGGGCCTGCTAAATCTCTGCCCATCGAGCGGCAAACAGAGCAAGTCCGCCTCGCGTTTCTTAGCGCTGATGTAGCGGTCAAACTCCGGCCAGTATTCGTCAACAAGGTAAGCAGCGCGGCCAAATCCATTTCTGATAGTCGAAGTCTTGCCGCCCCTGAAACATTCAAGCCTTCCGCAAGTCGAACAGCTTTCTATTTCGCTTGTCTGCTGGAGCGTTTTTTCTGCTTTTATCGGTAACACAAGCTGCAGGCGCTTGCTGACAGGCTCGCCCCGGAAGCGCAAGACGAGGGAGTCATGCGTTAACGCGGCTTCAATGCGAAAAGCATGTTTGGATTTGAAGCGCAAATCAACATAGTTCCAGAACACGGTCGCATCCCGTCCGCTCTCAGCAAGAGAGCCCGGAATCACTTGTGTGTGTGCATGACGCTCGACGATCTCAAAACCGGCGTGCAAGGCAGCGTCGTAGAGTGCGTTTGACAGCTGACAGATACCACCGCCAATGTTCGGGATTAAGCAACCTTCTCTTAGTTCGCGGCCAGCGACGTAACCTTTCAGCCGGCTAGTCCGTCCAACTTGTTTCCAGAAGCTGAACACGCGTTCGGCAGGGACTTCTACGCCGTTTAGTCTTCGAATTGCCAGACGGAGATTGTGAATCTTCCCCGCAAGCAAGATCTTCTCGGAATCTTCAATCTCTGTCCATAAAGGGCTTCGTGACTCTGCGATAGTCCTTTGTCTTATTAGGGTGTTTCCAACTGAAAACCGCTGAACGTCTTTGGTGATCGACTCACGTACAGCCCTCCCGAGCTGCAGAAGCGTTGCTTTGCCCAGAAAAACCAGGGCCTGAGTAATCCGGGAGGGTGGGTCGTCCTCGGTGCCGCAGCGATATGGCAGGTGGTTAAATTCAAACATCCAACTACCTTACAAGCGAGTTTGTCCACAGCTAAGATGCCAGGCCACATTATGAGTATGTGGCAACCCACAGATCGAAGGAAAAGTTGGTTCGCGATCCAAAGGGTTAGTGTCGGATTTGGTAAAATAGCAGGACGTCGAAAACCGGGCGGGAAGTCTTTGAAACTTGACCGAAAAGGAACCGAAATCGATATGAATAAGCGATCGGGAGAAGACCCTCGGAAGCTCCGCCTGACGGAATTCTGTTTGTCGTTGCCGGAATCCATTCGACAGCTGAGCGGCAGCCACGCCAGCTTTCTGGTCAGAAAGAAGGTTTTCGCTTACTACCTTGACAACCATCATGGCGACGGAATTATCTCAGTAACGTGCAAAGTGTTGCCCGGTGATAACAAGGCCCTGGTGGCGTCATTTCCCTCCAGATTCTATTTGCCGGCGTACATCGGGGCCAGGGGGTGGGTCGCCCTGCGACTGGACGTCAGGGTTGTCGATTGGGATGAAGTAGCCGAACTGGTTTTGACCAGCTATCGACTCGTCGCCCCGAAGCGACTGATCGCCCTTCTTAAGGACGATGATATGGATTAACACCACTTAATTCCGATTTGCGAGATTGAATTTGCCCCCCAGCTCTGGTCCAAAATCATTTCGCGACCAGCTCGCTCCAAATTTCGAAACCTCGTTCCCACTTTTGCGTATTAACGTCGAAATAGCGGAAAAATGAGCTTGCCACTTCGGGCTTTTTTTGGAGCCCAAGCATCTAACTTAAACACAATTTCTTTTTTCGAGGAGTAGATAAATGCGTTTTCCGAATTCCCGCCCAACTGTGGCGCTGGTTTTCATGGCCGTTCTTGGCTTGGCGGTGGTCGCGCAAACTGGTGCGAATAAAGGGTTTAATACAGCAAACCTGGATACTAGCTGCAAGGCCTGTGACGACTTTTACCACTACGCCAATGGCGGGTGGCTAAAAAACAATCCAATTCCACCGGCCTTTTCGACCTGGGGCACAACCAGTTCGCTCAACGACCATAACATCGAGGTTTTGCACCAGATTCTGGAAGAGGCCGCCAAGAACGCCAGCGCGCCGGCTGGCAGCAATGAACAAAAGATCGGGGCGATGTACGCCAGTTGTATGGATACGGCCGCAATCGAGGCCGCCGGTGCAAAGCCACTTCAGCCCGGTTTCGCATTGATTGAAAAGCTGAAGACTACCAAAGATCTTCCGATGGTTCTTGCGGCGTTTCGGAATAACTCCTATGGCTCGGTTTTTGGCTTTGGATCCACTCCGGACCAAAAGGATAGCCGGATGACAATTGCCGCGCTAAATCAGGGTGGCACTTCCTTACCAGACCGTGATTACTATTTAAATCAGGATGACAAGTCAAAAACGCTTCGAGATGCGTACGTCAAACATGTGGCTAAGATGTTCGTGCTGGCCGGCGATGACCCGGCAAAGGCAGCAACTGCGGCCGACACCATTCTGAGTATTGAAACGAAAATTGCTCAGAATCAACGCGACCGTGTTGCGAACCGTGATCCGGACAAGCGTTACAACAAAATGTCGGTGGCCGATTTGCAGAAATTGACTCCCGATTTTGACTGGGCCGTCTACTTCAAAGAGATCAAGGCGCCGAAATTCGATTCTTTGACGGTTGGTCAGCCGGAATTTTTCCAGAACTGGGACAAGCTATTGACAAGCATTCCAGTCTCGGATTGGCGCATGTACCTGCGTTGGCGGCTGATTAGCGGCCGAGCAAACGAGCTATCATCACCCTTCGAACAGGAAGCCTTTGATTTCAATGGAAAGACGCTTACCGGTGCAAAGGAAATGCAGCCGCGATGGCGCCGTTGCACCACAGTTGTGGACAACACGCTCGGCGAAGCGGTTGGGCAGGAATATGTAAAACGTGCATTTACACCGGAAGCAAAAGCACGTATGACCGCTTTGGTTCAAAACCTGATCTCGGTATTGCGCGACGACATTGGCACACTGGACTGGATGAGCGCCGAAACCAAAAAGCAGGCAATTGCAAAGTTGAATGCGTTTACAACGAAGGTCGGCTATCCCGACAAGTGGCGCGACTATTCGGCACTGAAATTAACGAGGGCGTCTTACTTTGACAACCTTGCGGCTGCGGGCCGGTTCGGTTCGAACTTTCAGCTTGCGAAGATTGGCAAGCCGGTTGACAAGTCGGAATGGGGCATGACTCCTCCAACCGTCAACGCTTATAACAACTCCCTGTATAACGAAATCGTCTTCCCTGCGGGCATTTTGCAGCCCCCTTTCTTCAACCCTGACGCGGACGATGCCGTAAATTATGGCGGTATTGGGGCCGTGATCGGACATGAAATGACCCACGGTTTTGACGATCAGGGACGCAAATTTGATCTCAATGGTAACCGGTCAGACTGGTGGACCGAAGAGGATGCGAAGAACTACACCGCACGGGCCGATTGCGTTGAGCATCAATTCTCCGGGTTTAAGGTTGAAGATGGACTTTACCAGAACGGCAAGTCTGTCCTTGGCGAGTCGATTGCCGATCTTGGGGGCCTGAAGATCGCCTATCTGGCGTTCCATAAGGCAATTGCAGGAAAGCCGCTACCGCCGAGCATCGACGGCTTTACACCGGACCAGCGTTTCTTTCTGGGGTGGGCACAGGTCTGGGGCCGCAACCAAACCACCGAGGCGGCACGCCGTCAGGCCAAAACCGACCCGCACCCACTCAGCCAGTTTCGCGTAAACGGGCCGCTGTCGAACATGACTGAGTTTGCTGCCGCGTTTAGCTGTGCTGCTGGTGATCCTATGGTGCGGCCGCCTGCAGACCGCTGCCAGGTATGGTAACGGAATTTCTCCTGCGTGCGGGGACGCATAAATGCTGCCCGGCGTCATCTCGAAGTCGTCCGGCGAGAGGCAGTGAATATCATCCGGTAGTTCAATGCTGTTCATAAGAAAGAGAAGAGGCAGACCACGCGGTCTGCCTCTTCTTGCTTACGCATTAATCAACGTGAGTTCGACGTAAGAAAATAGGAAGAGAGAACCTGATTCGCTAGAATAGAGTTCGACTAAAAACAATTATCGAGCAAAAGGGGTTCTCTCATGGATATTTTACACCTGTTCTGCGAGATTGACGATTTCTGCCAGTTCTTTGAACCGCAGTGGAAGCAGTTTAAGTGCCAATGAATGTAGACCAGCGCAGGATGTGGAGCTGCACCTGTTATGGACGAGGTCGAGTCGCTCTTCGACTCAGGTAAAGAGCGGTTCCAACTATCCAATTACCGGAATGATTTTGAAATTAAGAACGTGAACGAAGCTTTGTGAATCGCACACCTGAGTGTCCAAGTCTTGTTTGTAATGATTTAGGGACAGGGACAGGTTTGCTTGTCTTCGTGGAGAGAGAATTCCAGGAATACGATCCACTCCGTTTTCAACTGCTCCCCAAGAATTGTCTCGATGCCACCTCTAACATAAACCCCCTTCGCCATCTCAAAATAGCATCCGAGTTGCTCACCTGACAAAGCACTAGGATTGTTCTCGGCAGCAAGTAGACTCTTGATGCGACTGGCACATTTTTCACGATCCGTAGGCGAGAGCTTGTTCAGCTCAGTCTCAAGGATGCTTACAGCTTGTTCGGTATCAGGGCTCGACGTTGGCAGCCTGAGATACACATTGTAAATTCGTAAATTCTTCTGGGCCAAATCGGCATTCAGGACTTTGTAGTCCAGCTGCTGGCCACTTGGTAGCGTTAGATGCATAGTCGACGGGAATTGAATTAGCCTTGACTCCTGATACCGGCCATCTTTGTACTTCGGCCACTCAATGATATCCGGCACTGAGCCTACTTCCTCACCGAATGTAACTTCAATATATTCGTCAGGATGAATTGGCGCATGTGGTCTGTTAACGTGACACGCAATGGCACTCATGAGCCAAACACCATAGACTAGAGTCCGCGTAGCGAACATCATTATTGAGCCACCTTCTTCATGCTATCAATTAACTCCATGATGCGATCACGCTCGCTGCTGTTAGTAAGGTTTTGCTCCCAAAGGGGAACTAAATGATCTACCGCGTAAGTTGCGCGGTCTCTGCCATTCGCAAAAGATCCGTTCGGTAGAAACTTTTTGAAGTTGACATCATCCCTGGGAATAGGCGATTGAATAAGAGCACTCATGCGGGCCTTAACGGCAGCTTTCTTCGCAATTTCTTCTTGAAGTATGATTTCTTGCTCATACTTGGCCATCAAACCAGCTGTTTGGAAGAATAGTTTGTTGTTGTGTGTCAGAGATTGCCCGGCGATACTATGCCTTTACGGGCCTCGTCGATCAGCGAAAGAAGTTTGTGATATCGGGGGTCTCCCGACAAAGAGACCAGATTCGGGTCATGTTCGAACCACGATCGATTGCCATTTCCAATTTCGACCGATCGCTTTAGCCACCTGAAGGCATCGTCCTTTTCCCCAAGTAGAGCCAAAGCCGCTCCCAACAGGTAAGCAATGTCAGCATCAACGTCAGCATTCCGTTCGACCTCGGGTCGAAGCTCGGCCCTTGCGGCCTCTGGCTTACCCTGTGCTTTAAGGCACATAGCGAGAATTGGGCGAATGCCATGCATCTCAGGATGTTCGGCAAGAACTTCAGCGACCAAAACTGCCGCCTCGTCGATATCCTTCATACCATCGCCCGGAACAATCAACAGCTCACCCACGGACGATTCTCTCCTGATGTCGGCAATACCCTTATAGTAGGTCGCAAGCGCCCGCAGTGACCGGACAATCGGGTTAACAGCATCCTCGGCCGCCGCGCGGGTTAACTCTTCCATCGCCTCATCAAGCCGGCCAAGATAAATGTATACAAGCGCCCGATTGTAGAGTGCTACAGTTTTCGCCGCGGGATCCAGCGAGGCCAGTTTTTCAAAGGCACGAAGCGATCGTTCATACTCGCCATCCAGTCGATGAATCGTTCCCTTGACAAAGTAAACTACTGCTTCGTCTGGTGCATGATGGCGCATCGCTTCGACCGTATCTCTTGCCCTGAGTTTTTCCCCGTGCCAGAGCATCACAAAGACCATCAGCATCCGGGACTCGACGATTTCCGGATCAAGCGCAAGCGCATCATTAAAAGCTGCTTCGGCCGAAGCGAAATCCGACGCATCTCCCAGCCCTTTAAAGACTCGGTTAACATGGCAAGCCCCAAGACCGCCAAATGCTAATGCGAACTGTTTATCCAGCTCGATTGCTCGCTTGAAATGTTTGATCGCTTCGTCACAGTCTTTTGGTGCAACAGTTCGAAATATGAACCGTGCGAACGCATCTCGCCCGCGCAGGTATTCTTCGTATGCAATCGAGTTTCTCGTAATGCTTTCCTTCAGGTCTAACTGTTCCTGCGGCGACAAATCGACGCTTAGCCCTTCGACTATTTTTTGTGCGATCGTATCCTGTACGGCGATCAGATCGTGCGCTTGAGCATCGATCCGGTCACTCCATAAAATGTCACCGGTCAACACATCCAGGAGCTGCGCGGTCACGCGTACGCGACCACCTGCATGCAGGAACCCGGCAGTCAACACCGAATCTACATTCATATCGCGTCCAGCCTGGCGTGGGTCGAACTCCTGCCCCTGATACTTCGCAATCAACGACGAGGGCCGCACGATCAGCGAACGCAATCGCGCGAGTTCGGTTATAACCGCATCGGCAAGCGAGAACTCATAAAAACTGAACTCAGGATCGCTCCTGAAATTTTTGAAGGGTAAGATCGCGATGCTCTTCTTTTCAGTACGCGTGGCCGCATCAACGGAAGTTAAATAAACATCCTGGGATGTATTCGTGGAATTGGCTGGTGATGTCAAATGTGACTCGGCACGCGTCAGGTGGCGAATCCACCGCATAGCTTTCTTCAGAGGTTTTGCGCCGCCAAGGTGTTGGGGCGCGATGGTATTTTCGGACCCGCGGGCAAAGTCACCGGCGGGAAGATCTTTCAGAACCGCACGCAATCGGTCGCGTAATTCAGCCACACTCTTATATCGATCACGAGCCTCTTTGGCCATCGACCGGTCCAGAATGTCCTGCAGCGCGGGAGGCGTTGCTCCCGGGCGCGCCTCCACAAGGGGCTTTGGCGTGTCGTGAAGTACTGCGTGGCGCACATCTATTGCCGTTTTACCCCGAAAGGGCCAGGTCCCAGTCAAGAGCTCGTACAAAAGTACACCTGTCGAAAAAATATCGGCCCGATGATCGACGGCTTCCCCGCGTGCCTGTTCCGGTGCTGCATATGTCGCGGTTCCGTAAGGTACGCCAATCTCGGTCAGGTGCGCCCTGTCAGCCTCGCTGAACAATGGCACAGTTTCGTCGACCAGCTTTGCCAGCCCAAAATCCAGGACCTTCACCTGACCGCTGTCCATCACCATGATGTTGTTAGCCTTGATATCACGGTGAATTATTCCCTGTGCGTGCGCCGCTGCGAGAGCATCGGACACCTGAATAGCAATACTGAGGGCGCTTGAAAGTTCCAATGGTCTTCCATTGACGAGTTGACGGACATTCCGGCCCTGCACGTACTGCATTGCTATGAAGTGGAGGCCATTAACCTCATCGAGATCAAATATGGTGCAGATATTTGGGTGATCCAACGAAGAGGCCAGTTTAGCTTCACGTTCAAAGCGCTTGAGGTTGGACTCTCTTGCCGTTAATTCTCTCGGGAGAACCTTGACAACAACGGTTCGCCCTAACCTGGTGTCGATCGCTTTGTAAACAGTTCCCTGCCCACCCATGCCGAGCTTTTCAATAATTCGATATTGGCCCAGTGTCTTGCTGACGATCGCTGTATCTTCTGGTTTCACGCGCGGATTATAAGTGGGGAATGGGTTATGAGAACAGGAAAAGACGACCGAAGTGATTTGCTTCTATTTTGCGTTCAACGACCCCATGCCATCGACCTTTTTATTAACGACCTTCGGGTTGCCGTAATAATCAACGCTGCCCACACCGTTAACATTCGCATCGAGGGTTTCGGTCGCGAAAACAGTAACGGAAGATGCACCGTTTGTTTTGACGATCGCATCTTTTGCGTGCAATTCGCGTGCATCGACCGAACCTGCGCCCGAAACATCAACGGTCAGTTTGTTTGTTTCGCCCGCGCATTGAAACTTGCTTGCTCCTATCCCGGTTAACTTCAATGAAGCATTCCGGATTCCGCTGATCTCGAAATTGCTTGCGCCGGTTCCCGAAACATCCTGGATGTTTGTTGCCACAATGCTGACGGTTGGAGACTTGCCGGTGCTGAATTTTTCATTGCTCGAGACTACCAGGCGCCCATCCTTAACTTCGGTCTTTATGAGCGGCAAAATATTGTCGTCCGATATTATCTGCACCTCACCTTTTGTCCCGGACACTATTTTCACGTCATACGCACCCGTGACCTCGACAGCATTAAAGTCTCCCATTTGTCGCGTTTCAGTTTTCCAGTTTCCCGAGCCCGTCACCACACCTTCAATTCGGCCAGCGTAAGAACAGCCGAATAAGATTGGCATGATAAGAAGCAGAAACAGTAGTCTTTTCATAATATATCCGATTCGATTCAGAGTTTAAGATTTAAGAATATCTTGAAAAAAATGCTCGATATCACGCCAAGGACGAATCCGATGACGCCGCCAAGGACTTCAATTGTTCTTAGATGCTGCTGGGCGACGGATAGTATCAGAGTCTCCAGTTTTTCCACGGGATACCCTTCAACCTTTGAGCGGACGATTCCGCCGACATCGAATTCTGCGATCGCATGTGGAAGCCGGTCGCGCGCAGCGTTCGTTATTCGCTCGGTCAACGCCGAACTCGTCCTGGCGATAGAGTTTTCAGGGATCTGATCGCGCAGGTTCCCAATTGGCGATATAAGGAGACGCTCGATCTGCGAACTCAGAATGGCATTGATCGTTCGCGCGGTTTCATCACGCGAAAGAACTGTTAACAAGCCCTTTGTCAGAAATCCCTTCAATCTATAAGTCGAATCATTACTGAAAGTTTCCAGCACCGCGCGCATCGTGTGCGGTCGCAGCCGTTTTAAAGCGTCTGACGTATAGGTTAATACCGAAGTGGAAAGTTCAGGGCCCCGCGCAATCGCCAGCAGCCGATGTGCTATCTGTGTTTTTATTATCTCCAGTTTATCAGGCGCAATTTGTCCCACAAGCTCGTTAATTGGCCGCGACAACACATCATCGATCGTCGAATTCAAAAAGCCCTCGGCTTCCTGCTCAAACGCTTCACCTCTCAGGTATTCTTCAACCTTGCGTGGCAAAGTATTGTTCACCATTTCGTCAACTTCACGATGAATTCGATCACGAGAGACAAAGATTTTTTTTAGGAACGAAAGGTGTTCGTAATATTCGTCAACTTCACGCTTGATCAGCAATCCGATGCGAGTCCGGGTCTTCTGCGCTGTGGCAATGTTTGCCAGTTGATGAACAATCGGAGGAACCTGGCGGTCAATCCGGTCCTTAAGGATGGCAACTGTGTCATGGGTAAACAGTTCGGCCAACGTGGCACGGCTGTTGGAAAGGGCATCGAGCTGTACGGAAACAAAATCGCGGACTTTTTGCTCGAACCCGGGCTCGTTTACAAGCAATCTGACTCGCTCCTCGACAAATGCAAGCAGACTTTCAGACGTGTCGTCGGATATAACCGTCGAAAGCCGCTGAGCCAGAATTTGGTCTACCTGGCGATCGACGAATTCAGATACCGCGATGACCGTCTCTTCACTTTTAAGAATTCCGGCGATGTAATCGGCAAGGCGATACTGCAAAGCAGAAATTGCGTCGAGTATTGGCGCGCGCGCGCCGGAAGGCAGGGCCTCGATAAACGAAGGATAATTTGTCGATAACAACTCGTTCGTATACGAATCTACAAAGACTTCGACCTTCGTGCGGAAAAAGTCCGTATCAAACAGCGCACTTACCACCGTTTCCTGTGAAACCAATTCGTTTCCAACCGCATTGCCAATCGATTGAGCGAGGCGTGCGCGATGGCGCGGGATCATTCCCTGAGGCCAGATCTTAATACCAAGAACTCTTACATCCCGTCGTGGACGGAACAGCATTCTGATGGCAAGCCATGCAGCCGCGTATCCGTGCGCAGTGTTCAGAGCAATATTTGACACAAGCACGAACGCAGGCTTCTGCATAAGAACCCACAGGGTCTGGAAAAAGTTGTCGATATCGATGCCTCCCCGGGTTGTTCGAAACTGCTTTATTCAACAAGGATGCTAAATGTAAGGCCCTTTGAACGTCAACAGCAATAAATTATCTCTTCGACACTGGGGCTAATCATGACCAAAGTTCACCGCCCCGGAGCCTGTAGCGAGAGTTCCTCCAACAGTTTGCCGGTTTCCCTGGCTCGTCCCGCCCAGAACTCAGCTATAGGCCCAATCTGTGTAAGGTACGAGACATGTTTTGCACTGGCTTCAAAAGCGTTTCGCGACAACCATCCGAGCACGCCTCTCGCGTCCTGTTTAACCAAAGCCGTCAGTGCAAACTTGCGTTCGCCAATTCTCGATCCAAGACCCAATGCGCCTGCGGCTTGTGAGATGTCCTTTCTGGTGATGATTAAACCGCTTCTGACCGGAGCGAGTAGTGATTCAAGGAATTCGGTTAAGCCGTGCTCGCGTGGGTCAGCAAGGGTTGGCGCATTGCTTAGATGAACAGGCAGCGAAGTTTGCGCCTGGATATCTATCGTCTGATCGACGAGAGCCTGTTTCAACAAAATGCTCCAGCGGCAATAAAACGGATGGCCCATAGATTCAACTCTATCCAGGTAAAATGGTATCCAGCTTATCAAGTGTTCCCACATGAAAGCTCTCCACGCATTTCGCCACGAACTTCGGGCGAGTTCGGCGACCGCGTCTTCTTCGTGTTGCAGGATTTCTGCAAACATCGCCAAAAGCGTTGTCAGGTGGTCGGGTTCAGTCGGTGGAGTCTGTCCAATTGCGCGCCAAAAGCCGGCTATGCGGTCCTGGGCCTCTCCACCCAGTTTCCCTTCGCTGCCCAGATATATGGATGCGTATGGAAGCAGTTGAAAGAGGAACAGTTCGGTGTAGTCCTCAACTTGAGGCAACTCGCCCAACTCAAGCGCATCGGCCAATGCCTGTAGTTCCTGTGAAGGTGGCTCCGCGAAAACTCCCAGCGCTCGGAATATTTCCACTAAAATTTCACCGGTAATTTATATACTTCACGAGAAGGCTTCAGTGGTCGCAACAGCCAATACGGCCGGCGAGATCCGTCCGGCGAATGTTCCCAGGCAGGTTTCGTCACCGCAAGCCATTTCTGATAAACCTCATGCGATTTGTTTACGTCGACATGAATATCGCCATAGGAATCGTCGGGCAATGCCTTTCTCACCCGCACCGCCTGGTGCCAGCAATGCATTCCCGATACGGGGTCTGGATGTACAGGGAACGTAAGATTTTGATGAACGCCGACATCCGTCCACCAGATTCGCAGCGTGTCCGGGTCACTCGAAGCATATGGCGCCACACCCTTTTCCCGCTTCAGGCCCCATTCAGCGCCCTCGTGTTCTAGTGATACAGTGGCCATCATTTGCCGCTGTCCTTCGTCCTTAAGCTTCCATCTGCCCATATGGTGGCTGCACGCAACGATGCCCGGCCGAATACCTTCAGTAACCCAGGCCTTGACGACGAAATATCCAATCTCTGTTTCCACACGAACCAGTTCGCCTGTTTTTATTTCCAGTTGAGTAGCATGGCTGGGATGAATCCATAGTGGATTTGTATGGGAAATCTCATCCAGCCATTTGGCATTTGCACTGCGGGTGTGGATTTGTGTTGGCAGACGAAATGTGGAAATCAGTACTGTCTGATCATGCTCCAGATTGTCAGGATGTATGTGGCTCTTCAGATAAATGGGAATCGACGCGGCGCCCCACCCCCATTCGGCCAGCGTTGTGGAATAGAACTCAAGCCGTCCACTTGGGGTTGGAAACCCCCGTCTTATTTCGTCGCCGGCACGAACTCCAACCATCCTGCGGCCTTCGCCGTCAGGGTCCGGAGTCGGAATGGGAACCACGTTTAGCGAAGCCGGCTGGGATGTTTTTGTATATACGCGACCAAAACGATCCTCGCGAATATCATCCAATTCCACTCCGGGTACCAGTTCCTCGTAAACAGCTCCAACCTTCTTCTTGATTTCAAATGCGCCGTAACGGCGCATAAAATCGAGCGGGTCAAGCCCCTCTTCGGCCGCCTTTTCCTTCAATCCCGGAACCGAGTTTTCAAAGATATATCCATAGTACTCGTCCACACTTAGTCGCTCGCCCGGGTTCTTTTTCGATTCGGCAAACTGTCGAATACCGAGCGATCCGTCCGGGTCGATTCGCCATGTCAACTCCATCCAGAATTCATTCTCTTCCCAAACTTCACCCGGGTTCACGAGGCGAGTGTCACTGACCTTTACCCCGGTGCGTTCACGGGCAGCACGCAGCACGGGCTGGCGAAAGCCGAGCCACTGTGCGTCGTGTGTTTCGTAAGAGTGGATATCGTGACGCTCGGATGCATGGCCCATAGGAAGCACATAATCCGCAAAATAAGCAGTCTCGTTCCAGGTAGGTGTCAGGGCGGCAAAACAACCGATCAACTCTTCATTCGTCAGCGCCTCGACCCACGAAAAGCCATCCGGATTCGTCCAGACCGGGTTATAAACTCGCGTGAAGTAAACATCGACTTTGCCGCGGCCCTCCTTCAGAAAGTGAGGGAGCAAAAACGATAATTCGTTCACCGCCAGCGGATATTCGAGCGGCCACGTCAATTCGTTCCAGGCGTGTGGATGCGACGGGACATGAATCGGTTTTGGTACAAACTTGTTCCAGGCATTTGGAAACACGCCGCCTTCAGTTGCTATCGCACCCAACAGTGCATTTATCATGAACAGGCAGCGCGTTACCTGCCAACCGCCGCTGTTTCCCGCCGAAGCGCTACGCCAATTGTGACTGGAAAATCGCGTGCCCGCAGTCGCAACAACTCGCGCAATCTGTTCAAAAACCGCAGCGTCGACCCCGGACTCCAGTGCAGCGAACTCGAAGGTGTATTCCTTGTAAAGGCCTTTTAGCAAAAGCTCGAAGTTTTCGAATACCGTCTCAAGTTCCGGGTACTCAAGCGCAAGGAACTCTTCCCAATTCCACCACGTTCGAACAAATTCACGGTTGTACAGATCGTTCTGGATCAAATAGTTCACGATCGAAAGACATATAGCCGCCTCAGAACCGGGATAGGGCGACACCCAGAAATCTGCATGCGTCGCCGTATTCGACAGCCTTGTGTCAAACACGATCAATTTGGCGCCCTCGGCCTTTGCTTCGATAACGCGTTGCGCGTGCGGATTGAAATAGTGACCGGCTTCCAGATGCGCACTGATCAGGAAGATAACTTTTGCATTTGCATGGTCCGGACTTGGACGATCCAGTCCCATCCAGTATTGATAGCCCGCTCGGCTATTCGAAGAGCACACGTTGGTGTGAGAGTTATGGCCGTCTACTCCCCATGATGCAAGCACACGCTCAGTAAACCCATCTTCGCCGGGGCGTCCCACATGGTACATCACCTCGTTATGCCGATTCTCCACGATCGCCTTCCGGATGCGTCCCGCCAGATCGTTTAGCACCTCGTCCCATCCGATACGAGTCCATTTCCCTTCCCCGCGTTTACCTGCTCGCTTCAAAGGGTAGAGAATACGGTCGGGGTCCGTGACCTGGTTGATCGTCGCCGGCCCCTTGGCGCAATTGCGTCCGCGAGAGCCCGGATGCTCGGGGTTTCCCTCGAATTTGCGTACCTGCAAACTGTCCTTGTCAACATAGGCAAGCAGCCCGCACGCCGATTCGCAATTAAAGCAGGTCGTCGGCACAAGCATGTATCGATTCTCGACACGGCGGGGCCAGGCTTTAGTGTCGAGCTCGACCCAGTCGTCCCAACGTTCCTTTGGTGGAAAGGCCGCCAGATGAATACGGCTCGGCCCCGGATAGAAGGTTTCGCCGCGGGCTTCGACCTCGCTTCGAGCCGCACTGACACGCTGATTGAGTTCGTTTAGATCCATTGTTGAATTTGAATTCAATTTTTCCTAAGGGTTGGCGCCATGCATATCAAGCAATTCCCATTCTTTGCGCTTTTTTCCAAACTCGAAATCCATCACGTGGCGGCGTGCTTCGAACGTGTCATCGGCGTCGCGCACCCCGCCGGCGTACGTCAGAGTCAACGTAATCGCGCGCGGCTTTGTACTCGAAAATCCGATTCCGATGAATCCCTTCGGACCCTGTCGTTGATCAACCTTTGAAAACTCCGAGCTACTCATAACCGTGGCGTTAAGTCCCTTTATTGTTTTTAGCAACGCCAGTTGTTTGCCCTCCGCAACAACATACACACTTGTGGCTCCGTCAAGGAACGACCGTTTGACACCTTCGCTTTCAAGTATTCGAAAGGCTTCGGTAAGCATCGCAATCCTGTCGCTATCGCTCAACTGCGCCACCGCGGCCGATTCCTTTGGTTCAGCGGTCTGGAAAGCAGGAGCTGCAGGATTCACTAACAGTGGAGGCGAAGCAGCCTTGTGTGTCAGCCCGGCCGATGCCAAAAACCCCATGGCAACGGTGGTTAAGAAAGTTATCCCAACAAAATTCATCAAGGTACCCATCCGGTTGCGAACATATATCTTCCGCAACTATTAATTACAAATTCGATTCATCTGACCTCAACAGTTCTGTGATTTTCGCCAGATGATGATCGTCGTGCTCGGCAATAAAAAACATCAGATCAACCAACGACATAGGTTGCTGTAATCGCGGGTGCAAAGCCTGACGACTGATCAATAAATCGTCATAACCTTCGAGACGCCTGACGAATTCGCCTCGTTCGTGACGCAACGATGACAGTATATCTTCAATGGCTTGAGCGTTATGATCTGCGTCGTATGTTCTGCGATTCTCGAGATCTGCGGCCCGAAGAATGTCCGCACCGGCCTCGAAATCATCTAACCTGCCTAGGTCCAGAACTCCGAGGTCAAGCAGATGGCCAGCATGTTCTTGAATCGACCACTTGTCATCCTTGCGTGCCACCAGCAACTCGCGAGGAAGACCGCGAAGTCTGTCCTCCATCCTCGCAGGCGTCCCTCGCAATCGTTCGATTAAATTCGGATACATTGACAGTGGAACGCCCAGAGGGAATTCGCGTTGGAACCAGTTCGAAGGATTCATTGGCTATACCTCACGCCAGCGGCACACATTGTCCTGCCTGCACATAAGCATGTTCGAACAGCAACAAGCCGATGAGCGCGGATGGGACGGCGCCTAAACCCATCCACGATAAAGGGGCAAGACATCCTATCGCCGACAACAAAATACTCGTCCAAAAGAAAGCTCTATACCGCCCGTGAACCAACTCCCAAATGGCAAGGTGAGCATGTGCAGTTGGATGTGCAAGTGTGGTTTCGCCGAGAACCATAAGCAAATGCGCGATTCCGGAAACCCCAACTACCCATAAGAGTGGCTCGAACGAATTTGGCGCGTACCAGAAAGCAAGAGGAGTCAGAACGCCGGAGCCTAACAGAATCGCCTGAACAAAAAGGTGTGGCGGCAGCAGCGGGTTTTGCCACATGTCCCGCGCCCTGGCCTGGGCAAACAAATATGCGGTGTAGACGGCGGTCAGCGTTGCCAGCGGTAGCCCTGGTATCATCAATAACTTCTGTATTACGGGCGTCCCGGCAAGACTCGCGATAAAATGCAACAGCAATACCAGCGAATAGCCCGCTATTACAAAGGCGCCTTTGACCAGCCAACTGCGCCATTGCGGGCGCGTGAAAATCAGGTAAAACCGCTCAGGATGCTCCAAATCCCAGACCAGCAGACCACCGGTCACCGCCAGGGCCAATCCGGATACAATCGGCGCTGCCCATACCCATATTGGGTTTGTGGCAGGTAATACGCCAAACAGGACCATCAAAAGAGGCACAAGATAAGCCCCTGCGGCAACACCCTTGGTCCAGGTATATAAACTTACTCTCCAGTCCCAGGGTATCCTGTGCGGCACATCGTAAGAGAGTAACGCTGCGGCTGAACTGTTATTGTGGTTGGGGTTGCCGGAAACGACCAGGTCTTCGCCTACGGCTTGTTCACTCCACATGAAGAGATCGCCTTCGGGCCGCGTGGCCGCGAGCGGATCCAGTGTGGCCTGATGCGCTCCCTTATAAAACAATTTCGGCAGTGTCTCTTTCTCCGGCCGACGAACACTGACTGCCTGGCGATTAACGATCTGGTTTACATATGAAGTGGTGTCATTCAAATCGCCGATCAGGATTGCCTGTGTCGGACAGACAACGACGCAAGCGGGCTCGAGACCCATATCAATTCGATGGGCACAGAAATTACACTTCTCAGCGGAATGGTCTTCAGGGTTAATGAATATTGCATCGTAGGGACATGCCGCAATACACGCCTTGCAACCGATGCAGATGTTCTTGTCGAAATCGACGATTCCGTCAGACCGCTTGAACATCGCCGAAGTCGGACAAGCCGTTACGCAGGGCGCATTCGCGCACTGGTTGCACCGGGTGACCTGATGTGCCCGCAGCGTCTGAGGGAAAACGCCAATATCAACATGTTTGACGTAGGTTCGCGTAACAGATAGCGGCACCAGGTTTTCAGATTTACAGGCCGTCGTGCATGCATGACAGCCTATGCAACGAGTTTGGTCTATAACCTTAGCCCATTGCACGGGACTGCTTTGACTTTCCTCGACAAGAAGTTCCGACATCAATTCCTCTGGTGAAATGTGCTTGGAAGTCCAGCTTTTATCTTAACTTAGATGGGAGGTAGTGGGAAACAGAGGAGCATGACGGGAAGAAGAAAGAAGGGGAAAGGGGAAGGGGTAAGGGGGAAAGGGAAGGCTGCGCGCTGGCGCGCGAATCCTTTTACTGATTTTTAGTTTGAAGTGTGACGGGCGCCGGCCGACAGGTGACGGGCGGGGTGACAGGCAGAGGAATTCCCGGAAATCTCCATTGCAACGCTCCCGCCCAAACCCACTCTCCGTACCAAATTTCTTCCCTTCCCCCTTCCCCTTGCCCCCTTCCCCTTTGTTTCTGATATGCTCGACTTAGCTTATTTGGCAAGGTTGTGGCAGATGACTGAAAGTAACGCTTCGCATGCAATTCACGAGAATCTGGATACCGCCTACACGAATCTCGCCGCGCTCGTGCGATATTTGCAGGGAAGAGAATTCGTGGGCAGGATTCACGTCGTGATGGCGGAATACGAAGCCGATGTGATTTTGAACGGGGAAAACCCTCCGATTGTTCGAGACACGGATCATGCGAAGCAGCGCAGTGGTGAGAGCGAAGAGGCTTTGCGACGCATCTATGTTCGCGCGAGCGAAGCTGGTGGACTGATTACTGTTTATGAGTGGCGAGCAATCGAACCGGCGCCTCTTGCTGCACCTGCCGCGATCGCCAGTATCAAAAGAACGACTCCGCCTTTGGCCGAAGTTCCGAAACGCGAGGAAAACTCGGATCGACGCGAAGTTCTCGAAATCGCGGGTCAGTTGATTGCAGCAGTACAACGAGCGGCTAATGGGCTCGGTGCGGATTTTCAGAAAGCATTTGATGCTTCGAGAGTGGAGTTGGCGGTCGATTTTTCTTTTCTCGACCCTACCACGACCGACCTGAGTTACAACGATGGAATGGTGCAGCTAAAATCGCAGGTGGCGATCAATGAGATTGTTTCGGGGATAACGGAATGCCTTCGCCGAACGGCGAACACAATATCAAAGGGGCCTCGAGAGCGAACCCACCGCGAGCGCGTAGCGCTTGAGCTTGCCTTGCTGGTACGCCGCCGCCAGCCGTTGCTCGAAAAACACAATATCAGTAAACAACTCGATCGCATCGCAGGAACTAGAGTGCTGTGAGAATTCCGCGAACGAGGATGATGTGAAAATTCCGCGCTACTTACCGTTGAAACCCTTAATTACCGTGAAACCTTCAAACTTGTTGCGTCTCGAATAATCCCGTTGTCGCGTCCCGAATAATCTCGCTTGCTCGACCACCACACCTTCTTCACTTCCCCTTTAACCCTTCCCCCTTCCCCAATGTTTTTATTGCTCGATACTCTTCCCTTTTTCGATATCCCCACCAGCACTCTTCCAGCCATCGTAACCGCCAAGGAGCGCGGCCGCGTTTTCAATACCCTTCTGTTTGAGTGTAAGCACCGCACCGGCGCTTGAATGTTCGTTTGGTCAAGTACAGTAGGTGACAATCACCTTATCCTTTGGCAATTCGTTAAGGTGAGCCGCGATATCAGCACCCACGATCATTATCGAACCCTTTATATGGCCCGCGTCGTACGGGCCCTGGCCACGCACGTCAACTACGACAACGGACCCTTTTGCCATCGCGTCCTTAAGCTCAGCCACCGTGATTCGATTAACGCCGTCCGGATGCTTTGTTGCCTCGGCTTTAGCATTCGTGAGGATCTGGCTGACAATTTTGCCTTTATCGCTGTTTTGTCCGTCTCCGGACTTACAGGCAACCAGTATGACCGCCGCTAAAGCGACAGCACCCAGGACCCTAAATAAAACTTTCATATTACAATCTCCAACCGCTTTATGAAGACCAGTAGCAATCGATTAACCGGAATTATTCCATCGGTTCTTTCGCAACCTGCAGGTAATCATATTTCTACCACGCAACGCGGGTCTAAGCAATGGTGACAGGTGACAGGTCACAACTTCTGCCACCCATCAAGCTAAGGATCAGAAACAAGCATTCGCGCGCCAGCGCGCAGCCTTCCCCTTCCCCCTTGCCCATTCCCCCTTCCCCTTCTTTCTCTTCCCCATCGCCTGGGGTGCAATTAAAAGTGGGACACGGGGATATACTTTCTGCCAGAAACAAGGGAGGAGGTGTGAGATGCAAACGCCGAAAAGGGGAGTGGACGATCAGAGGATTGAGCGATTGATAAGGAAGTTGGAATCGTATCCTGAGGTCTTAGACCGCGTGGAACGGATTATGGAAGTGGTGGAGAACGATACGGGCG
>WNFR01001488.1_pt1 | contig 24499 bp, 22 predicted proteins | sample 5400221 | NCBI WGS metagenome assembly WNFR01 (sample SAMN13153357, study PRJNA577476) | soil metagenome | isolation source: 40 cm soil under Madrone tree | place: USA:California | collected 2016-06-14 | reverse complement strand
CTCTGCCGTGGCATCTTTCACACTGATCGTCCAACGAACCGGCACGACCCGGTTGAAATGCCCATAACTGCGCTCAGAGCAGAGATGGGAAGCGATTCGCTGCCGGGGGTTTCGCTTCTTCTTCTCTCCATAAACGCGCACCTTGTTGTTGCTCAACCCGATCTTGATTTGACTGGCGGTGACGCCTGGGAGTTCGATGCGGACGCAGATCGCATCGGCTGTTTCACAAACGTCAACCGGCGGCACCCAGGCGCCAGCGATCGCCGGTACTTGCTCCTGAGCAGCTTCCTGTAAAACCGAAAAGAGCCGTCCAACACGCTCCATCAGACGCTTCAGCTCGATCCGTTCAAGGCCCGCCGGGCCCACATTCTTAACCATTTGATTCTTTGACCCGCCAGCCGGCGACTCGCCAGCGGCGTAGGGCTACCAGGGCCCAGACAAACTCTACCAATCCGAAAGGCCACGCTCCTTGAAGAAACCCATAGAGCGATCCCAGGATGCAGGCCAGGGCAAATGCCAAAATGAACCAACGACTGCGATCTTCAAATGCGTAACAAACAAGCATCGCAGTGACCGCGAAGAGGCCGAATAGCGCCAGTGGATTTAGCAGCTTCGCATCAGCGAAATTCTGAAGTTCAAAGCCGCGCAATTGCCCCCCTAGATCCTCTTCATCATCCCGCCCTGACGGGCGCGCACCAGGGTCTTCAACTCATTCATGAACTCGGACACGTCTTCGAACTCCAGATAGACTGATGCAAAACGCACGTAGGCTACTTTATCGAGTTCCTTCAGGCGCCGCATGATCAGTTCGCCAATCTTATTTGTTGGTCGTTCGCGCTCCGGAGACTCTTGCACATATTTTTCAACGGCGTTAACTATGCTGTCGAGCTTTGACGGCGGAACCGGTCGTTTCTCGCATGCGCGCAGGATTCCCGCCATCACCTTGTTGCGTTCAAACGTTTCCCGGCGACCGTCTTTCTTGATGACCATGTATGGGATCTGGTCTATCCGTTCGTATGAAGTAAAGCGCCGCTCACACTTTAAGCACTCACGTCGCCGGCGGATCGCATCGCCTTCACGCGATTCGCGCGAGTCAACGACTTTGTCTTCGAGAAAACCGCAAAAGGGGCATTTCATAACTTGATCCTCACTCTCACATTCCTTTTCTCTTGGGACGACCCTCTCGTGCTTTAGGCGCCCTCAGCCAGCACCACCTTTTCGTCTTCCATCGCGTGCTCGACGGTGCTCACGGTCATCATGGAGCGGAGTCGACCAACACTGACGTCCCCGCGGAGGAAGTAAAAGAAGCCAAAAAGCGCCGCCGGAGCAAAGTCGACCAAATGCAAAGCGATGGCGACGGCCGCCGCCCTGTCAATTCCAACACCGAGCAGCACCAGTGCGGCTCCGGTGGCCGCGTGAAATGCTCCCGCCCCTCCGCCTGGCGTGGGCACAGCCGACGCCACCATCGACCAACCCAACACGAACAGCGCCTCCGACATCCCGAAGGGCAATCCAAAAGCACGAAAAATAAGCAGATTCGCGAATGCGACTGAAAACCAGAGCAGCAGCGACACACCGATCGTAAGCGCCAGTTCCCGCGCATGGCCAAGCACGCCCAACGCCGTCGCCAGTTGATCAAGGACGCTAAGCAGCGCACGTTTCAGCCTGCCACTCAAGCGAGACCGTCCGCCAACTCGTCCATCCAGCCAGCCGATTACGTTCGCCGAGCGGCGCCGAAACCAAATCAGGAGGGCAACCGTCACGGCGAGCAAGGCGACCATCAACAAGCCCGCCAAGCGAATGCGGGTGAGTTCAGCACCCGAGCTGCCCGGAGGCGTGAACCACAACAGATTGACTGCAAAGATCAAGGCAACCGAAATGAAGTCGTAAAGCCGCTCAATCATGATGGTCACGAAAGATGCTGCGGGTCTCACGCGCTTATCACGCATTGGCAATACCAATGGACGTACAACTTCCCCGAAACGGCCAATGGTCAATATCGCGGCGAATCCAACGGTGGTTGCGATCCAGATCTCACGGAAACTGGTCGTTACGAGAGGTGCGAGGAAAACGCGCCAGCGGAGTGCGCGCCACACGTAAGCCACAAGTATTACGAACCCGGCGACCAAAATTAGCCGCCAGTCTGACTTCTGAACCGCCATCTTGACCTGTTCCCAGTCGAGCCGGCGGCCAAGCAACCAAATGATTAGGACTGCCAGCAACAGCAGCCCAAGGAACTCAAGATATTTGCGATACTTTCCCAAAACGCTTTGAAAATGTCCCTATGAAGCTGGTTTGTCGATCGAGTTTGCCCGATACGGCACCTGTCGCACCCAGAGATAGCCGGGGTTGTCGAACTGCGCGAAGACAAACTTGACTAAAATCCTAACTCGACCACAAGATATGGTGTGGTCCAGCAAGCCTACAGCAGTTTAATGTTGCGCGCAACAAACCCGCTCCGAACGTCTTTGAGCGCCGGCTTTGGTCGATTAGTGATAACGGAACTTTGTCTGATGACGGGACGTAAGACGATCCTGTTGGGCGATCAGCCCTGAAACTGCTTTCGGACCGACGAACCAAACCGGAGACGCAACCAGTGGGAGCCGCCAAAAGCTTGGCTACGAATGAAGGCGGTGAGTTAGTCAGACGATGCCGCGCGGGTGACGGTGCGGCCTGGGAGGAGATTGTTCAGACTTATACTCGTCGCATCTACAATCTTGCCTACCGGTTTACTTCACGCGCAGACGCTGCGGAAGATCTGACGCAAGAGGTCTTCATCCGCGTCTATCGTTCCCTTGAGCAATACAATCCGAAACAGGGTGATTTGCAGAACTGGCTGATGCGGCTGGCTCGAAATCTGATAATTGATGACTATCGCAAACGACAGCGAGCGCCGCAAGATGAAGCGGCAGACGATCTTGAAGATCATCAGTACCACTTACGGGCAGCGGGCGGCACGGTCCAGCGCGAGATGGAGCGCTGCGAATTGGGTGTGCAGGTGCAGGCCGGTATAGACAAGCTCTCGCCGGATTTGCGCACCTGTGTCATTCTTCGCGACATCGAAGAATTGAGCTATCACGAAATTGTCGACCTGTTGAAAATACCCGAAGGAACCGTTAAATCCAGAATCAATCGCGGACGTATTGAACTTGCAAAGATTCTGCGTCGTATGCGAGTAGTGGAAGCATAACCGCGGCGCGAGTTTTTTGCCACTAGCTGGGGAAAGATCCAAGAAGATGCTTTGCCACGAATTTGAAGATCAGCTGACCGACTACCTCGACGGAGCTCTCGAGGTGCAGGCAAACCGGGAGTTTGCCGAGCATGCTATGCGCTGTCCGGTCTGTCACGATCTTCTCAGCGAAGTGAAGAATACATTGCTCGCATGTTCAGCTTCCGAGGCTCCGCTTGCAGGTACGGGTTTGGAAGCGCGCATCCTGCTCAAGACAATGCCGCAAACCGCGATCACCTGCTCTGATTTCGAAGATCACCTGACGGATTATCTGGACGGCTTTTTAATGGCGCCGCTTTACCACCGCTGGGAGCGACACGCGGCCTTATGTGTCAGTTGCAGCGAACTGCCGGGCGCCGTTGTCCGGGCAATCGGAGCTTGCTATACGTACAAGCAGGAGGAGTTAACCGTGCCAGCGGGCCTCGAAGCGCGCATCTTACAAAGCACAATTGGTAACGTTCTCCCGCAGGAAGTACGCGCACCACTAGGATCTCGCTTGATCGAGTGGTTGCGCGGAGCCCTCGATCCGATCGTCTCGCCACAACTCGCGTCGGTCGCGACCATGCTTTTAGTATCGGTCTTCGTCTTGACGAATACTGTTTCGACCGATGGTTCCGTTGCAGGAATTTATCAAGCCAGTTTGCAGTTGGCTGAACGTACTGCCGGCAACGCCTCCCGAAGCTCGGCGCTTCCAAATGGAATGAAGCAGTTTGCCGGTAGCGTTAACGATCTGATGGGGGGTAATGATTCGGGCAAAGGAAATGATGCGAACAAGAATCAGAATACATCGAATCAAAATGCAGCTCCGAAAAGCGCGCAGAATGCCGCTCCGCAGAGCAAACCGAAAAACGGAAGCTCAGAGCAAAAGAATCGTTGAGGTATTGTCGGGCAAGTTTTAGCTTGTCGGACCGAGAAGCAATGAATTGCGCTTATCACACAAGGAATCCAGCCGCCGTGCAGTGTAACCAATGCGCGCGGCCGCTCTGCCCCGCTTGCGACCATCGCATACGCGGGTTTGCCTTCTGCCAGGATTGCATCGTCGCCGGCGTCGAGCTATTGCGTTATCAACAAGCGCGCACCTCCGACTCCCAGGTCATCCGTCGCAAGACTTCGCCCTTTATCGCCACGTTGCTTTCATTTTTTGTCCCCGGACTGGGGGCCTCTTACAACGGGCAAACTTCTAAAGCCATCGTCCACTTTGCAATCTTCGCCAGCTTTTTCCAGATGGCTGTAATCACTGACGGCGTGATGTTCTTTGTCCTGGGCGTAGCCGGCACCTGGTTATTCGCCGCTGTCGACGCTTGCCGTACTGCACAACTCATGCGCGCTGGCTTGGCCCCTGACGCCGAAGAAGATGCTATCACCCGTCAGCTTTATGGCAATCCAATCGCGTGGGGCGTAACGCTGGTCGTGCTGGGTTTGATTTTTTTAGCCCACACTCTGCTTGGTTTGCAGTTTCCAGTGCGGCGCACCTTGCCGGTTGCTCTGGTTATTCTGGGTGCGTATATGTTGTTTGATTATCTGAAGCGGCGCCGCCGCCGTGAAGAGATGCGGGGCTTCGACACGAACAACCCGCCACCTTCGGTGGTGGCGACTTGGCCGGTCCGGTCACGAGAAGGGATCGATACGGGTGATTTTCGGACGCACGCGAGCCCCCGCCAGCTTGGCTCATCAACTCGGTTTCGGTAGCAACTTGCGACTCGTAGATTCAGAGGGAGTTTATTCTTATGGCAATCCTGGCAGCATTCGGTCGCGGCGGCGCCGTCCTGGGACTCATTCTTCTAATAGTCGCCTTGCTCAAACAACTAATAGTTCTCGTCGGCTTTCTCCTGGCACTGATCAAATTCGCCATTGTGGTAGCTTTTGCAGCGATGATGGTAATGATCGTGCTGACAATAGTTCGCGATCGCTCACGACGGAAACACGAGGCTGCGGGAACATGATTCCATCCCGGTTTGCCATTGATTCCCTTTTCAGCCCACTAAATATTCTATTTTAGCAACTTCGTCTGAACGTCTTTTCCCCGTTTGCCTTCTCTCGGCTTCGTGTGATAGGGTTCCGCGCTCTAGCAGCATCCAGGATGGCTTGCGCTGAATCCTAAGCATTACCCGGCGATTCGACCGTGTCCTCCGCTGCTAATCTTCAAGCAGGGTTCTTGAGATCTTCCGGCAGGTTCTTTTTTAAGACCTCGTAATTTAGTTCTTTCAGTCGCCGTCGTCGGCAACTGTTACTTTCGCGGTCGCCATGCGGCCTGATTTACCAGCGCGTGGACTGATCGACAGGAGCAGAATTGATGACCCGAGACGACCGTTTTTATGCTTTTGTTATTGCCCGTACTTCTCGTTCCCGAGCCCGTATCCGTCGCGTATGTGTCCATAAACGTTGGCTGAAAGTGTCTGCTCTGGGACTGTTCGCGGTAATGTGTGGTCTGGCCTATGGATTCTATGGCCTCACCCAGCAGGCGAACCATTTGCGCATCGAGCACGAAAATCAACGCCTGCGTGCCGAAAACGACAAGCAACGCCAGGAACTGCAAAATCTGAACAATCGTGTGGACGCAGTCGAAGACACCTCACGAAAGCTGGCCGCCGAGGTGCCAGGCGCTCAATCTGATGCTCAGACAGATCATGGTCAGGGCGGCCCGGCACGTCCAGTTGACAGCGCCGCGGCATTGGCAGCACTGGAATCAAAGACCGCCAAACTCGAGCGCCAAATGCGAATGTACGAGGCTTTCCTTCGGCAACACGGCATGATTCCCTCAATATGGCCGGTAGCGGGCAAGCTCGAAAGCGGCGTTGGCGGACGCCGGAATCCATTCGGGGGCCGTGGTTTCGAATATCACGAGGGCCAGGACATCGATGCAGCTAAGGGTACGCCGGTCCAGGTTGCCGCAACGGGAAGAGTGATCATCGCCGGATGGCAGAGAGGCTATGGCAACGTGGTATATGTCGACCATGGCGCCGGTTTGTCAACGCGTTATGGTCATCTTTCAGAGATTGATGTCACCATCGGTCAAAGTGTGACACGCGGTCAAACAATCGGATTGGTCGGATCGACTGGCCGCTCAACTGGTCCTCATCTGCATTACGAAGTTCGCATTAACAATCAACCAGTTGACCCGCGACCTTATCTTCCGGGAGCTGAAAAGCAGTAGCTGCGTATTTGCAGTACCAACTCCAGTTGAGCCCTGGCCTCGACAAAGACCAAACTGGAGTTGGTACACTGAACATGTCGGCCAGAACCGGCGCAGTCATTTCCGCTTTTCGGAACGCCTCTGATAATATCCTCCACCTTCTTCAAAATTAGTTCACAAAGGAAGAACTCAATGACTTTGAGGTACTCGCGCGCGACCGCGCTGTGGCTTTCTATTCTGGCCTTTATCAGTCTGTTTCCCGTCTCAGCACTGGGTGACGAGGGCATGTTCCTGCCCGACAGGATCAGCCAGCTTCCTCTGAAAAAACTACAGCAACGAGGACTCAAGATCCCAATCACCGACATCTACAATCCAAATGGCCCCAGCATCAAGGACGCCATTGTGATCGTTGATGGCGGCACCGGCGAGTTCCTCTCGTCCGAGGGACTGCTGCTGACCAACCATCACGTCGCTTTCGAAGCTCTGGTGTCCGCTTCGGATCAGTCGAAGGATTACGCCACGAACGGCTATTTGGCGAAGAACCGTAGCGAGGAATTACCCGCCAAAGGTTATACCGTTCAGATTACACAGGAATTGAAGGACGTTACCGCGGAGGTTTTGAGCGGAGTCACCGATACGACGCCCCAGTCTGAACGAAATGCCGCGATTGACAGCAAGTCGCGGGCAATCGAGATCGCCAGCGCAAAACCCAATGCCGGCATTACCGCACGTGTCCTGCCAATGAATGAAGGTTTGTCGTATTACCTGTTCACTTATCTTGAACTGCGGGATGTGCGCATCGCCTATTCGCCGCCCAAGAACATTGGTTTCTTTGGCGGTGATCCCGACAATTTTGAATGGCCGCGACATTGTGGCGACTTCACATTCATGCGCGTCTACGCCGGCGCTGATGGCAAGCCAGCCGATTACTCGCCCAGTAACATGCCGTACAAGCCGGCGAAGTTCCTTTCGATTTCCATGAGTGGGGTGAAGGAAAACGACTTTGTTATGGTGATGGGATACCCAGGCTCGACGCGGCGTTATCGCGAAAGCTATTCAGTCGCATATAACCAGGACGTGTTCATGCCCTTCCTGATTGACTTATTCAATAGGCAGATCGAAATCCTGCAGGACGCGGGCAAGAGCGACCGCGAACTTCAGATTAAGCTACAGAGCCGAATCTTCGACATTGCCAACACCGTAAAGGATTTCGAAGGGTCGGTTGTGGCAATGCGTCGCTTTGGCATCGTCGATCAGAAACGCCGCGAGGAAGCCGCCTTCACTCGTTGGGTCAACGAGAATCCCGACCGGCAAAAAAAATATGCCGACGTCTTGCCGGCGTTACAGAAGGCATATGTCGATTTGCTGAAAACCCAGCCACGAGACACCCTGATCCAGCAAATGGCAGGGCTTAGCGATTTATTTGCGGTCGCGGCGCTAATCAGTTCCACTGCCGCCGATAAAGAAAAGCCTCAGGCGCAAAGAAATCCCAACCTCGCCATGGGAGCGTTGCGGGCGCGCGCGGCTCTCGCGGAGATATTCGCCGATCGCATGGCGAACTTCGAGCGCGAGATGCTCGGGTTCCTGTTACGAAAAGCAGCCGAACTACCTCCGGAGCAAAAGATTGAGGTAATTGAGAAGCGCTTTGGCAATCTCACGGGTGACGCTCGCGTTCACGCCGAAGAAGAGTTTGCCCGCGCGGTAACCGAGAGTAAGAACCTGAGCACCCCGGAATCGGTGTCCAGGCTATTCGACATGACGACGGCACAGTTGCATCAGTTGAACGAACCGCTGATCGATTTCGCCGCGGACATTACGGCGCTCAATGCTCAGGCAGCTGCTCGCACGCGCGCTTTCAACGGAATCGTGGGCCGCTTGCGGCCTCTCCTGGTGCGCGGCATCAGCGAAATAAGAGGTGGTATCCCCTATCCCGACGCGAACCGCACGCTGCGTTTTACCTATGGCAACGTCGAGGGATATGTTCCACACGACGCAGCGATTTACCAGGCGTTCACTAGTCTTTCGGGAGTGATCGAAAAAGACACCGGCCGTGAGCCCTTCGACGCGCCTGAAAAACTGAAGCAACTCTATCGCAATCGCGACTTTGGACCGTACGCGACGCCGGATGGCCAAAATGTGCCGGTCGACTTTCTTTCGACCACCGACATCATCGGCGGCAATTCAGGCTCGCCTATTATGAACGGACGCGGAGAACAGGTTGGGATCATCTTCGATGGCAACTATGAAGGACTCGGCAACGACTTCTTTTACAACGATGCGAAGGGCCGGGCGATTTCAGTCGACATACGGTATGTGTTGTTCATTGCTGATAAGTTCGGAGGAGCCGGTTATATCTTGAAAGAGTTGGATATTAAGAACGCGCCAGGCGCGTTGCGCCGTGCAGCCTGATGGCCGGCCGGACCAATCAAAGCAACTACCTGACGAGAGGAGACAATCTTGAAGAAAGTAACAATCATTCTATGCCTGGCGCTGGCAAGTTCAGTAATTGCCGGAGTCGTGTCAGCGAAGCGCATCACCAAATCGAGCGCTCCGGTTACTCAGGAGAACCGGTTCTTCACCCACAAGGAGGCCGGCGTCCAATTCGAACTGCCCAGGGGCTGGAAGGCAAAACCGGATGGTGAGGTAATAACGGTCTCGACCGCGGACGACAGTTTACAGATGGTTTTTTGGGTCCCCGATGAGGACACTTTGGACGCGGCCGTAAAAGATCTGGATACCGAACTGGGCAAGACAGTCCAGAAGATAAAGACCACTGACAAGGGGACCTCAGACACGCATAATGGTATGCCGCATTTCAGCGAAGGCGGGACAGGCGAGGTCAACGGCACCACCATCGAATGGAGTGTTGACGTGCTTGCAGCTAAGAAGGTCGTGATTATTTTGACTTTTGCCGCGCCCGGAATCGCGGAAAAGCATGCTGACGAGGCGTTGAAATTCATCACCAGCATTAAGAAAATCCCATAATTTGGCCGGATTAACAGTGCCTGAGCTGTCCGGTGATAATTCGGAGGACGGGATTTTTAGGTTGACAGGCCAAAACCGCATCGTTTAGGATTCGCCGTCGTTTCAATCAGTGCCGGGGTTGGCTTTACACCCGCCTTTGCATTTCGAATTGCAAGCGCAAACAGACAGATGCAGTTAAGATTTTGCTTGGAAGTATGTGCACGATGATCGCTCGAAGGCGAGGATCGCGTGTGCGTTGTTCGTTGTGTGTTTCCGTATTGCGCCCCAACTTAGAAAGCGCGTCCGGCTCACAGCATTAACCTTAACGAGGAGAAGTAGCACAGCCCTTCAGTCCGTGTTACTTCAGCCCGTTTTGCCGAATCGTTAGGAGGATTCGTTTGTATGTCTAGAATAACCGGTAAGGTCAAGTGGTTTAACAACTCGAAGGGTTACGGTTTTATTGAACAGCCCGGCTCTTCGGATATCTTTGTTCACTACAGCGCCATTCAAGGTGACGGCTTCAAGACTCTCGAAGAAGGTCAAGAAGTTGAATTTGAAGTGACGCAAGGCCCGAAAGGACCACAGGCTGAGAAAGTGACCAAAGCGTAGGGTCTCCCCGGCTTGCTTTTTAGCAAAGCCACTGACCGCTTCCGGTCGTGAGCCCGGAAGACGCGAAAAGGAAAAGGCGATCTCGTTAACGAGATCGCCTTTGTTCTTTTGTCCGACAAACTTTAAAGTTTGTCGCCCCCGTTAGTTCTGCCCGCAAACGCCACGACAAACTAAAGTTCGTCGGACAACTCGACTCTTTACTTGTCCGCCTTCGCTTTGAAACTTACGTGACCGCTTTCCACCTCGACCGAAAAGGTTAAGCGATCAGATCCTATCTGTCCTTTCAGGCTTTCCGTGCGTTCCATTATCAGGCGATGAAACTTTGCGAAAGAAAGATCCCTTGTCGGTTCCCCGCAACTTCGTTTGGCTTCTATCAAGGCGTCGTAGACACCTTTAACGGTGCGCACGTCGTGACGCACGTCTGTGCATGAAAACTCGGAGCGAGTAAATGGTACGGCATTATCCCGGTTAGAAGCCCGCGCGGCCGCACTGACATCACGCCCTTCTTCCTTTCCCTGCAGAATGCGGCGCCACAGCTCGCGGAACGAAGCGTATCTGGTAGCCAGAGAGTTGTAGTGATAACGCTGCGCCAAATTGAGTGTACGGTCGTCGCCCAGACGCTTCAGATGCGATTCAACGCGCATCTTTGAGTCATAAGGAGGACGTTTCGTGCCACCATTAAAGTAAACATCGTATTCGATTTTCAGACGACGGATCTCTTCCTCGAGCCGTCCCAGGCGATCATCAATAGTGGGTTCTTCGGACACCCCGGTCTTGTTCCGGTCCCGACGCTCTTTGGCGAGCCTGGCTAACTTATTATCTTTTATGGACAAGTCCGAACTCCTATCGGTGGCGCAAGCAGGGTCGCCACCAGTGATCTCAGTGTAGGGGCTCGGTTCACCAGGTGTCAATATTGTTTTTCGCAATTGCCTCGGATGGGTGAAACAGAATATTCTGCTGACACTTATTGGGGTAAAAGTCGAAACACTAAATGCCTAAAACGCAGACCCAGGCTTCGCTCAGAGCACTTCCCTCGGTGGATACCCTGTTGCGCACTGAGACTGCTCGGTCGATAAGACCGCAGGTGGGTGCGAGCCGATTGAGTTCCCTTGCCCGCCAAATTACGGATGAGATGCGTCGTGAGATGCTCGCCGCCGGTTCGGGTGAAGGCGCTGAGCCGGCAGATAGCGGATCTCGAGCGATCCTTCTCAGGGAAGCCGAGAATCGACTCGCCGCGACGCATTTGCGTGACACCGCCAGCGGACTGCGACACGTTATTAACGCGACGGGCGTGGTGTTGCACACGAACCTCGGACGAGCGCCGTTGTCCGATGCGGCTCGGCGAGCGATTGCTGATCAGGCAACCGGTTACTGCAATCTGGAATATGACACCGTTAGCGGTGAAAGAGGACGACGGGGTCCCCGGGCCGAGGATCTACTTACCGATTTGACGGGTAGCGAGGCTGCCCTGGTCGTGAATAACTGCGCGGCCGCAACCCTGCTTGTGCTTACGGTCATGGCCCGACATGCCGAGACAATTGTCTCGCGCGGTGAGCTGGTTGAAATTGGAGGCGACTTTCGGATACCCGATGTCATGGAGCAATCTGGCACGCGAATGGTGGAAGTGGGAACTACCAACCGGACTCGCCTGTCGGACTACCGAAAAGCGATTTCCGAAAATACCCGTCTGATCATTCGCGTGCATCCGTCGAACTATCGCATCATTGGTTTCGCCAGGACTCCGAAGCTAAAAGAGCTCGCTGATCTTGCCCATGAAGCCGGGCTGACCCTTTATGAAGATGCAGGCTCAGGCGCCTTACTCGATTTCACTGAATATGGAATTGAGGGCGAACCGGTGATTCGTAGTTCAATCGAAGCTGGCGCCGACGTCGTTTCATTCAGCGGAGACAAACTACTCGGTGGGCCGCAAGCCGGCCTGCTGGTCGGCCGCTCGGAGATTATCGAACGCCTGCGAAGTCATCCGCTCTATCGAGTCTTGCGGGCTGATAAGCTCCGCATAGCTGCGCTCGAAGCCACCCTTGACTCATACGCTCGTGGTGCTTCAGCCAGCGAGGTTCCGTCGCACCGCTTACTTGCGCTGTCAGCTCTGGAAATCAGGGAGCGCGCTGAAAGCATGATCAAGCGGCTGCTGGCCAACATACCTGAGTCAGTAAAACTGGATACCATAGCGGGCGAGTCGGCTGTCGGAGGCGGCTCAGGTCCCACCTCCCGTCTGCCTACCGTGCTCATTTCGATAGCTCACCAAGGACTGACTCCAAACCAAATTGAGACCACTTTACGTCGCGCGGAGACCCCCGTGATTGCCCGGATTGTTGATGACCGAGTCGTGGTGGACTTGCGTACCGTCGCCGAAAGTGAAGAGCCCGCGCTGGAGGGCGCGATCCTCTCTCTCCCAATCTGACCGAAGAAACCGACCTGACGCCTACACCTAACTACTTCTTTCCCAAGGAGCTCGAGAAGGCCCAATTTGATTCATTATTCTTGCGCATAACAATGCGCGGCAGTGTATAATTACGTTGACATCTCGCGCCTCGCTGCCCGAGCGAGCGCCCTAACGGGCTCTATCGCCTCTCGAGATTCCCTAAATATTTTGAAAACGTTTTCCTGGAAATCGCTGCTCGTCTCGCTTGGCTTGGCCCTCCTGGCCGGCGCCGCCACGTGCGCCATCTGGAGTGCCGGCTTGATAGATTCGGTACAAGCAAGCTTTGTGGTAAACGTGGGCCGCGGAGAAGCTCCGCTCCAATCTCCTCAGACCTGGCTTGGACTGCTCCTCATCGTTGCCATCAGCACCAGCGCTGGATTCTTTGTCAGTCGTGCCGGCGCGCGTCGGTCATTCCTGATCCTGGGTCTGGGTTTTCTGGCGACTGCGGCTGCCAGCTTGATCGCTTCCAGGTATCTCAAGATCGACATCTTATTCGCGCCCATGGCGCTGGGCGCAACTGGCGCCGTTTTCCTGGTGCAAATCCATCGACTCTGGTTAATCGATGCGCTACTTACCGGACGCCTTAACGATACGTCGGCGAGAACGGATACCGCCGAGAGTCTCGCTCAAAGTCGTCTGACCAGCAGCCTGAGGCTCTTGCAAACCATTCTCCCGCTGGAAGAGGCAGTTGTTTTCGAACTGGATGATCTGGGAACTCTGGTTCCCTGCGCCCGCCTGCGCACCAATCCCAGCGGCGCTCTCGAATCTGGACGCAATGCCGTCTGGCGCCGCCTGATTGAACTCTGCGATCACGCCGTGGAGACGAGCGAGATGGCCCTGACTCCCGCCGGACGGATCGATTCTCTGGAGGACGTGGCGTTCCCCTTACGCCACGAAGGCCGCACCGTAGGAGCTTTGCTCTTGCGTCTGCGTGAGCGTTTTGATCAGAGCGATCGCAGATTGCTTTCGGCTGTGAGTAGCCAGGTCGCACGGAATCTTCAGCGCGAAGAGGCCCGCAAAAGGAAGCTCAGCGGCAACCTGCCGGCACTCATTTCCGCGCGAACATCCAGTCATCGTCTACACGCTTTTGATGTCATTAGCGGCGTCTTGACTGAGAACCGTTTTGGCGCTCAGGTCCTGGCCGAGGCTTCAGACGGTTATGCGATCGCCTATCTCGATGGCACACTCGGCTTTGTCAATCCGGCCATGCTCTGGGCCGCGCGCCTGAATGAGTCTGAAGCGCAAGGGCTTAATCTATTCGGATTACTGGATCGTTTTCGCTCCGGCGTCTTCGATGAACCGTCGATTGCCGTCCGTCGGGTGCTCCAGTCGGGCGAGCCTTATGAACGCGAGTTGAAGTTCGCCGGTCGCAATCAAACTCTGGAGCTGCGAATTGCGCTCGCAACTGATCGCAATGGAAACGGCTCAAATGGCAACGGGGCCGGGTCGCCCCCGCTGTGCATTGCCATCCGGGTTCGCGACGTGACTAAGATGAAAGAGTTCGAGCAGTTGAAGAGCGACATGATCTCGCTGATGTCACACGAGCTACGAACTCCGCTCACCAGCATAAACGGTTTCGCTGAGCTGCTGGCTCTCGACGACAAGATCCCCGGGGAGTCACGCGAATTTCTACAAATCATCTCCAACGAGTCTCAGCGGATGTCCCGCATGATCGATACATTTCTCTCTGTGACTCAGCTTGAACGCGCGGACAAAAAGGAAGTTACGAAAGGCGCTTTGCGGCTGGATGAGGTTGTTCGCGAAGTGCTGAGCACGGTGCAACCACTCGCCAAAAAGAAACGCATTCGCTTGATCGAGCAACCCAACGGGCATATTCCGCCCGTAGCCGCCGACAAGAGCCTCATCACTCAAGTGCTCACCAGACTGCTGGAAAACGCAATCAAGTACAGCCCGGAACGCACTTCGGTAACCGTCTCGACAGTGCTGGAGGCTGAGGCTGTCCGGATAGTCGTCGATGACCGCGGTTATGGTGTACCGGCTGAGTCAATCGACCGCATCTGGGAAAAATTTTATCGCGTGGCTCGCGACGGCCAGGAAAAAGACGAAGAGTCAACCGGACTCGGCCTGGCTTTTGTGAAGGAAGTGGTCGAACAACACGGTGGCTCTGTAGCCGTCGAGTCTGAAGTTGGACGCGGATCGAAATTCAGTTTTGCCCTGCCGCGGCTCTGAGCAAATATTTTGGCCATCGAAACCTGTAAGACTGTTTACGTCGACTTTTCGATCGAGACGCGGGATTTGTTTCGCGCAAGTCTTAGCTTGGCCAGGGTCAGGCTAATGCTTGGCCTCGCATTCAGCATTTGCCTGATCTCAGGTATGGTGCTCTTATTCCTGGTAATCGATGAAAAAACGATTCTGCTGGAGACGTCGCCGCTGTTCATAGCTCTGCCGCTCGTTGCGGTCGGTGGTCAGATCTTGCGACTACACGCCACGTGCAGGAAGTACGTTGCCGGCCTGACTGAACCTCAGCGGCGATTGCAGTACACATTCTACGAGCACGGCGACGGATATGACGTAACCAGCGGCGAGAGCTTTAGTCACATCTCCTGGAAGGATGTCCTGAGAATAGTAGAGCAACCGCACTCGCTTCAGATTTACCTTAGCAAGTACGACCTCCGAATTATTCCCAAGCGCGGTTTTCATCAGGCCCGGGAGATTGAAGTCCTGCGGGGAATGCTTCTCTCGTCAATCAGCACCCGGGCACGATTGCTGAAATCTCGAGATTAAAACCCAACGCTCTGGTTAACTCTCCCGGCGACAGGATCTCTAATCCAGTTGGAGCAGAAGGCGGTTCGGTCAAGCTTGTTGGGTTGCTAGTGCCAGGGGCTCACAGGAAGGAACTCCAGTTTTGAGGTCTTAATATCGAGCAGCGGACCCAGTTCATAAACGTTGCGGTATCCATAGCTGTAGAGAGCGATGTAGGTTGAAAGGTTAAGCGATCCGACCGCGATCTTTGTCGGGAAAGCGCCCTCCGCACCGACGAAATTGTTGTTACAGTAAATGAGGATGGGCGTGTTTTGGTCCGGTAATATACTCTTTAGACTATCAACCGTGATGTCGGGAAAACTCAGGTTGATGGCGTCTTTGATATGCAATTCGTTGTATTTCTCCCGGCTGCGGGCATCCAGAATAGCCACGCCAGGTTGTCGACTCATCTGGATAAACTCTTCTTCGGTTAGCCTTCGCGACTCTCGATACTTCGCGGCCTCCGCTGAAATGCGGAGGTAACCCTGCATATCAATTGCCGGGTTAACGATGGCAGGACCGCTTTGACCGCGGGCGATGAGCACTGCCGAGAGAATCGTTAGCGTCAGTAACAATGATCGTTTCATTTGAGATCGCCCTCCTTTTCTTCCCTTTGAACGATCTGCAACTGAGACGCTTGCGCGCAAAGATTAGTCGATTTTTGTTTGGGGAAAGTGGGGCGCCGATTCAGATTCGGTGTTTCCTGGTGTTCGAGTTTTGTGGTCCCGGATTAACCCAGGGCTCTCCAAATGACGCGCAGTTGAAACTGCTACACACCCAGGATCTTATTAATCCGGCCACGACAGCTCGCCGCCCCGCAGTAACAGCGCTTTGAATCGGGATGCAGCGTCTGTTCATAGTCCACGGTTATTTCATCGCCGGGACCAATATCGCGCAGCGCGAAGAACACTACGTGTCCATGGATCGTCCGCACATAAGCGTTCGGTTCACACGAATGATTGATGTAATGCGTACCGTTGCCACCGCGGCTGCCATCGATGCTCCAGACTCCGTCGACATCACAGATGCGCAGCTTTGCCCGATGGGCGCGGCGTTGAGCTTCGCTATCCGGAATTCGCTCGCCGGTGTATTCGGCGATCTTGCGACGGCGCGGAAAATGAATAGTCGCAAAGCAGCCTCTGCCGTTGATTGAAGATTTTTGAATAGAGAGGCCGGGTGCAAGTTTCAGATTCATCTGCTGAGCATTGTACGCCATTTGTCGCTTAATGCTGGGAGCGCGGACTGTCCTCGTCCGCACCGTGCCGCAAGGCGCGCACTTGTTCTTGCATCGATCTATTCGTGCTTCGCGCTCAATGCCGACGAGGACGTCCGCGCTCCCAGCAACAAGCTGTTCGTGAAGGTTCAAGGTGAACTATTACCCGACAAGAGCATGACAAGTTGAAAATAGCGCACTCATCGCCTGTGACGACCCGCCTCGCTCTGGCGGTCTTGACGCGTGGCGCGATTAGGTGGCTTCCATATCATTTTCCCCATCGTCTCTAGCGGAACTGGCATGTCAACCTTAGGTGGATCTGCCAGCAGTGGATGAGCTCGAAGAGGAATGGCTCCCATTGTTCTCTCAGCTCTAAAGGAAGCGATGCTTGAGAGAGTTTCATGCACACCCAGGCCAGCAAACAACCCAAGCACCATGGAACTAATCGCCTTCGCTACGTAACCTACTCGGCGGCGGATTGCGCGCAATCCAACCGGACAATCTTTAGTAATGATCGATCCATCGCAGCGGCGATAGAACCTGACACATAATCGTCCCTCATTCCGAGCGATCAAGGAGTCGGCCTCTGACCTGATCATGCTGGACAGGTTATAAACATTAAGACGGCACTGGCCGCAGAAACGCATCCGCTCACTGCCAATCATTTGGTCCCAGTCGGCGGGACACGGCGCCGCGACCCGCGCGTGATTAAGTGGATTGTTGAATCGGGCCATGATTTCTTTCTTACTCGACGCGATCGACGAGCGTTCGCTCAAGTAATATGGAGTGCGCTGACTTGTCAGCGCTTTGGCCGGCGCGATTAGTCGCCCTCTTTAAAGCCGCGACAAGTCGCCGCACCCCAAATCGGAATGCCGTCGGCTCGCGCTACATTTGCGGACCCACGTAACGGACGAATTTCAGATCAGCCAGCGCCGCCAGCTTTTCAATCGGCATCCGGCCGATTACCAGTTTGGCCGTCTTTGGATCAAGTACGATTTCAAAGCCGAGTTCCTTGAGTTTGGCCATGTTTTCGTCTGATTTCTCAGTCAACCAGATCTGAACTTCAGCCTTGCGGTTACGAATAAATTTAGCTTCATCCGCATTCGGCTGCGCTTTGGGATCTTTCAAACGATCGATGACTGCCAGCACCGACGGATGAAACTTTGACTGGAAGTCAGCCCGCTTCTTTTCTTCCGGCGAAAGGCTCGGCCTGCCATCCATAGCAAATGATTCATCAGCCATTCTCACAGCCCTGGCTGGAGAAGGAGGACTCGATGAAGTCACATCGCCGCCGCCGCCGCTTCCCGCCGCGCGTTTTTTGGCCGGACTGGTTCCCGATTTGGTCACCACAACCGTTTGGGCGCTTGCCTGAAGTGGGCTCGCAGTTGACAGATAAAGGCCCGAGACGCTTCGTCCAAAGCTGGCGTTAAGGGTTCCGCTTGGTCTCCGGCTTTCTTGATCAAACACCACCGCGCGATTCACCCCCTCCGGCACTTCCACCGGCACATCGATCCGCCGCGGCTGACCACCGTCGGTCACGACCATCTCTTCCACCGCCACGAATGACGTGAACTGGGTCATCAGGCGATAGTCCAGACCAAGTTGTGTGATGGCCTGCTTCACTTCGTTCTTCATTGTGCCCTGTTGCGCGCCTTTCAAGTCCTGGCTCATCAAATCATCGACCCGCGTGCGCGCCCAAAGTGTCGCCAGCACGTCGTGCTGCTGTGCATTAGAGAAATCGACAGGGATCTCGCGCACAAAATCGCGGCCGGACATTTTTCCTTTCAGCCGAATCGTTCCGCGGCCATTTCCCGTGTAGCGCCCGGTGAGAATCACAGGCTTGGCGCTGAACAGATCAGGCACGGTTCTCGGATAGACATCCGCTACCGGCAAACCATTCCAGTCGATCGAAATATCAGTCAGCAACGGATTCCGCACGCGTTCATGCATGCGCCGCGCGGCCGCTGATCCGTCATCGTTGAGGCCGACATACTCGACTTCGCCGCGGCCGTATTTGGCCATGTTGTCGAGCAGGAAGCGATTCACGCTGCCACCAATACCGAATGCGAACACACGCGCGTTTGGGTGCTTCTGCACTTCGCCGATGATTTCCATGTCATTGCCGACATAGCCATCAGTCATAAAGACCACGATGCGCACGTGGCCCTGCGCGTCCGAAGGATCCATCGAGGCCTTGATGGCTTTCATCATCTCGGTGCCGCCACCGCCCGTACGCGACTCGAGAAACGCCTGCGCCCTGGCCAGGTTCTCTTTCGTCGCCGGTACCGGTTCGGGAAACAAGACGTGCTCGTCGCCGGAAAACGTGATCAGATTGAACGTGTCGTACGGATAGAGGTTGTCGAGCGCCAGCTTCATGGTCTCTTTGGCTTTTTCAATCGGAAAGCCGCTCATCGATCCCGAAGTGTCGAGTACGAAGACCAGCTCTTTTGGCGTGACGTCTTCAGCGGTGACTCGATCCGGCGGCTGCAGGATCAAGGTGAAAAAGCCACCTTTGTCGGTTGAATGTGTCAGCAGAGCATCTTCGATCTTCTTTCCCGCGACGTCATAGCGCAGAACAAAATCCTTATTCGGAATCGTCGCTTGATCTTTCAGGCGAACCATTGCTCGGCGGTCGTCTGGACGCTCGATCGTAACGTCTTGTGTTTTCGAGTTCAACGCATCGATCGGTACGCCTGCATCGATTGAGACATCAATCGACACGTCGTGTCCGGCCCTCATCCCAACTGGCGCTGGCTGAGGCGTCACCCGCGAAGCGTCCGGCACCTGGTTCGTATCTTCGGCGAACCCATTGCCATTTGTATTACCTTGGGCGCCCGTGGGCGAGCCGGGCACGTAACGCGGCCCAACCACCATTGGGAAAACGAATTCATACGAACCATCTTCGTACTTCAGCGTCTCGACATAGCTGATCGTGATTTTGATTTGTTCACCGGGGAGAATATTGGCTACCGATTGCGTGAAGACATTCGGGCGTTCCTGATCGAGCAGGCTGGCGGTCTGTCCATTTGATTTGGCGGCTTCATAGACGGCCTGGGCTTCTTCGCGGCGCAAAATCTTTCCGCGCACCGTTCGCTCGCCAACCGTCATGGTCATGTCGTCGACGGAGGCGTTTTGCGGGAGCGGAAACGTGTAAACCGCTTCGATCTTTTCTTTGAAGGGATTTTCAAACTCCTGCGTGACAACTACGCGTGAAAGAAAGCCGCTGATCTGTGCTTTCACGTCCGTGTGCTTGAGCGGGCACAAGGCCCTGGGCTTACCGTTTGGATCGACGACCTGCAGGGCGCCCTGAGTCGCACCGCTTTGCGCAGAGACGCGTCCGCCGGAACTTTTTAGGGCGTTCACGCCAGACATCGCAGCCAGTGACGCTCCAAGTAACAAGAAGAATTTGAGAAAGAAAGGTCTACGCATCGTCTCCTCCACTAACTGGGTTACTTTTCCAGAACACACCCGAACGACCGGAAAGTTGCAGAAAATTCATTGTGCCGCTGTTTTAGAGACCCAACCTCGGCCTCTGGTTCCCGAATACTTCCAGGTGTAGAACGTGATAAGCGGGGAGACCTTGCAGATAATCAATTGCCTTGATGCAGCCCGCAGCGATTGCGATGGCTTGCAATTTTGGAGTGCGCTGACTTGTCAGCGCTTTAATAGGCGGCGACTTGTCGCCGCGAGACTCACGACCACAGCTCGTATCGGGTCGCGACAAGTGGCGGCCTTTAAAAGCGGTAAGAAGTTACCGTACTCTAAAACGAACCCCCTCAATACAGATTGAAGTTGTATTCCAACTGCATATACATCGATACGGGCTGGCCATTTTTCTTGGCCGGCACAAATCGGATCTGTCTGGCTGCGGCAATCGCCTTCTCGGTCAGACCACCTCCCAGAGGTTGCAGCGCGTGAATATTCGTAACCTCGCCGGATCGCGAAAACACCACGCGCAAGATAACCGTGCCCGTAATACTGCTTCGCCGGGCTTCTTCGGTGTACTGGGGCTCAGGCTTTGAAATCACGCGCGCGCGTTCGTTGACATCCGAGGACGGATAAACGCGATTGGGATCTGGATTTGGATCGTTGCCACGCGATCCGCCTACCCCGCAACAACCGGGACTGTTGTCGCCTCCTCCGATGTTGCCTTTCCTGCCAGGACCGAACCCGGGTCCATCTCCCTCGCCGATACCGGTCCCGTTATTCGTTCCGACACCACCACCTTCGCCTGGCCCATTCGAAGGAGTGGTCGACTTGGAACGGGGATCACCATAAGCAGTAAAGGACAGATTTCTCCAGAGCGCCGCATCGATGTCGATGCCCGCATCGGGTAACGCCTGTGGCAGGCGAGCCATGGTCGTTGAAATTGGCGCCGGTATTATTGAAGGAACAGGCACGCGGCCCCGCGATGCCAGAGTTCGGCTGTGATCGCCTCCCGACCCGCCACCTTGAGATCGCGCGGGCTTGGGATTCGAACCTTCACCCTCGCCCTCTCCCAGACCCACGCGTCCTTTGCCGCTGACACCGACTCCTGAATCATTGTTGTGCTTTGCTTCGTCTCCCAGATCAATCACGACCGTTCTAAGTTCATCACCGTTATCGATCAAATCGACAACCCCTGCTTTGCCAGCCCGTCTTTCCCAAACCAGCACGCTCAGAATAATCGCGCCTACGATGAACAGCGCGGTCGTCACGCCGGACAGCAAATGCGGGCGCAAGAGATTCTGCTTGAATGAACGCGTTCCTTTGTGCACAAGCCTGGAGGAAAACGCGATCGGATCACTCCGAAAGGAAGGCCAGGCTTGTCTCACTTGATCGGCAACCAACCACACTTGATTCGCCAGGCGGCGAGCCAGGGTCTCTTCACTCATCAAAGTCAGATGGAATTCCGCTGGCGCGGAGTCCTGGCCGTCGAGTTGAACTGGCGCAAGGTCCAGCGTAGTGCCATCAACCGGGCAAAAGCTAAAGTCATCTTTGAATCCTTCCCCGCACGTATTGCATCTCTTCATGGCAATCTCCTGGTTCTAGCAGTTGTGAACTTCGGACGGGGAGAGTTTGCTTGAATGAGTCTTTGGACCAATCTGGATTCAACCCATGTTGAGCAGACGGTTGCCTATGGTCGATAGTTAGACGACCGGCCAGTAAAGGTGAAGTGACGCGAACTGGGGAGTCCTGGTGTGTATTACGGGAGACGCGCGAAAAGTTACGGTAAACAGCGAGTTCAGAGTTCAAGCTTCTTGTCCTTCTGAACAATACAGCAATGGTTGAACTCTAAACTCAAAACTACTTCAACCTGAGACTGCGAGCTATCAGGTCCGTCTGGTTACGAATGCGCAAGAGTTTGTCTCGCATTCCGGTGAACCGCAGGACATAGATCGTTCCGCTGTCGCCTTGCAGATAATAGCTGCGACCAGCCATGGGCTTGCCGGCCTGGGTGAATTCAAATGACATTGTTACGCCGGACAGCCGGCCGGAAAAATTTTCTTCTTTGCCGTCGACATAACCGGGCCGGAAGCGTTCTTTCTGATCCTGATCGCGATGCGCGAACTCTTTGACTTTGAGTCCTTCCTCGATCGCTTCTTTACGAATCCGGAGATAACCATCATTGCGGTCACCATAGACGAACTCCGCATGCTGGTGCAATTCGTCCGGCTCGTCAACCAGACGCCAGGCAGCGGAGGGGAAGTCCACGACATAGTTCACTTTCGCGCTTGAATAACTATGCTCCTGGGCGCTCGAACTCAGATGTGACGGCGGCGAACTAAGTGCCGCGAGAAGGAAGAGTCCTAGAAAGGCTATGGCTGATCGCACTGTCTAACTCCTTTGTGACCCTGGCGGGGTTACCGCTGTCAGATGCCGTAGGCGGTTGCCTTGTTGTCTCAACGCAACGGGGCAGTAAGCCCACCGTTAGGGAGGGCGCCCCAATTCGTGTCGTCAGTTAACATTCGTCGTTACCGTCTTTGTCATCGGACGCAGGAACGCCCTGCTGACAGGTCGGGCTACTGGCCCACCACACCGGACCTACAATTGAGCCTGCTCAATTGCCTGTCGCTGTAGCCGCACAAGCTGTTCAATTCCTTTGCGGCCCAGTTCGAGTAAGTTATCCATCTCGTCGCGCGTGAATGGCGACACTTCGGCCGTGCCCTGCACTTCGATGAAGCGAGCATCGCCAGTGCAGACGATGTTCATGTCAACCTGGGCCCGGGAATCCTCGTCGTATTTCAGATCCAGCAGCGGCGTGCCGTCAACAATGCCTACACTGACTGCGGCAACTTCGCAGATCAGGGGCGACTTCGTGATCCTTCGTTCTTTGATCAAGCGCTTGCAGGCAATTGCGAACGCGACATACGCTCCCGTGATCGCGGCGGTTCGGGTGCCACCGTCGGCTTGCAGCACGTCACAGTCCAGGGTGATCGTGCGGTCACCCAGCGCCTTGCGATTTGAAATCGCGCGCAAGCTGCGGCCAATCAGACGCTGAATCTCGTGGGTCCGGCCGGAAGGTCCACCACGCCCGGTCTCGCGCGACGTGCGCGTTTCCGTTGAACGCGGCAACATTGCGTATTCGGCGGTGACCCAGCCTTCGGTGCGCTGGCCGCGCAGGTGCGGCGGCAATTTGTCCTCGACGGAAGCAGCGCAAATAACCCGCGTGCTGCCCATCTCGATTAAGGCCGAGCCTTCAGCGTTTGGCAGAAAGCCTGGCGTGATGCGAACCGGCCGCAACTCATCTGCGGCGCGATCATCGGTGCGTGCGAAAGTCATAGTCTTTTTTTTCCCTCTCCCTTTGGGAGAGGGTTAGGGTGAGGGCGTTAGTACGAACCGCCGCTCCCCACATTTTTGTCCCTAATTAGCTGCCGTCTCAGGCCCTCTCCCCAGCCCTCTCCCAGAGGGAGAGGGAGTTAGACCCTAAGTTCATCGTGTCCCCAAACCTCAACCGCCTCTAATCGAGCGGGTTTGCTTCCCAGGAATCTCTCGGCAACTCTGGCGAAACGTTCCGCTGCGTCCGTTACATAAAAGTGGTCCAAATCATCGCACAGATGGCGCTCGAGCGCACCAGTGCCCGGAGTTAGCCTCGCCAGACCCTTCTCCTTCAGCAACGCCTTTACTTCGACCGCAGTAGCTTCGCCCGAATCGATCAACTTAACCTCTGCGCCAACAGCGTCCTGAATCACTCCTTTCAAGATCGGATAATGAGTACAACCCAGAACCATTGTGTCGATGCGCGAACGGAAATTTTTGAGATAAGTTTCGGCAACCGTTCGCGCGACATCCTGATCCGCCCAACCTTCTTCCGCCAGTGGCACAAACAACGGACAGGCGCGTTCGGTCACGATAGCGTCGGGATCGGCTTTCTTAATTGCCGCCGTATAAGCGCAGCTCTCCACGGTTGATTCGGTGGCGATAACTCCAATTCGTTTTCCATCCGTGGCGCCAACCGCTGCCCGCGCGCCCGGTCCAATGACGCCGGCCACATCGACACTCAAAGCCCGACGAATCGCCGGCAGTGCCAAAGCTGAAGCGGTATTACAGGCAACGATCAGCAGTTTGATTTCGCGCGCCGCGAGGAACTGAGCGTTCTCGACTGCGTAACGTTCGACCGTTGCCAGAGACTTGGTTCCGTAAGGCACGCGCGCGGTGTCACCGAGATAGACGAAGCGCTCGTTAGGCAGATGCTCGTGCAGCGCGCGATAGACCGTCAGTCCACCGACGCCGCTGTCAAAGATGCCTATAGGAAGCGAGGCGATTGCCGATTGCCGATTGTCGATTGCCGATTGGTGTGTGCCGATGTTGAGCAATTTAAATTGGCAATTGGAAATCGGCAATCGGCAATGTTTCTGGTGGAGGCGCCGGGAATTGAACCCGGATCCAAAAGCCAACGCCGAAGGAATCTACATGCTTAGCTGTTTCTCTTTCCACTCACTGTTACGCGAGCGGGTTTTGCCGGTGTTAGGTAAGTGAAGCAGCGAGACCCTAACGCAGGCTAGTCCGGCTTTATCTCGCCCACAACCACGGACCGAAGCCGCGGGCCAGCTCATCTAAGGTGACATCTCCATCCGCGCGCATGAGCAACTTGCGGCGGAGACGCTCGCTAGCTGTTTAGGCCGCGAGAGCTAACTCGTTAGAGTTGGCAATTGTTTTTTCCCT
>WNFR01004454.1_pt1 | contig 24501 bp, 22 predicted proteins | sample 5400221 | NCBI WGS metagenome assembly WNFR01 (sample SAMN13153357, study PRJNA577476) | soil metagenome | isolation source: 40 cm soil under Madrone tree | place: USA:California | collected 2016-06-14 | reverse complement strand
GTAGATCGGCTTGCCCCGCCAGAACACCTTGATGTCCTGCCCTTCGGCAATCGGCGTCAGATCGACTTCGATCGGCGCGCCGGCCGCAATCGTCGAGGCGTCCGGATTCATCTGGGAAATGAACGGCCAGAGCGTGACCGCTCCACCAACGGCAGCGGCGGCTCCCGTTGCAACAAAGAGGAAATCACGGCGTGTCGGATGATCCGCCGAAGACGCTGTCGTCACGATTCCAAACCCTTTCTCAGCTGCAGCCGGTGGAACCGCCCCAGGCAACGCATATTACGGACCGGGAAGGCTGCCGGCGACCGCGACCCCCGCGGTGGCAGAAAGACCACTTTTCCCAGCCAATCGGGCGGAACAAGCAGTCCAGAATCGTTCTATTGGCACCCTTGCCGGAAGAGCGCAAGCCCGCTATCGGCTCATCAGCGTGCAATGCACTAAATCCGCGCGGAGCGTCGATTTATTCAGATATTTCATGGGGACCCGAAGGGCCGTCACACATGCAGGTTGCGCTTTTCCAGCCCGACATCCCGCAGAACACCGGGACGATTCTTCGTCTCTGTGCGTGCCTGAATGTGGCGGCCCATATTATCGAACCCGCTGGTTTTCCGGTGTCCGACCGGCACTTCCGCCGGGCCGGCATGGACTATCTCGACGAGGTGACCATCATGCGTCACGACTCATGGTCAAAATTCGAGCAATGGCGTAATGACAAGGGTTACCGGCTGATCCTGTTCACGACCAAGGGCGTCAGTTCCTATCTTGATTATCGCTATAGCGCGGCCGACATCCTGATGTTCGGGCGCGAATCCGCTGGCGTTCCCGACGACGTTGTCGCCGCCGCCGACGCGCGGCTGGTGATCCCGATCAAGCCGGGTCTGCGCTCGCTCCGCGACGTGCCGGTTTTGCGACACCGATTTTGTCGGAACCGACGGTACGCTGGGCGGCCGTTACGCCTCGGCCGCGGAGCTTGCGGATACCATCGCCGCGCAATGGACGGGGACGGAAGCGAACCGTTACGTGGTATTGACCGGCGGCGAACCATTGCTGCAGGTGGATACCGCGCTGATCGACGCGCTGCATGCGCGAGGTTTCAGCATCGGCCTGGAGACCAATGGCACGATCGATCCGCCCGAAGGCATGGACTGGATTTGCGTCAGCCCGAAAGCCGGCGCGGACCTCGTGGTCCGGCGGGGCCATGAACTGAAGCTGATTTACCCGCAGGCAGATGCGGCGCCGGAGGCCTTTGTCGATCTCGATTTCGAACGGTTCTCGCTGCAGCCGATGGACGGGCCGGACATTATCGAGAACACCGCGCGCGCGGTCGACTACTGTCTGAGCCATCCGCAATGGCGGCTCAGCCTGCAAACCCACAAGACACTCGGTATCAGATAGAATTTGGATTGTTCAGATGTGGGAATTGACGAAAGCCTTCCGGTTCGAGGCCGCGCACGCGCTGCCGGGAACCACGCTGGGTGCGGCAAGCGAGGAAATTCACGGCCACTCGTTCCGGGCCGAGGTGACCGTGCGCGGCACGCCCGATCCCGCGACAGGGATGGTGCTGGATCTGGGTCTTCTCCAGCGTAGCATGGCGGATGTGCAGAAAATGCTCGACCACAAGATGCTCAACAAGATCGAGGCGCTCGGCCCGCCGACGCTGGAGAACCTTTCGCGCTTTATCTGGGAGCGCCTTCAGCACGCCGGCCGGATCACGCGGGTGAGCGTCCACCGCGACAGCTGCAACGAGAGCTGCACCTATTACGGCCCGCAGGGCTAAGCGTTTTCAAGCGAAGTGGGTACCGGTTCGCGTGAAGAAAACGCGTCAAACGATAGGGTAGCACCGCAGATGGACATGTCCGTGATCGAAGATCGCAAGGCGCGCGCGCGGACCTGGTTCGAGCGCTTGCGCGATGACATTTGCGCGGCCTTCGAGAAACTGGAAGACGACGCGCCGGCATCGCTCTATCCCGGCCGCGCGGGGCGCTTCGTGCGCACGCCCTGGGACCGCACCGACCATACCGGCCGGCCCGGCGGCGGTGGCCTGATGTCGGTGATGCGCGGGCGGCTGTTCGAGAAAGTCGGCGTGCATTGCTCGACGGTGTACGGCGAGTTCGCCCCCGAATTCCGCGCGCAGATTCCCGGCGCTGCCGACGATCCGCGATTCTGGGCGTCGGGCATTTCGCTGATCGCGCATATGCGCAATCCGAACGTCCCGGCGGTGCATATGAACACCCGCTTCGTCGTCACCACCAAAGCATGGTTCGGCGGCGGCGCGGATCTAACGCCGCTGCTCGACCGGCGGCGGACTCAGGAAGACGCCGATACGGTTGCTTTTCATCAGGCGATGAAGGCTGCCTGCGACGAGTCGAACGGAGTCGCCGACTACGACAAATACAAGAAATGGTGCGACGAGTATTTCTATCTTCCGCACCGCCGGGAAGCGCGCGGCGTCGGCGGCATTTTTTACGACTGGCACGACAGCGGCGACTGGGATGCCGACCTCGCCTTCACGCAGGACGTCGGCCGCGCATTCCTGAAAATCTATCCCGAACTTGTCCGACGCAATTTTGGCGCATCATGGAATGCGGCTGATCGGGAGGAGCAACTGATCCGGCGCGGACGTTACGTCGAATTCAATCTGCTCTACGACCGCGGCACCATCTTCGGAGGAGCAACTGATCCGGCGCGGACGTTACGTCGAATTCAATCTGCTCTACGACCGCGGCACCATCTTCGGGCTGAAAACCGGCGGCAATGTGGATTCCATCCTGTCGTCGATGCCGCCGGAAGTGAAATGGCCGTGAGACATGGCCGTGAGACAATGACGCAGCTGCCCCGCGCGATGCTGATCGATATGGACGACACCATCCTGTCGGCCTATGGCCGCCCGGATATCGCCTGGAACAACGTCACAGCAGAGTTTGCCAGCGAACTTGCGCCGCTGTTGCCGCAACAGGTCGCCGCGGCGATCGTGGAGTCGGGACGCAAGTTCTGGGCGTCTGCGACGGCAGAGTGGCGGCTAAAGCTCGCCGAAGCGCGGCATGAGGTCGTCAGGGGCGGATTTTCCGTGCTTGCCGCCGCCGGTCACACCGCCCTGTCGGTGGATCTAGGGATACGGCTCGCCGACCGCTTCACTGCCTATCGCGAAGAGGAGATGTTCGTCTTCCCGGGCGCGCATGATGCAATCGATGCCCTGAAAGCGCACGGCGTGAAACTGGCGCTGGTCACCAACGGCGCGGCCGGAATCCAGCGTGCGAAGGTCGAACGCTTTGCTCTGACACACCGGTTCGACCATATCCAGATCGAAGGCGAGCACGGTTTCGGCAAACCGGACGAGCGCGCTTACCGGCACGCAATGCAGGCGCTGGGTGTAACGCCGGCGGAGACCTGGATGGTCGGTGACAATCTGGAATGGGAAATCGAGGTGCCGCAGCGCCTTGGAATCTACGCCGTCTGGATCGATGCTCACGGAGAAGGCCTGCCCGCGGAATCCACCGTCAAGCCCGATCGCATTATCAGCTCGCTGACCGAGTTGCTGCCTGTCGAGCGCGGATAGCGCCTGTCATGCTGCGCGAGGCGGCGGTTTACAACAAGTGCCGCAGCGCCGACGAAATCATAACCACACCGCCTGCGATCACAGCGACATCGAGGATCGCGGTGTGAATATGCACCGGCATGCGCGCCACGAAGGCTCTGGCCAAAAAGGTCCCGGGCAGCGCGATCGCGCCGATCAGAAGGGCAAAGGCGAGCACCTGCGCGCTGACAACGCCCGCCAATCCGAACACGGAAATCTTGATAACGCTGGTGACGATCGAGATCACGGCATCGGTGGCGATCACCGACGCGCCTTCAAGGCCCGAGGCCATCAGCAGTGACAGCAGGATCACACCCGAGCCGGACGTGCCGCCAACGACCACACCGTAACCCACCGCGCCGGCGGCGAGCCCCGTATCGCCGACTTTGATATCGTGGCGCCTGAGCAAACGGCGCAGCGGCACGCTCGATATCAGCATGGCGCCGATCACCAGCGCCGCGCCGGCATTTGTCAGGCGCGTATAGCCATAGGCGCCGAGCCCGGTCGTTAATGCGGCCGCCGAGATCACGATCAGCGCGCGGCGCCGGTCGGCGTAACGCAGATAGGCGGCGGTGCGGCTGAGGTTGGTGAAGATCGCCGAGATGGCGATGATCGGCACCACGGGCTCGGCGCCGATCAGGGGCACCAGAACCAGCGGCATCAGCGCGCCGGTGCCGTAGCCGGCCAGGCCACCGACAACAGCGGCAAACAACGCGACGCATGCAACCAGCAACAGTTGAGCCAAGGAGATGTCGGCGAAGCCGGAAAAGATGTTCACAGCCGATGGTCGCGGGTGAAACGCGCTGCGGTTTGGTCGGCAATGGTCTTGAGCGCAAGTTGGTCCGAAGGGAAATCCGCCGCGAGCCACGCGTCTTCGGCCAATGCAATCACATGCCCAAGCGCCGGGCCTTCTGTAATTCCACGCGCGATGAAATCAGCGGCCTTCAGCGGAAATTTCGGCGTGCTCCAGCGCTCCGGCAAGCTGGCTAGTTCCCGCCAGTGCGGGGCGTCGAAATCCCTTCCGGCCCGGGCCCAGGCCAGCATCAACCGGTCGCGGTAGTGATCTTCGCCGATCCGGTAGAGCAGCCGCCGCGCCCTCGCCTCGTCCATCCCGGCAAGCCGCCACCAGCGATGACCCATGGAATCGAGTCGCTTGGCCTCGGCGTTGCTCAACCGCAAGCGGACCGCAACTCGCTTTGCGTCCTCGGTGACGGCAACCGCGAGCGCGCCGAGGCGGCGAACGGCTTCCGGCTTCAGTCCCATAAGGCGCTCGGCGGAGATCATCGCCGTAAACGGACCGATATAGGCGACACCGCCGAAAATCGGCAGCAGCAACCCGCCATCCACCATCGCTGCGATCGCGCCGGCGGCGCCTTGCGCGACCATCAGCTTCAGGATTTCCATGCGCACTCGTTCTGCAGAAAGGCTAGCAAGGCCTGCGCGTGCGGCAATGCAAGCGAGATATCCGGCGCGATCGGGTTCACCTGCGCCATAGGCGGCGTGGATGCGGAAGAACCTGAGGATGCGCAGATAGTCTTCGGCGATCCGCTGGTTCGGATCGCCGATGAAGCGCACGCGTTTTGCGGCGATATCCTCAAGCCCACCGACGTGGTCGTGGACGACGCCTTCGGCGTCAACCGACAGGCCGTTGATGGTGAAGTCGCGCCGCTCCGCATCGGTTATCCAGTCGCGGCCGAACGCGACCTTCGCCTTGCGGCCGAACGTCTCGGTATCCTCGCGCAACGTGGTGACCTCAAACGGCTGCGCATCGACAACCAGCGTCACGGTGCCGTGTTCGATGCCCGTCGGCACGCTTTTGATGCCGGCCGCCTTGGCGCGGCGGATCACCTCCGCCGGCAAGGCGGTGGTCGCGATATCGATATCGCCGGTCGGAATCTTCAAGAGCGCATTGCGGACCGCGCCGCCAACCACGCGCGCTTCCTCGCCGTTGCCGTTCAGCAATTGGAGCACGCGGGCGGTTGGACCGGATTTGAGCCAGGGCGCGTCGTCGAGCACGCGCGCATCACTCATTTTTCAACTCCGGGAACGAACTTGCCGTTTTCGATATGCGCGGGAATGTAGGTCGAATCCGGCGACGCGCCGGAAAAATGCGCAAGCAAAACAAAACTGACGATCACAAGCAGCAGCGAACCGAGCGCCAGTTTGGCGATGATATGCACCGGCCATGACGACTGCACCAATAGTCCGGAGCGTGTCGCGATCAAAAACAGCGCATAGACCACGAAAGGGATCAGGAAAATTCCGACTTCGGTGAAAGCCGGACGGATCATGGCAGACAAATCCGCTCGTACAGCACACGCAGAATTCCCGCGGTCGCGCCCCAGATATAGCGTTCCGCGAACGGCATGGCGTAATACGAGCGCTCCATGCCGCGGAATTCCTTGCTGTGCACCTGATGGTTCGCCGGGTCCATCAGGAACGCCAGCGGGACCTCGAAAGCATCGTCTACTTCGGCGTGGTTGATGCGCAGCTTGAATCCCGGGCTTACCCGCGCAACGGTCGGCAGGATACGAAATCCGAAACCGGTTGCGTACAGATCGAGATAGCCGATCGGATCGATGAATTCCCGCCCCAGGCCGATTTCCTCCTCCGCTTCGCGTAACGCGGCGTTCAGCGGTGAGGCGTCGGTCGCATCGATCTTGCCGCCGGGGAAGGAAATCTGGCCGGCGTGATCGTTGAGGTGCGCGGCGCGCTGCGTCAACAGCACGGTCGGTTGCGGATGGTCCACCACCGGGATCAACACCGCCGCGGGCCGGACCGGCTGTTCGCGAGCGATGATCTCCAGCATGCGATCGGTACCCTGATCGCCACTCCGCGGAATGATGTTAGGGTCAACCAGGCCCGGCGGAACGTCGAAACGCAATCGCGCGCGGGCCCGATCGAAAAACTCCGCCGAACCGATCGCAGCGGGATCCGTTTTCAGCATCGGCTCGTTCAAAGCGCGCCCCTCACCTGCTCCGCATCCGCCATCGCAAAAAATTCGCCTGACGATGCGATTCCGAACATTGGGCGACCATCGACCACTCGCTCCTCACCCATGTCAACAAGATCGTAGTAAAGCGCGCGGGTGACCTTGGCCCACAGGTCGGCGCGAACGTGAAGATAAGGCGTGAGGCCCCCGTCGGCGGCGGCCTCGAATCGCAAGCGGTGCCCTGAATCGCAAGCTATCCAGTCGTCGACATTGGTTCGGAAGCGAAGCAGCCGGCCTCGACTATCCCTCTCCTTGAGCATCTCGACCGCAAGAAACGGCGCATCGTCGACGCGGATGCCGACCTTCTCGACCGGAGTAACAAGAAAGTGCTTGCCGCCCTCGCGCTTGAGTATCGTCGAAAACAGGCGGACCAGTGCGGGTCGCCCGATTGGCGTCCCCATGTAGAACCACGTACCATCGCTGGCGATTCGCATGTCGAGATCGCCGCAGAACGGCGGATTCCACAAATGCACCGGGGGCAGCCCCTTTCCGGCGGCGCTGGTATTCGCGGTGTCCTTGGCAGCAGCCGTCAATCCTTCGAGCCCTTGATTGGTGATCTGCCCTTGCTTCGCCATTGTTTGACCTGAGTCTGAGCACCTCGACTTGGCACGATTGGTGCAAGTCTTCCGATGTGTGTCCTGGACGAGTTCCTCGGGTGAAATCCTCGGGTCAAGTCGCCACATCGTGATGCCGTTCATACCCCGAAATGCCGATAATGTGGGGATAGTTTAATTCAACGAATACGTGGCCTTCGCATAAGTTTAGCATGAGGTTCATGGCATGACGACGCAATCGGCGGCGTCTCAGGCAAGGAGTAAGCAATGGCTGGCGCAGACAGTGTCGAAAAACTTGAGGACGTAATCGTCCGTTCGGCCGAACAGGTCGCCGGTCAAATCCGCGCGGCGAAAGATGCGATCTCCACCGTCATCTTCGGTCAGGACCGGGTCATTGAGAATACCCTGGTAACGATCCTGTCCGGCGGTCACGCGCTTCTGATCGGCGTGCCTGGCCTCGCCAAAACCAAGCTGGTCGACACCCTGGGCATTACGCTGGGGCTCGACGCCAAGCGCATCCAGTTCACGCCGGACCTGATGCCTTCAGATATTCTGGGCGCCGAGGTGCTGGACGAGAGCAGTTCCGGGAAGCGGTCATTCCGCTTCATCTCCGGACCGGTTTTCGCGCAGCTCTTGATGGCCGACGAAATCAACCGCGCCAGCCCGCGCACCCAGTCCGCGTTGTTGCAGGCCATGCAGGAGCAACACATCACGGTTGCGGGCGCGCGCCATGATCTGCCGAAGCCGTTTCACGTGCTCGCGACGCAAAATCCGCTGGAGCAGGAAGGCACCTACCCGCTGCCGGAGGCGCAGCTCGATCGCTTTCTGATGGAGATCGACGTCGACTATCCGGATCGCGACGCCGAGCGCCGCATCCTGTTCGAAACCACCGGCGCAGAAGAGACACTTGCCAAGGCCGCAATGAACGCCGACATCCTTATTGCCGCGCAGCGGCTGGTGCGGCGCCTGCCTGTCGGCGATTCCGTCGTGGAAGCGATTCTCTCGCTGGTACGCTCCGCGCGTCCGGGTCCGGAAGGCGGCGAGGCCGGCAAGCTGATCGCCTGGGGACCGGGTCCCCGCGCCAGCCAGTCACTGATGCTCGCCGTTCGCGCGCGCGCGCTGCTTGACGGCCGCCTGGCGCCCTCGGTCGACGACGTGCTCGACCTGGCCGAGCCCGTCCTCAAGCACCGCATGGCGCTGACGTTTTCCGCCCGAGCCGAAGGCCGCACCATTCCCGACGTGATCAGGCAATTGAAGGCGCGGATTGGTTGATGGCCGCAGAGACCAAGCACGCAACCCGGGAGATCACAGCAATCCGACGTGCCGATGGCGAAAGCCGAACGCTCGCCGCATCGTTGCCGCGTCTTGTGCTTGAAGCTCGCCGCATCGCCGCCAACGTAATTCACGGCCTGCACGGACGGCGGCGCGCCGGCGCCGGAGAAAGCTTTTGGCAATACCGCCGCTTCGTTTCGGGCGAACCGTCCCAGAACGTCGACTGGCGGCGCTCGGCGCGCGACGATCATCTCTATGTCCGCGAGCAGGAATGGGAGGCCGCGCACACCGTATGGCTGTGGCCTGACCGCTCGCCGTCGATGGCGTTTGCATCCAGACACTCGCGCGACAGCAAGTTGGAACGCGGGCTGATCGTGACGTTTGCGCTCGCCGAACTGCTGGTCGCGGGCGGCGAACGCGTTGGCATCCCGGGCCTGATGAACCCGACCGCGAGCCGCAGCGTGATCGACAAGATGGCGCAAGCGATGCTGCATGACGAAGCAGACCGCCTAAGCCTGCCGCCGTCGTTTGTGCCGTCAGCGCTGGCTGCTATCGTGGTGCTGTCGGATCTCTGGTCGCCGATCAGCGAAATCAGGACCATGCTAGCCGGATTGTCGGCATCCGGTGCGCACGGCACGCTGGTCCAGATCGTCGATCCGGCTGAAGAAAGTTTTCCCTATTCCGGTCGTATCGAGTTCGTCGAACCGGAAGGCGGCGGCGTTATCACCGCGGGCCGGGCGGAAAGATGGACCGGTGACTACGTTGCGCGTGTGGCGCTTCATCGTGACGAGATTCGCAGCGAAACCAACAAGCTCGACTGGCTGTTCTCGACCCACACCACCAGCCGCTCGGCCGCTGAACTGCTGCTGTTCCTGCACAGCGGCATGATGGTGAGCAAGGGAAGCGCGCGCACCACGACGGTCAAAGCGGGGCAAAGCGCATGATCGCCGGGCTGCCTCTCTCGTTCGCCGAACCATTTTTGCTGCTGGGCCTGTTGAGCCTGCCCGTGCTGTGGTGGCTGTTGCGGGTAATGCCGCCGCGGCCGCGGCGCGTTGAGTTCCCGCCGACGCGGCTATTATTCGACATCACGCCGAAGGAAGAAACCCCGTCGCGCACGCCATGGTGGCTGACGGCGTTGCGCCTGTTGGCCGCTGCGCTGGTGATTTTAGCAGCCGCAGGGCCGATCTGGAATCCGCAAACCGGTCTTGCCGGCTCTAGCGCGCCGCTTGTGATTCTGCTCGACGACGGCTGGAGCGCAGCCTCCAGCTGGGACGCCCGGATCAAGGCCGCGGACGAATTGATTGCGAATGCCGACAGCGACCGGCGCGGCGTTGCTCTCGTTCCGCTGTCCGAGCCCGCACGCGACATCACACTGATGCCGGGCGGCACGGCGCGCGTGGCGTTGCGCCAGCTCGCGCCAAAACCCTATTCGATCGAGCGGGTTGAAACCCTCCCCGCCATCGAGCGTTTCCTGAAGGCGACGGGCGACTGCGAGATCGCCTGGCTGTCGGATGGCGTCGATACCGGCCGCGGACCGGAATTTCTCCAAGGCTTAAGCAAAACGATCGGGGATCGCGCATTGACGATTTTTGAGGGCGGCACCCCACCACCGCTCGCTTTGGCTGCAGCCGAAAACGCCGCGGCGAAGATGACCGTGAAGGTGCTGCGCACGAATGGCGGCGTTGCCGCGGGGGTCGTGCGCGCGATCGACTCAAAGGGTTCACCGATCGGTGAAGCCCGTTATACTTTTGCGCCGCAGGTTCACGAGACCGAAGCGGCGTTCGATCTTCCGGTTGAACTGCGCAACGACATCGCACGGCTTGAAATCGCCGGCGAACGATCCGCCGGCGCGGTGCAACTGCTCGATAAGCGGTGGCGGCGGCGCGCGATCGGCATCGTCAGCGGATCGACCAATGATACGGCGCAGCCTCTGCTGGCATCGACGTTCTATCTTACCCGCGCACTGGCTCCATTTGCCGATGTGCGGCTGGGCGATCGCGGCGCGCCACAACAGGCGATCACCCAGTTTCTCGACCAGAAGCTGCCGATGATCGTGCTCGCGGACGTCGGCACGCTGTCGCCCGAAATTCGCGAGCGTCTAGCTGCGTGGATCGAGCAAGGCGGGGTGCTGGTGCGTTTCGCCGGCCCGCGCCTGGCGCAGGCGGATGACGACCTGGTGCCGGTGAAGCTGCGCCGCGGTGGACGCAGCCTGGGCGGAAGTCTCACCTGGGAAAAGCCGCAGCACCTCGCATCGTTCGCGGCCGATGGACCGTTCGCCGGTCTCGCAGTGCCGAAGGACATCAGCGTCAACCGGCAGGTGCTCGCCGAACCGGATGCGGTGCTGGCGACGAAAAGCTGGGCCTCGCTGGAGGATGGAACGCCGCTGGTGACGGGCGAACATCGCGGCAAGGGCGTGGTAAGCCTGTTTCATGTCAGTGCCGACATGCGCTGGTCCGATCTGCCGATGTCGGGCAGCTTCGTCGAGATGCTCAGGCGGATCGTCGATATGTCCGGCTACACGTCCAGTCCGGGCGCGGGCGCCGCAAGCGAAGCGAAAGTCGAAACGGTGGCGCCGCTGCGTACGCTCGATGGTTTCGGCGCGTTCGGACCGCCGCCCTCGACCGCAAAGCCAATGCCCGCTGACTTCCGGGACCGGGCAACCATCGATCATCCGCCCGGATTCTATGGCCCAGCCGACGGTCCTCTTGCGGTGAATACGCTGGCGGCCGCCGACCGCATCGCGCCACTCGACACAGCGGGCCTGCGTGCGCGCCACGCCAGCTATACCAACGCCGAACCGCGGGATCTGCGCGGCATCCTGCTGTCGTCGTCGTTGGCCTTGTTCCTGATCGATGCGATCATCGTCGCGCTGCTCGGCGCCGGAATTGCCGGGCTGCTGAGGCGGCGCGCGGCGCCGGCTGCTCTGGCGTTCGCCCTCGCTTTGTCCACGATGTTGGCCGCGCCACAGCCGTCCCGTGCCGACAGCAACGATGATTTCGCGATCAAGGCGGTCTCGCAGACCCGGCTGGCTTATGTCGTCACCGGCAACGCCGATGTGGATTCCATCGTCAAGGCAGGTATGTCCGGACTGACCTTGTTTCTGGCGCAGCGCACGGCGTTGGAGGCGGGCGACCCCGTCGGCATCGATCCTGCGCACGACGAGCTTGCATTCTTCCCGCTGATCTACTGGCCCGTTGTGCCCGGAGCGGCGAAGCCGCCGCAAGACGCGATCAACCGTATCGACGCCTACATGAAACAGGGCGGCACCGTGCTGTTCGATACGCGCGATGCCATCGAGGCGCCGCCGGGAGAAGCAGGCGCATCGCAAACGCCGGGCATGCTGGCGTTGCGCAATATTCTCTCCTCGCTTGACGTTCCCGAGCTTGAACCGGTGCCACGCGAACACGTGCTGACCAAGACGTTCTACCTGCTGCGCGATTTTCCCGGCCGATTCAACTCGGGCCAGACCTGGGTTGAAACGTTGCCGCGCGACGATGACGACGAGGCCGCGTCGCGACCGGCCCGAGGCGGAGACGGTGTCTCGCCGATTATCATCACCTCCAACGATCTTGCCGGCGCCTGGGCGCTACGTCCTGACGGCCAGCCAATGCTGCCGCTTACTCCGGGCGAGCCCCGGCAGCGCGAATTCGCCTTCCGCGCCGGCGTCAACATCGTGATGTATACGCTGACCGGAAACTACAAGGCGGACCAGGTGCACGCGCCGGCGCTGATCGAACGGCTCGGGCAGTAGGAGCGGCGGTATGCACTATGGCATCGCGTTTACACCGCTCGTCCCCTCGCTCGTGCTTTGGCTGGCGGCCGCCGCCATCGTTGTGATCGCTGGATTGCTGCTGTTGGGGCGGGCACGCGGCGCGGCGGTGCGCGTGACGGCTCTGGCGCTCATCCTGCTGGCGCTGGCCAATCCGTCATTTACCCGCGAGGACCGCGAGCCGTTATCATCGGTGGCCGCGGTCGTGATCGACAAGAGTCCCAGCCAGAATTTCGGCTCGCGCACCAGCGAAACGCGCGAAGCGCAGGAGGCGCTGGTCGACAGCCTCAAAAAGGTCAAGGGATTGGAGGTGCGGGTCGTCGAAGCAGGCCAAGCCGACGGCGAAACCGATGGCACCCGATTGTTCGGCGCGCTGTCGTCGGCGCTGTCTGACGTTCCTGTCGATCGAGTCGCCGGCGCCTTCCTGATCACCGACGGGCGGGTGCATGACATTCCCGCGAACGCGGCGGCTCTTGGATTTCAGGCACCGGTGCATGCACTGATCACCGGACGTAAAGACGAACGCGACCGACGCATTGCGATTTCCGCCGCACCTCGCTTCGGCATCGTCGGACAGGTCCAGACCATCACCTACCGGCTGGACGATCAAGGCGTCAGCGGTGAGCGCGCAAAAGTCGTGGTGCGCCGCGACGGCGAAGTGATCAACGAACGCACCGTCCTGAGCGGTCAGACCGTCAACGTCGATGTCGATATCAAGCACGCCGGGCCGAACATCGTCGAGATCGAGGCTTCTCCGCTCGATAATGAACTGACGCAGGTTAACAACCGCGCGGTGGTTGCGATCGACGGGGTGCGCGACAAGTTGCGGGTGCTGCTGGTCTCCGGCGAGCCGCATTCCGGAGAGCGCACCTGGCGCAACCTGTTGAAATCCGACGCCAGCGTCGATCTCGTGCATTTTACGATTTTGCGCCCCCCGGAAAAGCAGGATGGGACGCCGATCAACGAATTGTCCCTGATCGCGTTTCCGACCCGCGAACTGTTTCAGCAGAAGATCAACGAATTCCAGTTGATCATCTTCGACCGCTACGCGCGTCAGGGCGTGCTACCGATCGCCTACTTCGACAACATCGCGCGCTACGTGCGCGCCGGCGGCGCGGTGCTGGTGTCGGCAGGTCCAGATTATGCCTCGACCACGAGTATCTGGCGCACGCCGCTGGATTCGGTACTGCCGGCCGAGCCGGTCGGCGTCACGGAGAAACCGTACTACGCGCATCTGAGCGACGCCGGCAAACGCCACCCGGTGACCCGCGGACTGGAGGGATCAGGCACCGAGCCGCCGCACTGGAGCCGTTTCTTTCGCACCGTCGAGACGCGCAATGCAAGCAGCCCTCCCGTCATGACGGGCGCCGACGGGAAGCCGCTCCTGCTGCTGTCGCGATTTGGCGAGGGGCGCGTCGCATTGCTCTTGTCGGATCACATCTGGTTATGGGCTCGCGGCTATGAGGGCGGCGGGCCGCATCTCGATTTGCTGCGGCGAATGTCGCATTGGCTGATGAAGCAACCTGATCTGGAAGAAGAGGCATTGCATCTGCAAGTCCAGGGGCACGACCTGGTGGTGCTGCGCCAGACCATGGCGGACAGCGTCGCACCGGTGACGGTGACTTCGCCCACCGGGGCATCGCGCGAGCTGACGCTGAGCGCCAGCGAACCCGGAACATGGCGCTCGACGATTCCCGCGAACGAACTCGGTCTGTGGCAGGCAACCGATGGTACGCTGAAAGCCTTGATCAATGTCGGCCCGACCAACCCGAAGGAGTTTTCGGAAGTTACCTCCACAACTGAAATGCTAAAGCCGCTGACGCAGGCCACCGGCGGTGACGCAAGGCGCGTCGTGGATGGCTCAAGCGTTGAGCTTCCACGCATCGTGCCGGTGCGTGCGTCCAGCGTATTTCGGGGCGACGGCTGGATGGGCGTGAAAATGCGCGATGCGAGCGTCGTCAGAGGCGTCGGGGTGCTGCCACTGTTCGCCGGCCTGATCGGTTTGCTGCTCCTGCTCGGCGCGTTCGCAGCCACCTGGCTGCGCGAGGGGCGTTGATCGCAACTCGCGTCGCTTGGCGTTGCGTGAACCACACACCCCTGCCAAATTCTGCCAACAGGCGGATAGATAACGGTTGACACCCTCCGCCGATCCCTGTGATGTAATATTATAACATCGGAGCGGCCGAGATGCCTCGGCCTCCTGCGATGCAGGGCGCCTACCGGTATGAAGTGGTTTCGGTCGAACATCAAACACGGGTCTCGGCTCGCTCTCTTCGCGCTGGCGATTCAGTTTGTGTTGTCGTTCGGGCATTTCCACGGGGGCGCTGCGCAGGCGGCGCCAGCCATTCAATCAGGCCCGGCGCTATCCGACCTTTCCTACGCCAGCAGCCTCCCCGCAGCCGACGCGTTCGGTGAGCCTGCCCAGCAGCAACCGGCGTCCGATCAGGATTCCGACCGGCAACAACAGAGCGATCCCTGCGCGATCTGCGCCGTTATCGCGCTGGCGAACGCGGTCCTGTTTGCGACGCCACCGCTGTTGTTGCTTCCGCAGGCCGTGGAATTGTTATACCTGACCACCGACGCCGAGTTCGTCCATCTGAACTCCGCTCGCGTCGCTTTTCAGCCTCGCGCTCCCCCCGTCTCCTCCTGACATCGATAGTTTGATGACCTCGGTGGGATCGCCGCGTGATGCGTGGCCGATCAACCGGGGGATAAATAGAAATCGGTCCGTCGCACATCGGCGGCAGGCGCTGCGAATTCGTTGACGACGACGAACAAGGCGCAACTTTTTTATCAGGATCTGGTTCATGGCATTTGTGGTGAGACGTGCTTTTCACATCAGCGGCGCGAGTTGGCTGGTGCTTTGCGGAATAGGCAGCAACGCAATGTCACAGGACGCCGCTCCGCCGCCCGCCACCCAGCTTCCCGAGATCACGGTGACCTCGCCAAGTCCGATCGTGAGACGCAACGTGGTCCCGGCACGAACACCTGTGCGTATTTCTCGCGCCGTTCCCGGTCGCAATCGTGCGCCGGCGCCGCAAGCCCAGCCGACGCCGGCAGCAACCGCGCCTCAACAGGGCGTGCTTCCGATCGTGACCGATCAATTTGCGACGGTCACCGTGGTACCGAACGAGGAAATTCGCCGCGAGGGCACCGCCCAGCTTGGCGATCTTCTTTTCTCCAAGCCCGGCATTACCGGCTCCACCTTTGCGCCGGGCGCCGCGAGCCGGCCGATCATCCGGGGTCTCGACGTCAATCGCGTCGGTATTCTCGAAAACGGCTCCAACGCTGGGGGTGCCTCCGATCTCGGCGAGGATCATTTCGTGCCGGTCGATCCACTGGCGACAAACCAGGTCGAAGTCATCCGCGGTCCGGCGGCGATGCGCTACGGATCGACATCGATCGGCGGCATTGTGAGCGCGACCAACAACCGCATTCCGGACGCCCTGCCCACATGTCCGGCCGCGCCGTTCCAGACCTATGGCCTGCCGGCCAAGGCGCCGCTGGCAGGTGCGGAAGCCCCGGCCTGCACAACCGTCGAAACCCGAACGGCCGTCAATTCCGTCGACCGGGGTGTCGATGGCGGCATCCTGCTCGATACCGGTGGCGGTAATTTCGCGTTCCATGCCGACGCCTATGGCCGCAAGGCCACCGACTACAGTATCCCGAGCTATCCGTATCTGACTGATCCCACTAAGCCATTCAACGGCCGGCAGCCGAATTCGGCCATGCAGGCGGATGGTGCGTCGATCGGCGGATCGTATATCTTCAATGGTGGCTTCATCGGCGCGGCGATCACGCAAAACGATACGCTCTATCATATTCCCGGCATCGATGGCGCCGATCACCAGACGCGAATCGACGCGCATCAGACCAAAATCACCGCCAAAGGCGAGTATCGGCCCGACTCAGCAGCGATTGACGCCATACGATTCTGGGCCGGCGCTACCGATTACAGGCACAACGAAATCGGGCTGGCCGATCCCGCCGATCCGACCACGCTCGGCGTGCGGCAGACCTTCACCAACAAGGAGCAGGAAGCCCGCGTTGAAGTCCAGTTGATGCCGTTCAACGCGCGCTTTGCGACGGTGACGACGGCGCTTGGCCTGCAGGCCGGTCATCAGGAACTGACCGCACCGAGCCCGGACGATCCAGGAAGCCCGATCAACGGTTTGTGGGATCCGAACAATAACAACAGGATTGCCGGCTATGTCTTCAACGAACTGAAATTCAGCGAGACCACCAAGGCGCAGATTGCCGGGCGTATCGAGCGCGTCAACCTCTCCGGAACAACGCCGGCTTTCATACCTGACGTGTTCGATCTCAATGTCGATCCCGCCGCCATTGGTCCTGCCACGCCGCGCAACCTGCATTTCACGCCGAAAAGCGCCAGCGTAGGTCTGCTCCAGAATCTGCCGTACGATCTAGTCGCCAGCGTTACCGCTCAATATGTCGAACGCGCGCCCAAACCGGCAGAGCTATTTTCGCGCGGCGGACACGACGCGACCGCCACGTTCGACATCGGCAATCCGAATCTTGGCATCGAAACAGCAAAATCAATCGAGGTCGGGTTGCGGCGGGCGGCGGGCCCTTTGCGGTTCGAACTAACCGGCTATTACACCAAGTTTAACGGCTTCATCTTCCGGCGGCTGAACGGCAACACATGCGACGGTAGTACCGCTTGTGTGGATGTCGCCGATCCCAACCCCTTCCGCGGCGCCGAATTCCAGAGTCAGCTCGATGTCGGGCCGCTCTATGGCGGCATCTGGGGCGTCGAGGATCAGTTCGACGTCGTCCGCGCCACCTTCACCGACGGCACCAACGTGCCGCGGATTCCGCCGGTACGGGTCGGCGGCGGCGTCTATTGGCGGGAGACCAACTGGTTCGCACGCATCAACCTGCTGCATGCGTTTGCGCAGAACGACATCGCGCCGATCGGCGAGACGCCGACGCCAGGATACAATCTGCTGAAGGCAGAGGTCAGCTACAAGACCAAGCTCGATCCGTCCTGGTTCGGCGCGCGCGAGATGATCGTCGGTATCGTCGGCAACAATCTGCTGAATGAGAATATCCGCAATTCGGTCTCCTACACCAAGGACGAGGTGCTGCTGCCAGGCATCGGCGTGCGGGCCTTTGCGAACTTGAAGTTTTAGGAAATTTCGGTCCGTTGCCCCATCCTTCGAGACAGCGCTTCGCGGCTCCCCAGGCTGAGGTCCTCTAACCCTGATGGTGAGGAGCGCGGCAACGCCGCGCGTCTCGAACCATGAGGCCACTGAATGCGCGATTATGCCTTACGTGCCATGCTCCAGTCGGGGCGGATCGCGCCGGAAGCATCGGCGAACGCGCCGTCGACGAGCTCCGCCACCAACAGACGGCTGTAGTCGACTGGACCGGGCATCGTCGCCCTGCCCTTCGGGATCGCCTTGAAGCCGACGCGGCTGTAATAGGCTTCGTCGCCGACAAGCAGCACCAGCCGATGTCCTTTTGCCCTGGCATCCCCGAGCGCGCGATCGAGCAGCGCGCGCCCGACGCCGCGGCTGCGAAATGGCGGCTCGACGGTCAAGGGGCCCAACAGCAAAGCCTTGGTATCGCCGATGCAGACCGGCAGTTGGCGTACCGAGCCCACCAGCAGCGTGCCGATCCTGGCCGTGAACGACAGATCGAGCAGGTGATCGACGTGCTCGCGAAGCCGGTAAGCGCTCAGCACGAAGCGGCCAGGTCCGAACGTGCGCTCGTGCAGCCGTTCGATCGCCTGGGCGTCGTTGGCGGTTTCGGCCAGGATTGTGAGAGAGAGATCGCTCATGTCAGGCGGAGATAGCATCTGGCGGATGCGCGGTCCATCGTTCCGGCCGCGCCGGATTTCGAGCCATATCAGGTCTTGTTGATCGGGGCTTGAGACAAATAGGCCAGCAGCTTCATCTCGCGGCGTCCGCGCGTCACCGTGTCGAGCACCAGCCCCGACGACACCGACAGCACCGCCAAAATCATCAGGCCCATAGAGAGAATCGCTGTCGGCAAACGAGGAACGACGCCTTGCTCGAGATAGGTGATGATGATGGGTATAGCGAGACCGATCGACACCAGCGTCAGGAAGATTCCGATTGCCGTGAAGAAACGCAACGGCTTTTCCGACCGGTAGAGTTTCAGGATGGTACCGAGAATCCGAAAACCGTCGCGCCAGGTGTTGAGCTTGCTGAATGATCCCTCCGGCCGGGCGTAATAAGGCGTATCGATCTCGGCGACCGGCAATGCCAGTTCAAGGGCGTGGACGCTCAGCTCGGTTTCGATCTCGAAACCATCTGACAGTACTGGAAAGGATTTGACGAAGCGCCGCGAGAACACACGATAGCCGGAAAGAATATCCTTGAAGGCCTGACCGAACACCGAGGAGAGAAAGCTGGTCAGCATCCAGTTGCCGGTGCGATGGCCGGGCCGATAGGCGGCCTCGGCCTGATCGATGCGAAAGCCCACCACCATATCGAGATGATCCGATAACAGCGCGTCGATCATGCCCGGCGCGCTGGCGGCATCGTAGGTCGCGTCGCCGTCGACCAGCACGTAAATATCGGCGTCGATGTCGGCGAACATGCGCCGAACCACGTGCCCCTTGCCCTGGCGCCGCTCGCTGCGCACCTGCGCGCCGGCGTCGCGCGCAACCGCGACGGTGCGATCCGAGGAATTGTTGTCGTAGACAAAGATTTCGGCCGATGGCAGCGCTTTCCGAAAATCGGCGACGACGGTTGCGACCGCGGCTTCCTCATTGAAGCACGGCACCAGAACAGCAATCCGCATGGTGGGTGTCGTCATCGTCGGATCGCTTGCCGAATCATGTTTGCCGCAGCATCGCTCAGGCTTTTACCGGTTGCCGGAAGATAAGGCTATCTCCGATGGTTTCTCGATGCGGAATCAAAGTCGCGAACAGCAGAGTCCACAACGAAAGCATCGCGATCGGAATTGTATAGTAGGGAGTGAAAACCGGGTGGGTCATGAAGAAAATCAAGTTCGTCACAAGATTTCCAGCGACGGCGAGCGCAACCTGGGTCATGCCGCTCTGATGGCGCGAACGCCATTTCAGCGCGGTCCATGCACAGGCAATGACGAGTAAGACGAACTGCACATCGGCGAAATAGGCCCAAAGCAGGCCTGAGTTCAACTCCGGTGGCACCACATCAGCGCCCCCATAGGTGGTCGAGAACGGGCTGCCGGCATTGATCGCATTCGCCAGCAACGTCGGCACGATTCCGATCAGGAATGCCACCCCGAACAACACGCCTTGCAGCAACGTTTCTCTGTTTCGAGACAGCAAGAATGAAGCCAAAAAGAACAGGAAATAACCGGCGGAGAGAAACAGATTGGCCAGCCGGAAATTGACCGCGAGACCGACGAGAAGGCCAATCATTACAGTGAGAACAAGGTGGTGCCGCCGCCCCTCCCTAGCAAAGAGCTTTGCGGTCAGAAAACCCGCGAGCGCGCAAACCATCATCGTGGGCGCCATCGAATAGCTCGCCTTGGTCGGATTGATCATCAGGTAAATGACCGCGTCGCCGAAGGCCGCTACAAGCATGAGGGAATATATCGTCGAGGCGTAAGTAATTGCGACAAGCGCAAAACCAAAAGCGACGACCGAAGCTAAAACATACAGTGGAATCACCTGAAATTCGGACGGAAACAGCGCCAGGATGAAGCCGGTTCCCGGCGGATATTGCATCACCAGCTTTTTCGTCGCCGGCATCAAGGTATGACAGGGGGCCGTCGTCGGGTCGCTCCAGGTCGCAAAATCCATCGCTTTCAATTTTTCGGACAGATAGCGATCGTTATCCCGCGAGATATTCGTATCCAGGCCATCGAGTCCAAACCTCTGGAAAAGATGAGCCTGCCGCAAATAGCAGATATCGTCATAAACTCCCCGGATTTCAGTCCAACCGGATATCGACCAAACATTGCTGACCAGAACCACAAAGAATCCGACGCCGCAAAGAGCCTTCAAATATTTCATCTTCTTCCCATCGCGCGCGGTTCGACCGTGCGATCAAGATAACTTTTCTCGTTTTGGGCGCGGGCACAAGCAGCGATCCCTAACGCCATGTACCGATTGGCTCTCTACCCTCGAGCACTTCTAATATCCGCAGTCGAGTACCCTCGGTCGTCTCCGCCGGAAGCCCACCCGCCTCGAAGAAGCCACAGGCGACGATCTCGCGGTTCGGCTCGGGCAAGCGATCCTGCCGGAAATGCCTGATCAGGTAGACCGCGACGTGGTCTCGACGGGAAGCGTGGCTATTGAAGAACAGACCGTGCAGGGCGGGCTCGCCGAGCAATTCAATTCGTCCCTCCTCCGCCAGCTCGCGTCGCAGTGCGTCGCAGAATGTTTCGCCGACTTCGACGCCACCGCCCGGCAGGTGCCAGCCGGTGACGTAGCTGTGCTTGACCAGAAACACGCGGTTATCGCCGTCCAGCACCACGGCGCGGACCCCAAGCGTCATGCCACGGGCGAACCGCCAATAGAGATGAAAAATCCGCCGCAGCACCGGCTCAAAGCTCTTTCTTAGGTCCTGCAGGTTCATCGCCACCGAAATCTCAGGTTTCCGGACACCCCGTTTGATCCTTGCGTCGCGGCGGCCAGCTTGCCATTACATTGTGGGATTTCACAGGGTATCACGAGATGATCGTGCAGTGGTTCTATCTCGCAGGCCATCCGATTGGATGCAGTTGATGGCGGCATTCACACTTGCGCACCTGTCCGATCCGCATCTTCCGCCCCTGCCCGCCCCTCGGCTTCGCGATTTCGCCGGCAAACGCGCGCTCGGTTATCTCAATTGGACGCGCAATCGTCAAAAATTCCATCGCCGCGACGTACTCGATGCAATTGTGTCGGACATGCAGGCGCAAGGGCCGGATCACATCGCGATCACCGGCGATCTCGTCAATCTCGCGCTCGAAGCAGAATTTGCGCCATCGCGTGCATGGCTGGAGAGCGTCGGTGCGCCGGATCGTGTCACCGTGATCCCCGGCAATCACGACACCTATGTTCGCGTTACCCGGCATCGCTTTGCGGAGGCGTGGGGAAATTATCTCGGCAGCGACGATACGCCAGACGCCGGCGTCACATTTCCGTTGCTGCGCCGGCGCGGCCCGCTGGCGCTGGTCAGCGTATCGTCGGCGGTCCCGACCCCACCGCTGATGGCGACCGGATGGCTCGGGCGCACCCAGCTTGATGCGCTCGAGCGCATCCTGGCGGGGCTATCTGCCGAGCAGGCGTTTCGTATCCTGCTGATTCATCACCCGCTGCGTTCGGATGCGCGCACCAAGCGGCTGACCGATTCATTTGAATTGCGTGGTCTGCTGCTGCAATACGGCGTGGAGCTGATCCTGCACGGGCATGACCATGTTCATTCAACGATATGGATCGACGGGCCGAAGGGCACCATCCCGGCGATCGGCGTGCCCTCGGCGTCCGCTGTCGCGCATGGCCGCTATCCCGCCGCGGCCTATAATCTGTTTTCGATTGAGCGCGACGGCGCGGCGTGGCGGTGCGAACAGACCATCCGAGGCATCGATGATAGCTTGCACGTCCAGCAGTTGCAGCGGACGCGGCTGATCTAGAGATTGCCCAAGGTCGCGAACAGCGCCAGGCCGAACAGCGCGACCACGCCGACCACGAACCCAAGCGCGAAGACCCAGAATCCGCTGCGGCGCGGCTTCTCGATCATAGTTGGTTCTGGCGCTGGCGTTGCGACCAGCGCGTGTTCGCGCTCGATCATGCGGCGAGCGACATACTCGGTGACGGCATCGACAATGGCGGCGATATCGTGGGATTCCGCGATCACGATGCGGCCGAAACGGGTATCCTGCACGAAGCGGTAGATGCGCTTGTCGCGTCCCATCAGAACATGGGCGACAACGTCGATCCACAGCCGCGGCGTTTCGCCCTGGCTGATGCCGCGATCGAACAGATCGACAGAATCCGGAATTTGCGCGAACAGCGGGTCGAGCGCCTCGTTCAGAATTTCGAGCCGGGCCACTTCGGCGTCACGCAGGTCGACGACGACGCCGGTGCGATCGGCAGCCTCGATCCGCGCCTGCCGCAGGGCATCGCGCAAGCGAAGCGGACGGGTATCGCTGACGGCATTGCTCCCGGTATTTTGCGCCTCTGACATCCCCTTGCGGCCTTTGTCCTGATGGGTGCGAACGTTCTTAACCTATCAGTAACCGCGCCGTCCGCAAAGGCCGGTTGTTCCCAAGGGCTTACGCCTTTCGTTTGTTTCCGCAAGCGGGAGGAAGAAACGCGAGCGGCCCCACCGGGGTTACCGGATGGAGCCGCTGTTGTCCTTGGACGTTTCTTAGCTGTCGACGGGCAGATCAGGCCGGAACGCGAGAGGGCTCTTCCACGATGGAAAAGCGCACGCCGGCCTTGTGCCGGTTCTCTTCCGAGACCGCGCGCCAGGCGTCCTCGGCTTCCTTGCGGGTCTTGAACGGGCCCTGGACCTGGGCCGAACCTTCCACGAGCTTGTGGAAGTTCATCGAACCGAACTCGCCGCCAATCACCCAGAAATTACTGCCCTGGTTCATGATAGCCTCCTGTTATTCAGCCGCCTGAACGTGGATGTCCGAACCAGGCGCCTTGAACTGCGCGGCTTCGGTCGAGTCGTGAAGCGCCGTGGTCGATGAGCTGCCGCCGGTGATGGTGGTCGACACCAGGTCGAAGTAGCCGGTGCCGACTTCGCGCTGATGGCGCGTCGCCGAATAGCCGTGCTTCTCCGAGGCGAACTCGGCCTGCTGCAGGCGGGAATAAGCCGCCATGCCTTCGGCCTTGTAGCCGCGCGCCAGTTCGAACATGCCGTGGTTGAGCGAGTGGAAACCCGCCAGCGTCACGAACTGGAACTTGTAGCCCATCGCGCCGATTTCGCGCTGGAATTTTGCGATCGTCGCCTTGTCGATGTTGGCTTCCCAGTTGAACGACGGCGAACAATTGTACGCCAGCATCTTGCCGGGATAGACTTTTTGCACGGCCTCGGCGAACTCCTTGGCTTCCTCCAGATTCGGCGTCGAAGTCTCCCACCACAACAAGTCAGCATACTTCGCGAACGCGATGCCGCGCTTGATGCAGTGAGCAAGGCCAGTGCCGGGCTTGAGTCTGAAAAAACCTTCCGCGGTGCGCTCGCCGGTGATGAACTCGCGATCGCGCTCATCGACGTCGGCGGTGATCAGTTTTGCACTTTCCGCATCGGTGCGCGCCAAGACAAAAGTCGGCGTGCCGCAGACGTCGGCGGCCAGACGCGCCGCGATCAGGTTACGCTCATGCGCCGCGGTCGGGATCAGCACCTTGCCGCCCATGTGGCCGCACTTCTTCTCGGACGCGAGCTGGTCCTCGAAGTGAACGCCGGCAGCACCTGCCTCGATGTAGGCCTTCATGATCTCGAACGAGTTCAGCGGGCCACCAAAGCCTGCTTCCGCGTCGGCGACGATTGGCACGAACCAGTCGATCTTGGCGCCGCCTTCGGCGTGCTCGATCTGGTCGGCACGCTGGAAGGTGCGATTGATGCGGCGGCACAGTTCGGGGCCGGCATTCGCCGGGTAGAGGCTCTGGTCGGGATACATCGCGCCCGCGGTGTTGGCGTCGGCGGCGACCTGCCAGCCCGACAGATAGATCGCGGGAAGCCCGGCGCGCGCCTGCTGCATCGCCTGGTTGCCGGTGACGGCACCCAGCGAATTGACGTAGGGCTCGCTCTTCAGCGAACTCCAAAGCCGATTGGCACCCTTCTCGGCCAGCGTGTAGGCGATCGGCACGGAGCCGCGCAGCTTTTCCACCTCGGCCGGGGTGTAGGGACGGCTGATGCCATCGAAACGCCCGGCGGGCGCGGGAACCAGCTGTTCAAAGGTCTTGGCCATTGTATTCTCCAATCGACATTCGTGACAGTGCATTGCGAAATGCGTGACGGGAGCTAAACGCGAAACTTCCTCATTCGTACAGATAGCTTGCATCCTAATGATGATGTCATGTAACATACGGACATGTCATAGATGTCATGTTGTAATTTTTGTCACAAAGATAGTGTTTCAAGCGAAGTGCCCTGCGGGTCGCGCTGGAAACGCGTCAAATTAGAGGATGGAGGGCCCGGTTCTGATTCCATCAGAACCGGGGCTCCAGTCGGCGAGGCTGCCATGGCTGGTGACTCCGGCAAGAAGCTGTTTGTCGGCCCGCGGTTTCGGCGGATCCGGCAGCAATTGGGCTTGTCGCAGACCCAGATCGCCGAGGGTCTCGGCATTTCTCCGAGCTATATCAACCTGATAGAGCGCAATCAGCGCCCGGTGACGGCGCAGATCCTGCTGCGGCTGGCGGAGA
>WNFR01002466.1_pt1 | contig 24509 bp, 19 predicted proteins | sample 5400221 | NCBI WGS metagenome assembly WNFR01 (sample SAMN13153357, study PRJNA577476) | soil metagenome | isolation source: 40 cm soil under Madrone tree | place: USA:California | collected 2016-06-14 | reverse complement strand
CGGTATTTTGTTCCGGCCACCATCAGGGCGAGATCGAGTGTGATGACGCGCCTGTCGTGTAACAATTCGGGCACGTTACCGTTTGCAATCTCCTGCGCTAGTCCTTCGGCGATGGCCGTCTTGCCAACGCCTGCTTCGCCGATCAGGACTGGATTGTTCTTGGTCCTCCGGCAAAGGACTTGTATCACCCGCTCGATTTCATTGCGCCGGCCAATCACGGGATCGAGTTCTCCCTTCCTCGCCAACTCAGTCAGATCGCGGCCGAATGCGCGAAGTGCTGGAGTCTTGACGTCTTTCTTCGCCGGTTCGACCCCTTCCTGCTCCGATTCAGACGGCGTGAAGTTTGGATCGAGCTCTTTGAGGATCTCGTTGCGCGTGCGTTCGATGTCGAGTTCGAGACTCTTGAGCACTCTGGCAGCGACGCCTTCGCCTTCTCGCAAGAGTCCAAGCAAAATGTGTTCCGTGCCGACGTAGGAATGATTCAGCGCCTTGGCTTCCTTGCCTGCTAGCGCCAACACTTTTTTGACGCGGGGAGTATAGGGAACGTTACCAACAATCTTGGTTTCCGGTCCCGAGCCAACCTGCTTCTCCACCTCCATGCGAACGGTCTCAAGATCGAGACCCATTTTCTGCAAAACGTTCACCGCCACTCCCTGGCCCAGCTTAATGAGTCCCAAGAGCAGATGCTCCGTGCCGACGTAGTTGTGGTTAAACCGGTCGGCTTCCTTGCGAGCAAGCGCCAAAACCTGTTGAGCCCGCGGTGTAAAATTATTCATTGTTCGATGGCGCGTTAGTCGAACCATTGCCCGACTCCCTTGCCATCTTACTAATATCAGGTTTGGGAAAGAGTTTCAAACGCTCGCGGATAATCTGGGCGCGCAGATGGTCGCGTTCTTCGGCATTCAGTTTCTGTTGGGAGCTTTTTTGCAAATGCGCTGGCTGCGTCTCGATAAACAATTCATCGATCTGCAGGCGCTGGTCTTCGGGAAACGCGCCCAAATCCATGCCGAGTTTAATGACCGAGAGCAGGTTAAGCGCTTCTTTCGACGGCATTGCGTGCGCGTAGGTCAAAACTCCGTATGCGCGACCGATCTGATCGCAAAGGGTATTCGGCTTTTTCTGGAGCAAAATTTGACGCGCGTCATGTTCCTTTTCGATGATTGTTTCAATCACTTTGCTCAGGCGATTGATGATCTCGTCCTCTTTCTCGCCGAGGGTGGTCTGATTTGAAATCTGAAAAAGGTTGCCCATCGCTTCGGTGCCTTCGCCGTAGAGCCCCCGCACTGCGAGGCCGATTTTACTCACCGCTTGAACCACTTGATTAATCAGCTCGCTCAGCACAAGACCTGGCAAGTGGAGCATCGCAGAGGCGCGCATGCCAGTACCAACGTTCGTAGGGCACGCAGTGAGGTAACCCAGCCGCGGATCGAAAGCGAAATCCAGTTTCTTCTCGAGCGCGCTGTCGATCTTGTCGACGAGTTTGTACGCCTGTTTTAACTGGAGTCCCGAGCGAATCGATTGCATCCGCAGATGATCTTCTTCGTTGATCATGATGCTGACCGTTTGCCGCCGATTCACCACCACCGCACTGCCCCCGCCCTTGGCGGCATGCTCGCGACTGATCAGATGACGTTCCACCAGCACCTGCCTGTCCAACGCCGAAAGATCCTGCAAGCTTTCGGAGAATGATTCCTGCATTTCCGGCAGTGCTTCTACATGCGACCTGATCAGTTCCAGTATCGAATTGCGTTCCGCTTTCTTCGCCCAGCCCGGAAAAGGGCGGTGCCGCAGATTGCGCGCGAGGCGCACCCGGCTGCTGATTACCGTTTGATGATGCGGCCCTTCGCCGCGCAGCCATTCTCCAGCAGTACTCAGCATGTTTGAAAATTTCATGGCGAATTGGAGAGGTCGCTTTCAAGCTGTTTAATTTGGTCGCGCAACGTGGCCGCCGTCTCGTAGTTTTCGTCGGCGACGGCTTTCTGCAGATTTTCCGCGAGCGCGCGCATCCGGTGACTCAGCGCCATGGCGCGCTGCGCGCGTTCCGGCAATTTCCCCACATGTTCGGTACCTTTGTGCATCGCTTTCAAAAGCGAGGTCAAACCCTCCGCAAACGTGACGTAGCATTCGCTGCAACCCAAGCGTCCAGTCTTTTTAAAATCAGCCTGACTAAAACCGCAAACGGGACATTTTTGCGTGGTTGCCCCCTTTTCGATCTCTTCCGCTGCGCCGATGCCAAGGAGCAGATCGGCAAGAGCAAAGCTCGTGGGGTCCTGGACGCCTTTTTCTTTCGAGCAGGCTTCGCACAGATTCACCTTGTGCATTTTGCCTTCCAGAATCTGTGTCAGGAAGACCGTCGCATCATTGCATTTGCAAACGTCGCACAACATCTCGCTTAATTAGACCCTGATATTTTGGAAACATTCAACCCTGAATATTCCCCGACCTTCTGGCTCAGAAGCGACTTCGCTCAACGCTAGGCGAAAATGGGCGTGCCCGTTTCACGTGTCATTTCCCGGAAGCGCGCAATTATGCGTTTAGTGATGGGGCCGGGTTTGCCGTTACCTATCAGGCGCCCATCGGCTTTAACAACAGGAACGATCTCCGCAGCAGTCCCGGTAAGAAAGCACTCGTCGGCCACGAAAACATCATGTCGCGTAAAGTCAGCCTCCGCAACGCTGAGACCGCATTCAGCCGCAATCTCGAGCACGATCGAGCGCGTTATCCCGCGCAAGGCGCCGGCGGTAATGGGCGGCGTGAAAATTTGATCGCGCTTAATGATGAAGACGTTATCAGCGGTGCATTCGGCGACGTTGCCCGCGTCGTTCAACATAAGCGCTTCGTCAGCACCGGCCAGGTTCGCTTCAATGCGAGCCATCACATTGTTCAAGTAATTCAATGATTTCACCGCCGGATTCAGTGACGCTGGATTACTTCGGCGCGTCGCGCACGTCACAATGGATAATCCTTTTCGATAAAAGTCCTCGTGATAAAGCGCGATTGTCGCCGCAATGATTATCACGCTCGGACTTTTGCATTGCTCTGGATTCAAACCCAGATTGCCAATACCACGTGTCACCAGCAGACGAATGTAACCATCGTGCAAATGATTTTGCCGGATGGTCTCAAGCACCGCTTCCGTCATCTCCTCGTGTGTCATTGGAATTTCCAGGCAGATCGAACGCGCTGAATCCCACAGCCGTTCAAGATGTTCTTCGAGGCGAAAGACTCGTCCGTTGTAGAAGCGTATGCCTTCGAAAATTCCATCGCCGTAGAGCAGCCCGTGATCGAACACGGAAATCTTGGCATTCGCTTCCGAATAGAATTTTCCGTCAATATAAATCTTCGCTTCCTTTACACCCGTCGTCCGGCGCGGCCGACTTTCAATCGCTGGCTCAATTGCGTCCGCAGCAGTCGGCTCGTGAATCTTCGGTTCATCTAATACCGTCGCATCTGTCGTTTTCATAATCGCAGGAAAATCTCTGATGTTTACTTGCGTAATTCAAGCAGCAAAATGTTGCGTTGAAATGGCGCTGTCATGTTGAGCGAAGCGAAACATCTCTGTCTATTTCCGTTGATGGCTCGGTCCTGATTTGATCCGAGATTCTTCGCTTCGCTCAGAATGACATTGTGCCGGCTCATTGCAAGACTCCATCTTTGATGTGCAACTGGCGGTCGCCGCGTGTTGCCAGACGAAGATCGTGCGTCACGACAAGGAGGGTCTTCTTCCGATCGCGCGCGAGATTTAACAGAAGGTCCATAATTGCATCGCCTGTTTTCGAATCGAGATTTCCGGTCGGTTCGTCGGCAAAAACGATGTCGGGGTTGTTCGTCAACGCCCGCGCGATGGCGACCCGCTGCTGTTCCCCGCCGGAAAGCTCTGCTGGCAAATGATGCATGCGATCAGCGAGGCCAACCGCAGCGAGGCTCTCTTCAGCCTCGGCTCTGCTTGCCCGACGGCCAATCATCCTCGGCAGCAGGACGTTTTCCAATGCAGTGAGTTCCGGTAACAAAAAGTAGCCTTGGAAAACAAAACCCATTCTTTCATTCCGCAGCCGCGCCTCTGCGGAGGAGCCGCCAGAATATAGACGGCGTCCTTCGAATTCGACGATTCCCGATTCGGGACGTTCAAGACCGGCCAATGTGTAAAGCAGTGTCGTCTTCCCCGCGCCGGAAGCGCCAGAGAGAAACACTGCTTCGTTACACTCGATCTGCATCGAGATACCGCGCAGGACTTCAATTCGCCGGGCGCCCATTCGGAATGATTGGCAAAGATCCCGCGCGACCAATTGTGGAGTTGTCGTTTCCATCGAGGAACACTCGCCGTCATATCTGCCGCAAACACGATGCGAGCACAAGAGCGTCTCGCTCATGAGCTAATATCCGTACGCTAGAAAGCCGCCATCGAACAAATCCATGGCGGCTTCTTAGTAACAGAAGTTCGCCACCACCACTGATTGAGGATTATTCGACAGCAGGATTCTTCTAAGCCTTCCTCGCAGCCAGTTGCAACAAAAGCCGCCGACGAAACAAGTCGGCGGCGGCTTTTCAATGATAAGAGTCTCGTTATGCCATTCCAAGCGATTGTAGTGTCGGCTCGTCGATGGTGGACGTCGTGTAGAGCCCGTGATCTCGCTGATAACCTGCGATCGCACCACGGGTCAGTGGTCCAAGTAAACCATCCACTTCGCCCTGATAATAACCTTGCTGTTGCAGCGCCGCCTGCACATTAGCAATCACCTGATCTGGCGGCAGGCTATTATACCCGTAGATGGGGCCGTCCCAAGCGTAATACGCGTTTGGATTGTAGCCCCAAGCAGGGAACCAATAACCGGCGTTCCAGTAATACGGGGAACCGAACACAAACACGATCCTATTGTGATGGCTGTGCCACCAGTTCTGATCGTGCCACTCGGATTTGTAGTTCCGGAAAACGGTATAATTTTGGCCCTGCCAGTTTTGGCTTCCTTGGATGTGTTTGCCTTGCTGGAACTTCACAGGTGGGGCCTTTGCGGTATTTGGCTGTTTTGGAACATTGAAGTGCTGAGGCTTAAATGGCTTGCCCGTTGCTGCCTTACCTTTTGCCGCGGTCTTTCCGGCCGTCTTCGTAGCAACTTCTCCCGGCTTTCCTGGTCCCGCTACTTTTCCGCCCTTCGCTGCCTTGCCTGTTTGCCCTTCATGAGCTGCCATTGAGGTTTGGCCCTTCTTACCCTTTTGTCCCTCATAAGCTCCCATTGAGGTTTGCCCCTTCTTGCCCTTCTGCCCCTCTTGCCCTTCTGCCCCTCATAGGCTCCCATTGAAGTTTGGGTCTTCTTGCCCTTCTGCCCCTCATAGGCTCCCATTGAAGTTTGCCCCTTCTTGCCCTGATAGGCTCCCATTGATGTTTTCTTGGGGCCCGCTCCAGCGCCGGTCGGACGTCCTGTCGTGGACGGAGGCGCGTGCTGCGCCGCCTGTGGCTGCTTTTTCTTCTGTTGTTTGTTTTGTTCTTGTTGTGCGCCGTATGCGACACTCGCAAGCCCAAGACTGCAAATTAGAACGACGAATATTCTCATAAGATTTTTCCTTTGGGTTGTTAGACCTTTTGAGGTTTGTATTTATTCAACGTTAGAGCGATGTCTTGCGGATGCCTTCGCTGCCACAAAACGCTCGGCTATTGTGCTCAACCATCGCCTCCTCAGCGCTGTTGGCGCACGGCCTCAAACAACACAATTGCAACCGCGGTGGCGAGGTTCAGACTTCGTGTCCCATGCATTGGGATAGTGATGCAGTTCTCAACATTAGCAGCGAGTAAATCTTCCGGGAGACCTTTGGTTTCCCGGCCAAAGACGAGAAAATCCTGTTTCTGAAATCTTACCTCGTAGTAAGAGCGTTTGCCTCTTGTCGTCAGAAAGAAATAACGCGTTCTTGCCGGCTGAGCGCGCCGCAAGACGTCAAAGGAATCCCACAATTGCAGATGTACTTCTTCCCAATAATCAAGTCCTGCCCGGCGCAATTCTCGATTATCCAGCGAAAAACCGAGCGGCGTGACCAAATGCAGGGTTGAGCGCGTCGCCAAACAAAGCCGGCCGATGTTGCCCGTGTTCGGCGGAATCTCCGGTTCAACTAAGACGATGTTGAACATCAACTCTTCCTCTTCCGCTTAGTCTTAATCTATCTCACATCAATCGAGATTAAGAGGAAGAGGTAGAGGCCGAGGAAGATTCGCTACAGCTTCGAGGCAACGAACTTCTCCAGCTTCACCACGTCAGCCGCGAATTTGCGAATTCCCTCACCGGTTTTTTCGTACGCCATCGCATTCTCGTTTAGCAACCAGCGGAATTTCTTCTCGTCCAGCTGCAACTTGTCAATCTTCGCCGATTTCGCTTTTTCCGGATCAAGTTTGCGTTCCAGCGGATCGGTCGACTCGGAAAGTTCCTTCATCAGTTCGGGACTGATCGTGAGCGCGTCGCAACCGGCCAGCTCGCGGATTTGTCCGACGTTGCGGAAGCTCGCGCCCATGACTTCGGTCGCGATATCGAATTTCTTGTAATACGTATAAATTTCATTAACAGACTGCACTCCTGGATCTTCTGGTCCGATATAATCCCGCTTGTTCGCAGCCTTGTACCAGTCGTAAATTCTCCCGACAAACGGCGAGATGAGCTGCGCTTTCGCTTCGGCCGCGCGGACCGCCTGGGGCAGCGAGAACATCAACGTCAGATTGCAACGGATTCCTTCCTTTTGCAGTTGCTCCGCGGCATTCAATCCCTCCCAGGTCGACGCGATCTTGATCAACACGCGTTCGCGCGCAATTTTTCGTTCTTGATAAAGCTGGATCAACCGCCGCGCCTTGTTGATCGAACCTTCGACATCAAACGACAAGCGCGCGTCGGTTTCGGTCGAGACGCGTCCCGGAACAATCTCGAGAATATCGCAACCAAATTGGACTAGCAGGTGATCGCAAATGTCTTCGATCTGATCGTGACCGCTCAGACCTGATTTCTTGCGATCGGCCATCACCTCTTCTACCACATGCGTGTACTGTGGTTTTTGCGTGGCGGCATAAACCAGGCTCGGGTTCGTCGTCGCGTCTTGCGGCTTGAAATCCTTGATCGATTCAAAGTCGGCCGTATCGGCCACGACTTTCGTGAACCTCTTTAGTTGCTCGAGTTGATTCAGTTTCGTTTCAGTTTCTCGCTCGTCGGTAACAGTCGTGCTCATAATCTTTGCTCCTTCTTTTGACAATGTACGCCCCAGCAAAGGATCGACAATGGCAAATTGAACTGTAGCGGCAGCCCGCGTCGCTGACTGCCTCCTAGTCTGTGCTTACAAGAGCGGTAAGGGCCGCTACAGTTTGGCAGAAACAGCCGGTCGGGATTGAACAACTCTCTTCGAACCGAGCGCTGCCTTAACAAAATTGTTTCCAAGCTCCCACATCGGACCCGGGAATTTGCGGCACTCCGTCAGCACGTCATCGAGGGCGTTCACGAACATCTCGACTTCTTTTTCGCCAATGATCAGCGGCGGCAGAATTTTCATGACATCCATCGCATGACCAGCCACCTGCGTGAGAATCCGATGCTTGCTCAGCATTTGCGTCACCAGCATTTGTGCGAAGAGCACTTTGTCGATCTTGTGCAAAAGTTTCCACGCCATCTTGAGCTTGAACTCGCTTGGCTCGTGAAATTCGATCCCGATCATCAAGCCCTTGCCGCGAACTTCTTTGATGAACGAATGTTTAGCGCGGAGCCCATCGATTTTCTCCATCAGGAGCGCGCCCATTTTCGCCGCGTTCTCAACCAAATTTTCCTCATCAATAATTTCCAGCGCGGCTAGCCCACAGGCCATCGCCAGATTATTGCGTCCGAAGGTTGTCGAGTGAACAACGCAACGGTCCATGCGCGAAAACGTTTTCTGGTAAATCTCGCGTCGCGCCACGATCGCGCCGCACGGCACATAACCGCCGCTTAAAGTTTTCGCCAGCGTAATGATGTCAGGCTCCAAATTCCAATGCTGGAATCCGAACATCTTTCCCGTGCGGCCAAGCCCCGTCTGCACTTCATCTGAAATCAAAAGGGTGCCGTATTTACGGCAAAGCTCCTGGGCTCGAACAAAGAAATCGGTCTTAGGAGTTTGACAACCTTTTCCCTGAACGGTTTCGATCACGAAAGCGGCCACGTCGCGCGAGCGCAATTCGCGATCCAGCGCCTCAAGATCATCCAGCGGCACACGAACATCAAAGCCTTCCATCAACGGCCCAAAGCCTTCGGTGAAACTCTCGCAACCCATCAACGACAATGCGCCCAGGCTCAGGCCGTGAAATGCGCTCGCCAGCGACACCGCGCGCTTCCTGCCAGTCGCAGCGCGCGCAAATTTCAACGCGCCTTCCATCGCTTCGGTCCCGGAGTTACAGAAGAAGACGGCGTTCAGGTGGGGCGGTGTGCGTTTCGTGATTGCTTCCGCAAGCAAACCGCTCAAGAGCGAGCAATCCATTTGAACCATGTTTGGAAGGTCGAGATCGAGCACGTCGCGGATGGCTTGTTTCACCATCGGATGATTGCGGCCGATGTTGAAAACGCTGTAGCCGCTCAGAAAATCGAGATAGGGCTGATTATCCATGTCGTAGAGGTATGCGCCCTCCGCTCGTGCATAGACCTTGTCGAAGCCGATCACCCGCTGGGCCGCCACCAGCGTCGGGTTCACGTGCCGCTCATGGAGCCGATAATTTTCGCCAAGCCGCGAAGCGATGATTTCCTTTAAGTCGAAAGCCACGATTTCAACGTCTGCGATTTGGCCGAGAAACGCAAATGCTTGGGCCGCGCACTGTGCTGTCCGGAATTAAGCGCTGCATCGAGACGACAAAAAAAGCTGCAGGATCAGAGACGATCCTGCAGCTTTAATTTTGCGAACTGATTTCTGTTAGTCCTCGACAATCACTCGCTCAACCGTACGACTCTCAGTCGGGCCCGTGTAATAAACACGAACTTTTTGACCTGCTCGCAGCGGTGCTGTCACTACTTTGCCGGCAGTGTCAATGACTCGTGCAGCCGTGCCCAGCGCGAAACTCACAGGTCCCTGCTCGCTCCTAACCACAACAGTCTTGCCGGGCTCATAGGTCGTTACCGTGCCGGCGGTATAAGTTGTCGTAGTAGTCGTTTCTGTCGTTGCTGGTTTTGAGGTTGTAGTAGTTTCCTCCGTAGTCGTCGTGCTGGTTTGCGCAAAAGCTAACGGTGTTACCAATGCGCAGACCAAACCAATAATTGTTTTCTTCACTCTGATCCCTCCTGTTTATGGTTAGTTTACCCACAAGTTCGTGACTCACGGGTTAAACGGACGCTCCCCGTCCGTCTCATTCTTTGACTGGCTTCACCACGGCGGTATTCGAACTATTTGCTGTTGCATGATTGAGCGAGGCTGACCAATTCATTAACTTGCATGCCGATGAGCCGCAAAACGCCGCCCGCTGACCCAGTTGTTACATCCGAACTTGTCGAGCGGCACGGTCTCACTTCGGAAGAGTTCGAGCGGATCAAAAAAATCCTCGGCCGCGAGCCGAATTTCACTGAGCTCGGAATTTTCTCGGTGATGTGGAGCGAACACTGTTCATACAAAAATTCGCGGAAAGAGCTGAAAAAATTTCCGACCGCCGGGCCAAACATCCTGGTCAAAGCCGGCGAAGAGAACGCGGGCGTTGTCGATATTGGCGATGGCTGGGCAGTGGCGTTCAAGATGGAGAGTCACAATCATCCGAGCGCTATCGAGCCCTTCCAAGGCGCCGCGACCGGCGTTGGCGGAATTATTCGCGACATTTTTACGATGGGCGCACGCCCGGAGTTTTGTCTCAACTCGCTCCGCTTTGGGCCGATCACGGATCCAAGTTCGAAATCCGCAACGCGCAAGACGAAAATCGCTGCGAACCGGAGATTGTTCACCGGTGTCGTTTCCGGTATTGCGCATTACGGTAACTGCGTCGGCATTCCGACCATCGGCGGCGAGATTTATTTCGATGAGAGCTTTGACAGCAATCCTCTGGTAAATGTTTTTTGCCTGGGCGTGCTCCGCCACGAACAACTCGCGCGCGGCACGGCAAAAGGCGCTGGCAATCCTGTTTTTTACGTCGGCGCCGAAACGGGCCGTGACGGTCTCGCGGGCGCAGCTTTTGCATCACGCGAATTGACCGAACAATCCCGCGAAGATCGTCCCGCCGTGCAGGTAGGCGATCCCTTCAAGGAGAAATTATTGCTCGAAGCATGTCTCGAACTGCTCGCTCGCGGTGCTGTTGCCGGAATTCAAGATATGGGAGCGGCCGGTCTGACCTGCTCGACGTGCGAAACCGCCAGCCGTGCGGGAAGCGGTATCGAGATTGATCTCGCCAAAGTACCCAAGCGCGAGCCCGGTATGACGCCGTATGAGATTCTCTTGAGCGAGTCACAAGAGCGAATGTTAATCATTGCCAGGCGCGAAAAGGAAGGTGTTGTCCGCGAAGTATTCGAGAAATGGGACGTGCCATACGCAGAGATTGGTCGCGTCACCAGCGACGGCGTGATGCGCGTGCGAAATAACGGTCAGATTGCTGCGGAGATTCCCGCGAAAGCGCTGGCTGAAGAAGGGCCCCTGTACTCGCGCGAAGCGAAACCGGCGGCGGTCCATGACCGCCGAATCGAGAACCTCCCAGAGATCGACACGCACGAAGCACTCCGGCAACTGCTGCGCGATCCGACGATTGCGTCCAAGAACTGGGTTTATCGGCAATATGATCACACCGTTCGCACCGGCACGATTGTGAAACCGGGTTCTGATTCCGCTGTTTTCTTCGTTCGCTACGCCAATAAAATTTTGGCGGCGACTACCGATTGCAATTCGAATTATTGCGCGCTCGACCCGCGCGAGGGCGGCAAAATCGCCGTCGCCGAAGCGGCGCGTAACCTTACATGTTCAGGCGCAAGGCCGCTCGCCATTACGGATTGCCTCAATTTCGGCAATCCTTATAAGCCGGAAAACTTCTGGCAGCTACGTGAAGCAGTTGAAGGAATAGCAGAGGCATGCCGCGCAATTGGCACGCCTGTCACGGGAGGAAATGTGTCTTTGTATAATGAGAGCCCGGCCGGAGTCGTGGATCCGACACCGACGATCGCGATGGTCGGATTGATCGATAACGAAAAGCACATCACCACGCAATGGTTCAAAGACGAAGGAGACGTGATCATTCTGGTTGGCGAGATCGGAAGTGAGCTTGGTGGCTCGCAATTTTTAAAAATTTGCCACGGACGCAAAGAAGGTCCTCCGCCACACGTCGATCTTGACCTTGAAATCAAGGTGCAAAATGTTGTTCGCGATCTCATCCGGGGCGGCCTCGTGAAAAGCGCGCACGACTGCTCTGAAGGCGGGCTTGCCATCGCGCTGGCGGAAAGCTGTTTTAATCCTCAAAAATTCTTTGGAGCGGAGATCGGGGTTGGCGCAGGCGACACGCCTGCCACTACAGTGCTGTTTAACGAATCGCAGTCGCGAATTGTGATTTCCGTGGCGCCTGAAAATCTCCAGAACGCAATTTCGGTTTTGCGCGAGCGCGACGTTCCCTTTCAACAACTTGGGAGAGTTGGCGGCGATCAATTGCGCATCCAAGTAAACACGCAAAAATTCACCTGGCCGATTGCGGAGCTTTACGACGACTGGTGGAATTCGATTCGTCGCCTCGTCGAAAGCGACTCGTCTGCGGAGCGGATCCCAAGCTTATAAATGGAGCACGATCGAAATGTTCTTTTTCAGGGAGCGGTCCCGGAAAATTACGACCGCTATCTCGGCCCAGTAATATTCGAACCGTGGGCGGAAGATTTGGTCTTACGGCTGACAGGCAAGAAATACGAACGCGTTCTTGAAATTGCCTGCGGCACGGGAATCGTGACGCGTCGATTGCGGGACGCGTTGCCGGCGACGACGGAAATTGTCGCGACTGATTTGAACCCGGACATGTTCGAATTCGCGAAGCCGAAGTTTAGAAATGCCGAAACCATGATCTGGCAACAGGCCGACGCGTCCGCTCTTCCGTTTCCCAATTATTCGTTTGACGCAGCCCTTTGCCAGTTCGGTGTGATGTTCGTCCCAGACAAAGCGGCTGCCATGCGCGAGTCTTATCGCGTTCTTCGCCGCGGCGGCGTATTTCTGTTCAACGTGTGGGATTCGTTCGAGGCGAATCCGTTTGGCCGAATTGCGCACGCGACGATCGCTTCGTTTTTCGATCACGATCCGCCCAAGTTTTATGAGATCCCGTTTGGTTTTCACGATTCGACGGTAATCCGAAAACTGCTGCAGGATGCTGGCTTCGAGAAAATTGAATGGTTTGCTGAAACGAAGCCTTGCCGGAGCGGATCAGCGACGGAATTCGCTACTGGATTAGTGCGTGGGAATCCGGTCGCCCTTGAGGCAACAGAGCGCGGCGTCGATCCGGAGGACCTGATCGACGCGGTCGCAAAACGAATCGCCGAACGTTTCGGCGATGCCCCCGTCGAGAGCACAATGCGCGCGATTGTTTGGCAGGCGATGAAGTTTTAATCCCGCGATTGAATGTGAGGCAATTTGGTGGATTATTTAGTGTGATCTCCCCCTCGGACAAAACTGATCCAGACCAGGCGCTCGACTCTGCCGTGCTGCCGCAGCACGAGTGCGGGCTTTTCGGCGTGTTCGGTCACCCTAAAGCGGCGGTTTTGACCTATTACGGTCTGTTTGCCTTGCAACATCGCGGGCAGGAGAGCGCTGGGATTGTTACGAGCAACGGTCCAGGCACAAGCTTCGTAATGCACAAGGACATGGGGCTTGTTTCACAGGTATTCGGTCAGGAGGAACTGGCGAAATTGAAGGGAACACGCGCGATCGGGCATACGCGTTACTCGACCACAGGCACCAGCACGATTAAGAACGCGCAACCGTTTGTGGTCGATTGTGTGCGCGGCCAGATGGCAATTGCGCACAACGGCAATTTAATTAATGCCGACGTTTTGCGCGATGAGCTGGAACGGAGAGGCTCCATTTTCCAAACCACCGCCGATAGCGAGATTATTTTGCATCTTCTGGCGCAGCCTTCAGAAAATGGCGGAAATGTCCTGGCGGCATTGCGCCGGATTCAGGGCGCGTTCTCGCTGATCATCATGAGCGAACGGGAGCTGATCGCAGTGCGCGATCCTTTTGGCTGGCGCCCACTTGCCCTCGGCAAGCTCGATGGTGCTTATATCATAGCATCTGAAACATGCGCTTTTGATCTGATCCATGCGGAGTTCATTCGCGAAATTGAACCTGGCGAAGTGTTGATCATCGACGAGAACGGATTGCGGTCGGAACGGCCATTCCCGGACGAGCGGCCCGCGTTTTGCATGTTCGAGTACGTTTACTTCGCCCGGCCGGATAGCATGATCGGAGGCGTGAATGTAGGGAAGGTGCGCATGGAGATGGGACGGGAACTGGCGAGAAAGTTCCCCGTCGAGGCCGACATTGTCGTGCCGGTACCGGATTCGGGAAACTACGCTGCTCTCGGTTTCGCTCAGGAACTGAATATTCCTTACGCCCACGCTTTCGTCCGCAACCACTACATTGGGCGCACATTTCTGCAGCCGAGTCAGCTGATCCGCGATTTCGACGTGCGAGTGAAGTTGAATCTGATCAAGGAAATAGTTGCGGGAAAGCGCGTCGTAGTTCTGGACGACTCCATCGTGCGCGGCACTACCGCGCGCGCGCGCGTCGTGAACCTTCGCGAGGCCGGAGCCAAGGAAGTGCACATGCGCGTGAGCTGTCCGCCGCATCGGTTTGCCTGTCACTATGGAATCGATTTTCCTGACCCTGAAAAATTAATCGCGAACCAGATGTCGATGGACGACATCTGCAAATATCTTGGCGTTGACAGTCTGGGTTACCTCGATGTCGAAAGCATGGTGCGAGCGACAGGAAAGCCATTGAACACGTTTTGCCTGGCTTGTTTTACCGGCGATTATCCCCTGCCCGTCGATCCGGCATTGGACAAATTCATCATGGAACGACGCGAGCAACGTGCCAAAGCGCTCGCGGATCAGGAAGCGCACCCGACGTTGTTCGCGGATTTAAAGTAGCAACTCGGCGGTTTTTTGTAGGAGAAGGCGTTGCCTTCCTGAGGGAAGCTGACAGCTTCCCCTACAGAAAATGACAAGAAAGAAAAAAGCGTACGCGCGCGCCGGCGTGGATGTGGATCTTGGCAACCGGCTGAAGCGACAAATTCAGTCGCTCATGAAGGAAACACATGGCCCACAGGTGCTGGGCAGGGCCGGCGGTTTCGGCGGGTTATTCCAAGCGCGCTTCCCTGGAATGCGTGAGCCGGTTTTGGTCGCAAGCATTGATAGCGTCGGCACGAAATTGAAGATTGCGTTTGCGCTGGACAAGCACGACACCGTTGGCGCCGATCTGGTAAATCACTGTGCAAATGACATCGCAGTCTTGGGCGCGTGTCCGCTTTTCTTTCTCGATTACATTGGCTGCGAAAGACTCGAGCGTCGCGTGTTTCAACAATTACTTCGGGGCATTTCTCGCGCCTGCCGATCCGCGGGCTGCGCGCTCCTCGGTGGTGAAACAGCGCAATTGCCCGGAATGTACCGCCCGGGCGAATATGATCTCGCCGGGTGCATCGTCGGTATCGTGGAACGCACGAAAATCATCGACGGCCGGAAAATCAAACCGGGCGACGTAATCCTCGGTTTGGCTTCAAACGGCTTGCACACCAACGGCTACTCGCTGGCGCGAGAAATTCTGTTCCGAAAAATGCGGCTGAAGATCGGTTCACGTTTGCCAGGATCCGCGAACACGATTGGCGAAGAGTTGCTGCGCGTGCACAAGAATTATCAGCCGCTCCTGGCAAAAATTCCAAGCGGCCTGATCAAGGGTCTTGCCCATATCACCGGTGGCGGTCTTATTGACAATCTCCCGCGGATTTTGCCTCCAAGTTGTGATGCAGTAATTGAAGCGAAAAGGTGGAAGGTCCCACGGATCTTTCAAATCTTGCAGCAAAATGGAAACATCGATTTTCGGGAGATGTATCAGGTTTTCAACATGGGCATCGGGATGGTGGCTGTCGTCGCGAAGCAAAACGCAGGCCGCGCGATGTCGATCTTGCGAGCGAAACGAATTGGTCAGATCGAACGCGGATCAGGAAAAACCGTTTTAGAATTGTAGGGCGTCCGCCACGGCGGACGCCATTGGGATTTATGGCAGCTGCGGCGATGCGGGATCAGTCACATTTACCTGCACCTGAAGTTGTGGTGTCGAGTCAGTGCTGGCGACTTTACCTCCGCGCATCACACGTTGCAGGCCGGCGCGATGAGCTGCAAGATCGACGAGCTCCGCTACTCGTGACTTCAGTGCGCGCGCTCGCGTCCACAGGAAAAAAACAAAGAGCAGGTAGGCACCAATGGACCAAAGATCAACATGGGAAACGTTGAGCTGGCGATAGATCAACAGACTTAGTGCAATAAGATTAAGAATGATCGTGGTGGTAACCAGCCGGTTGCGAAGCCGAACACGCGTTAGGCATTTTCCACCGCCGTGATACTCCGTAACGGTTTGAAGCGCGATGCTCCACCAGAAATTGCCGTAAATTTGAATGTCCCACTCATTCCATCCGCTGTCGGTCGAATAGCGCCACCCTTCTTCCTCGAGCAACTCGAACATGGCGCCTAACAAATAGTGACGGTCCCTGCCCTGCTCGCTCCAAAAAACACGGCGAGCCAGACTGCCCGCGGAGCGGGCGCGTTCCGGCAAATGCTCGTGTTTCCGAATCACGTTTGCCGGTGTGCGTTTGAAGCGTAACCAGGTGAAATATCGAGAAAATCCGCGCACGAGCGGCTGGGCAAACGCCAGTAGCATCACGAGCAGTCGTGCGTGGACCGTGTCGAATTTGGGCTCAATGGGAGCGCGCACCATGTACGAAAGCGCCACACACAGGGTGCCTCCCAGCATGAGGTAAGGGACAATGCGCAGCGCAGGCAGAAAAATTCCCAGACCAAAAAGGAAAATCGTCAGGGCAAACCATTCAATACTGCTCAGGTATGCGGCTACGTCTGATTGCGGTGCAGGGTAAATGGACTGAAAAAATCCCTCACCGAACATTCCGTGATAAATCACCGGGCGGTTAACAAACCAGCTGAAGCGCGGCGTCCCGTAGATTTGGCCGCGCCATTTCGCCGTGCCGGTTGGACCAAAAAAGATCAAATGTTTAAATCTAAGAAGCGATTCTGCTTCGCCGTAGCCATCCTGCTGTTTCAAGAAAGCGCGAAGGGTAAAACGCCTGTAGTGCCAAACGATGGCGGCTGGACTGAACGCAATCACCCACCCAGCCTGCTGGATTCGCCAGCAAAAATCGACGTCGTCCCCGGCTTTGTGGTATTCGGGGTCGAAGCCGCCCATGCTTTCAAACGCCCACCGATAGAATGCCATGTTACAGCCGGGAATGTGCTCGGCGACTGTATCAGTAAGCAAAACATGGCTTGGACCGCCGGGCGCAGCTGCAACACACGCTTGAATCCAATTTTGTGCCGGCGGCGTGATGTTCGGTCCGCCGACTCCAGCATAATCGCCGCTAACAAGTGTGCCGATCAAGTAATACAGCCAATCGACGTCTGCCATGCAGTCAGAATCTGTGTAGGCGAGCACTTCACCTTTCGCAGCAGCGGCGCCCGTGTTACGCGCGTGACTTAATCCATGATTGCTCTGATGGATGTAGTGCACCTGTGGGAACTGCACGGCAACATAAGCTGTGTCATCGGTCGAACCGTCATCGACCAGAATGACCTCATACGCGGGATAATTCAGTTTGCCTAACGAATCAAGGCACGCCGCCAGAGTGTGGCCTCCGTTGTACGAACACACAATTACCGAGACGAACGGCGCGCGCGGCAACGCGCGATGCGGCAAAGCGGAATCGCTTCGACCGAGTTTTTCTTCGAGGGTATAAAATGCTTTTTTCGGTTTGCGCTCCCGAGTGACGATCCCAAATGCCCAATCTATAATTTCCTCGCCGCCGGTAAACCATTCGTCGGTCCAGGTAAAAAAAATCGTTCCTGCAAGGCCGCATTTTACGACGCTATCGACGTGCCAGCCGAGCATTTCAGCTTGTTCTTCCTGTGAATGGCGGATGGTATCCATACCGAATTCCCCGAGGATAAGCGGATGCTCGCCACAGAGATTCTGCAGTCGCAGCAGATAGCCTTCGAAATCGCGCTGATCGTGGAGGTAAACATTGAAGCAGCAAAAATCCGCGTTCTGGGGCAGCAGATATTCGGTCGGCGGATAAGTGGCGTAGGAAAAGAGGGCATCAGGATCGATTGCGCGCCCCATCCGGATTAGTTCCTCCACAAACTCAATCACGCGACGCGCGCCGAGCCAGCGCGCCATGGTGCTGGAAATTTCGTTGCCTACCAGATAACCAAAGATTGCGGGATGCCCGGCGTGTGCTCTCACGGCAACGCGGACAACTTCGGCAATTTGTTTCCGCGTGGATCGTTCACGCAAAAACTCGATGTGTTTTTCCCACGGGAGCGTGATCAGAACGCGCATGCCGGCCGCAGCACAACGATCAAGAAACCAGCGTGGCGGCGCATGGTAAATCCGCGCAACATTCAGATTAGCCTGGCGCATGAGAGTGAGATCGATATCGACTTGCTCAGGCCGCCCAAGATAGTTTCCGTCGGCGTCCGGTTTGAAAGGACCGTAAGTGACGCCTTTAACAAAGAATTTTCTGTCACCCTCGAAAAAGAATTTCGCAGCAGGGCGAATTCGCGAATTCGTAATCGTCGTCATGTCGTGCGAAGGCGAGACATCTCTCAATATTTCCTAGGCTTCAATCAAGAGATTCCTCCCAGCCTTCGCATAAAGCTGAGACGTGGCAAGCAACTCGCTTGGAACGACAAAATAGAAATGCTCCGAACGCAAAAAGATCGGCACGTCAGATTATTCACAGTGCTGCGCAAATACTTCTGGAGCGTTATGCTCGCGATGAACGTGATCCAAAGCCGTCTGCGCGGTCTCGAACAGCAGCCCGCAAGGCCAGCTCAACTCGACCTTCGAAGAGATTACCTCGCTCAACAACTTCGGGATTGGAATTTCTAATCAATCCAGCCACGATGCGCGAATGAAAATTGCCACCATTATTGCTCGCGTCCTTCTTGGATTGATCTTCCTTATCTTTGGCTCCAACGCCTTCCTACATTTCCTTCCGATGCCGCCGCTTCCGCAAGGTGTGGCAGGTGAGTATCTGCATGCCTTTTTTGCGAGCGGCTATGTTTATGTCATCGGCGGCTTCCAAGTCGTCGGTGGCTTGCTTCTCTTGATCGGTCGGTTCGTCCCGCTAGGGTTAACAATTCTAGGCGCCGTCATAGTAAACATTTGGGCGTTCCACCTTTTGATGGCCCCGGAGGGGCTGCCGCCTGCGATCGTCGTTACGATTCTTGAATTGTTTCTGTTGTGGCGCTACCGCGACGCATTCGCCGGAATCCTGCGGCCTTGATCCGGCTTATGGCTGCACAAGGCGATAATAAGACACCTGACATTGTCGTGCGCGGCGGCGCCGGCAGTTTCAGACAGGAGATAGTCGCCGGTAAGCACGGCCTTGTCGCAGATGAACCGGGGAGCGCAGGCGGCAGCGATGCCGGGCCGAATCCATACGACTATTTGCTGGTGGCACTAGGCGTCTGCACATCAATGACCGTCGGTCTCTACGCGCGCCGGAAAAAATTTCCTCTCGAAAATATCAAAGTTTCGCTGTGGCACTCGCGCATCTACGCAATTGACTGCGAGGAGTGCGAAACTAAGGAGGGCATGCTTGACAGAATCGACGTTGAAATCGAACTGACCGGATCATTGAGTGATCCGCAGCGCGCGAAGCTGATGGAAATCGCAGCAAAATGCCCTGTCCATCGAACGCTTACATCTGAAATCAACATCAGGCTTCGAGCGGCTTCGAAAGCATCTACACCGTCGGATTGAGATCGTATCTCTTGGAAACGCCACATCATTTGCGCGAGCAAAAACCGTCCCAATTCGCCGCCGGGCTCGGACTTGTGGGGAAATCCTGACCGAAAGTTCGGCGGTTACATTTTCATTGACCCGACGAAGTGCTCTTGGCTGAATAGCCGAAGGTCATTCCCGCGCTTCTGTGAATTCCCATAAACAGACCGCATCTGCGAAAAACTCATCGGCTGAACTGCAATTGGACGTCGAACGCGAGATCCGTTTTGCCGTCGTAATGTACGGCGGCGTTTCCCTGGCAATCTACATCAACGGCGTTGCCCAAGAGTTGCTGAGCATGGTCCGCGCAACTGCGCGCGCAAACCCCGACCCGACAAAAGATCCCGATCCACAGACGTCAAAAAACGAGCCGAGTGCCGACCAAATGCTTCTTGCGCCGGAAGAATTGTCGGCGTCAGAAAAAGTTTACCGCGAAATTGCGAAGCTTCTCGACCAAAAGTCTGGATTCACCAACGAACCAACGGAGCTAACGCAGACCCGTTTCATTGTCGATGTTATTTCAGGGACATCGGCCGGCGGCATTAACGGTGTGTTTCTGGCTAAAGCGCTGGTTCGAAATCAAACGATGAACGGTTTGAAGTCACTCTGGTTGAGCGAAGGCGATTTGGGGAAATTGCTCAACGACACCAAAGCCGAGGATTACGCGCCCGAACTGGGTTTCGGGGTGCAAAAACCGGAGAAATCGCTCCTCAACAGCCAGCGGATGTATCGCAAGTTGTTGCAGGCACTCGCCGAAATGAATCAAAAATCTCCGGCCGACGAAATCAAGGCCGAGCAGGAACCTTCACCCCTAGTAAAGGAGCTCGACCTTTTTGTCACTACTACCGATATCGAAGGCATCCCGTTGCCAATTCAACTCGCCGATGGTGTCGTTTACGAACGCCGTTACCGAAACGTTTTTCATTTTCGCTATGCCGATGAAACGGCAACGCTTAACCAGCGCGACGATTTTTTTAAAAAGAATGATCCATTTCTCGCCTTCGCCGCGCGCTGCACCTCCTCCTTTCCGTTTGCATTCGATGCCATGCAGCTCAACGACATCGAAAAAATTCTTGGCCGTTACCAGCGCTACCAGGACGATGACCCCAAGAGTGGAAAACATTGGGACGTTTTCATTAAAGATTATCTGCGCCTGGGTTTGATCGACATTAACCGCAAGGCGCGCGGCGGCGATGCTTTGGGTGTAGCGGACATTGAGGCGGCAGGCGCGAGACTTCGGGAAGCTTTTCGAAATCGATCATTCGGCGACGGCGGCTATCTCGATAACAAGCCGTTCAGTTACGCCACCTCGCTGTTGATGCGTCGCTCCTCAGACTGCGTCGTTGATCGAAAACTTCTTTATGTGGAACCGACACCGGAGCATCCAGAGTTGGCCCCGAGAGAGCCAGGGCCTCGTCCAGATTTCGCCGAGAATGTTCGCGCGGCGGTACTCGATTTGCCGCGACAAGAAACAATACGCGAAGACATCGAGCGCATCTACGAAAGGAACGCTATCCTCGAGCGGGTTGGCAGTTTTGCCAAGTACGTCGATGAAGACGCCAGTTTGGTCGACCCGCCGAAACGTTTCACCCATGCGGAGTTTGTCGGGAAAGACTTGCACGAAATGATGGATCGCTACGGCGCGTCCTATGGCGCGTATCATCGATTGAAGGTCCATGAAATCACGGAGCTTGTGACTTGTCTCGTAGCGCGTGCCTTAGGACACGATCCGGCTTCCGACGCCGCCGATGCCATTCGCCAATTGGTGACGATTTGGCGAAACCACAAATACAAATTGCTTCACCCGCCCGGAGAGAGAGAAGACGGAAAAAACAACCAAAAAACTGAAAACGAATTTCTGCTCGACTACGATATTCATTACCGATTACGCCGGCTCTCCTTTCTAAGTCGGCGAATTAATCAATTGGCCGGCATCGGACAAAGCGGCCAGGTCGGATCTATCGCAAAGAGCCTGCTTCTGGCCTGGCTCAGCCGCGAACTCAAGCCGATTACGGCGAAGGAGGACCAGCCAAAAGAAAACTCGGCACCGCCGCCGCCGCCGAATTTGCCGCAGCTTACCGAGCTCCAGGCATTTTTAAACTCAAACGGCAGCAATGGCCGTTTTGCCCCGACCGAAACAAGCCCCGATCCGGACCAATGGTTGAAGGATTTCCGACAGGAATTAAGAGCTGTTAAAAAAGCGATCGCCAAACCAACACAAGACGCGCGCTTTACTGAGGAACAGTTTCTTGACCCAGACAGTCAAGGCTCGCAGTCACTGAAGGACGAAATCGCGAAAGTTAAGCTCGAGCTGCCTTGGAAAGATCTTGCGTCTCTTTTGTCGAAAGATCCCGAGGAGAAGCAAGCAGCAATCGCAGGATTTCGCAGAGACGGTTTGATAATGAAGCTGGATAAAGTTGCCGATAAAGTTTGCGAACTTTTAAAAAATCGATCTCCCTCCGGGTTTGCCATTGCTTCGGCAGAAAACTCGAATCCCACTAAGGGCAATCAAGCTGCTCGAATGTGCCTCAAACATTACTACGATAATTTTCTCCTGTACGATCTGATTACCTATCCAATCCAGTACGGGACCAGTGCGGGCGAAGCAAATATCGTCCGCGTTTACCGCGTCAGCCCCGAAGACGCTTCCGCCCTAATGCAGGAAAAGGCCGGAGGTCCGCGTGACAAATTGGCGGGACGCACCCTGATGTCGTTTGGTGCATTTTTGGACGAGAACTGGCGAAGAAACGACATGCTTTGGGGCCGCCTGGACGGAGCCGAACGGTTGATCACCATTTTGCTCGCCAATCAGGTAGAAGCCGAGGAATGCGCGAAATTCATTCGTCGGGCGCACACCGACATTTTATGGGAAGAAATCCTGCAAGGTAACGGCGACGCCGTTTGTCGTCTGCTTAGCAATGTGCGCGCCCATTCTGACGGGACGCCGCACAACAATATTGAAATAATCGTGCAGGAGCTTTTGAAAAAGCCAGAGCTGGCGCCTCACATCACGGACGCGCGACGCAATTATCTCGTTGGGCCGCAAAAATTCGACCGACGTCTCGATCCGGAAACGGCGCTCAAATATATCTCACGATCGACAAATATTACCGGCAACATGCTGGAAGGTTTGGCGGAACAACATCGATTCAACGGCGGGAAGCGGATGGCCGGCTGGGTCACGCGATTCGGCGCCACATTCTGGAACATGATCGCGGTGGCTGTTCCCCAAAGTCTCGGTAATATTTTCTTCCGTCACTGGCTCGGCCTTCTCTACTTGTTCAGCGCGGTCGTCATCCTTGCCGGTATCGCTTTCAAATCGGTGGGCTCTCTCGGCTGGCAATTGCTCGGCGCAACCGTGAGCCTGCATGTGCTCACGTTGTTGGTCGGTGATTTCATCGGTGGCAAACATCGTTGGCTTCGAGCTGCGCGGCGGTTTGGGATTCTGCTCGTCGCGGGCCTGATCGGCTTCGGCGCATATTTCGTCTTGGATCGTTCGCTCAAATTCTTTTCCGATCAGGATCGGGCTTCGATCATCGGCGTCATCACCGGATTTGTGGTGCTGGTGCTACTCGGGTTCATGGAATGGCGGCACTGGTTGAAAAATTTTCTGCGGTCGCCAACAACCAGTTTTAGTTATCGCCTGCTCGGCGGGCTGACGATTGCGACCGCGGTCCTGGTCGGAACACTGATCGTGATCGGACCGGCCGACATGATAGGTTTCGAACTTTCCAGGGCAGCCAGCATTGCTGATCCGTTCAAGGCGCACGTGGGCGTCGACCGATTGCGCATTCAACTCGGACTCGATTTCGCTCTTATCGTTGCTTATGCGACGATGCTCGCCAGTTATTGCGTCGCGGGAGCGAAATTGTTCTGGGAGCGGCGCGAAAACCTGGCCTACAGATTCCAACAAGATCGACAAGCGGCGCGTGCTCAAGCGCGCACGCAAAGCAATCCCGCCTCCACCGACGCCAAAGATCCAATCGCCAAAGGTTCGTTGCGTTTGAAATTGTTTTACGCTCTTCTTGTGGTCGGATTTGCCTTCGCGGGTTTGCAATGGCTGGCGGCGATCGCGGACGCGAGCGAAAATATCGGACTGCTTTTGTATCTCAAAGACACGCCGCCGCCCAACTTCAACGGACTCGAGCTGGCGTACTGGAGTGCAACCATCAAATTTTGGTTAATCGCTGCCGGCGCCATTTATGCGGCGATCGCTTTTTCGTTCGGCGCGTGGAAAAAATTGGGCGAACGACCGACAACTTTAAAACCGACCGAAGTCGGTCTGCGCATCGTATTCGTTGCAGTCAGCCTCATCTATTTCGGTTTCTCGGCATATGCTCTGTTCGTCTGCCGACCAAGTCCGCAGCAGTGTTCTCCGCAATTGCTGCCCGAAATCTGGACGCGGCTCTTTCATTAGATCGACATTGCCTGCATTGCGAAAAAACACCCGCAGCACCATCGCGGCGCGCGAAGCAAATCTGGGCAAGGCCCTCGGGCAGCGATGAGTCAAAAGAAATCGAGTAAGACCAAACGCTGGTCGGCGCGCGTCACCAAGCACAGCAATGCGCTCGATCTCGAGGCCGATGTCTTCAAATCAAAAGATTCACATAAGATCGCGCTTTCGTTGAAACGATCCGCTGAACGGAGTAAGCGGCGCAAGGCGAAGCCTTATCAATCCGCGATGTCGATGCTGAATTTCTACATCAATCGCGCCGGCAAGAATCTCCCACAGAAGCGAAAGCGCGTTCTCGAACGCGCTAAGGACGCACTGCGCGAGGCCTTCGGGCGTAAATAAGAAATCGGAGTTTCGCGCGCTCAGCGCTTTGGAGTGCGGCGATATTTCGCCGCTTTTGTTTCAATCCCATGCTTCAGTGAGCAGAGCGCGCGTTTCTTCCACCCCGACGCGCCAGATTTTCATCATGTCTGCGTCGTCGCGTTGATATAAACCGCCGTAGTTACCGTCCTGGAGATACTCGCGCAGCGATTTCGGATCGAGCCGGCGCAATTTCTCGACATCGCTCATCGGCTTCTGCTCACGCGGCACGTCGACCTTTGCCAAACGCGTCCAGGGAAAATTTTCCATCCACGATGCGTGTGAGGCGATGGGATCGATCGCCTGCACCTGTGCCCAAACTTTCGGCGCGTTCCACCAGTTATGAAACTTGATCCGGACGCCGGGATGATCGGCCATCCATTCGCCGATGAATCCTTGTGCAGGCGTGTTGCCGCCGTGACCGTTGACGATCAGGATTCGTCTGAACCCCTGCTCCGCCATCGCGTCGAGAATGTCGCGCAGGATCGACATGTATGTTCCCACCCGCAGCGAGATCGTTCCTGGAAACGCGCGAAAGTACGGAGTAATTCCGTACGCCAGAACGGGAAAAACCGGCACGCCCAGCGGCTCCGCGGCTTCAACGGCGAGGCGTTCCGCCAAAATGCTGTCCACGCTCAGGCTCAGATAAGCGTGTTGCTCTGTGCTGCCCAGTGGCAAGACCGCGCGATCGTCGCGCTCCAGATAA
>WNFR01004347.1_pt1 | contig 24541 bp, 23 predicted proteins | sample 5400221 | NCBI WGS metagenome assembly WNFR01 (sample SAMN13153357, study PRJNA577476) | soil metagenome | isolation source: 40 cm soil under Madrone tree | place: USA:California | collected 2016-06-14 | reverse complement strand
CGGAGGGCGTGTTCGATTTGTTCGCGTGTGAGGGGAGGCACGACGGTGCGCACTCGCTTTGGGCGAACGGCGGCGGGAGCAATTTCTGTGGCCGCCGGTATCACGGCGGAGGTTGCTTTAAGCTCGGCGGGGGAGATGCGGAGCACGCCGCGGGAAGAGAGGATGACGGCGCGCTCGATGACGTTCTGCAGCTCGCGGACGTTGCCGGGCCAGTCGTAGCTCATGAGTGCGCTCATGGTGTCGGCGGGAATGGTTTGAATGAGCTTGCCCATGCGGCGGCTGAAAATTTCGGCGAAGTGTCGGACGAGCAGGGGAACGTCTTCGGGGCGCTCGCGAAGGGCGGGGACGCGGATCGGAAATACGTTCAAGCGATAGAAAAGGTCGGAGCGAAATTTGTGTTCGGCGACAAGCTCGGAGAGATCGCGATTGGTGGCGGCGATGAGGCGCGCGTCAGTTTTGAATGTGCGAGAGCTGCCGAGGCGCTCGAATTCTCGCTCCTGGAGGACGCGGAGGAGTTTTGGTTGGAGCTCGAGGGGGATTTCGCCGATTTCGTCGAGGAAGACGGTCCCGTGATGGGCGAGTTCGAAGCGGCCGATGCGCTGGGCGATGGCGCCGGTGAAGGCGCCGCGTTCGTGGCCGAAGAGTTCGCTTTCGAGCAAGCCCGTGGGGATGGCGGCGCAATTCACTTTGACGAAGGCGTTGGAGTTGCGAGAGCTGAGGTTGTGGATGGCCCGGGCAATGAGTTCCTTGCCTGTGCCGGTTTCGCCGAGGATGAGAACGGTGGAATCGGTGGGGCCAACGGTTTCGAGTTCCTTGAGGACTTTCTGCAACGCGCCGCTTTTGCCGACGATCTCGTCGAACATGGAGGTTTCGTCGATTTCCTGCCGGAGAGCGACGTTTTCCTGGAAGAGCTGTTCCTTGAGCGTGTTGATTTCGGCGAAAGCGTCTTCGAGGGCTTTTCGCGAGAGGCGCTGCTCTGTGACGTCCACGTGCGTACCGATGAATTCGGCAACGGTGCCGTCGGGTTTTCGGACGGGATGGCCGAGGACGTGGAGGTGGCGAATGGAACCGTCCTCGAGAATGATGCGGTAGTTCAATTCGAAATCGGTGGAGTCTTGATTGGCCTTTTGAATGGTTTCCTGAGCGGCAGGGCGATCGTCGGGATGAACGCGGCCGAGAATCATGTCGAGGGTGACGCTGGTGCCTTGATCGAAGCCAAAGATTCGGCAACTTTCCTGGCTGAAATAGACTTCGCCGGAGGTGACACAGCGGGCCCAGCTTCCGGTGTGGCTGAGGCGCTGGCCTTCGGAAAGATAGGTTTCGCTGCGCTTGAGAGCTTCCTCGGCGCGTTTGCGCTCGGTGATGTCGCGGTAGATGCCGTAGATTTCGGGGGTGTTGCCTTCGACCTTCACGGGAGCGGCCGAGAAGGACACGAAGAGGCGAGAGCCGTCTTTTCTTTTGCGCGTCAATTCGGCGTCAACGCGCTCGCCGCGCTGGAGTGCTTCGCGGATTTTTTCCGACTCTTCCCAGTGGCTTTCGGGAACGATCAGTTCGGTGATATTGCGGCCGCGCGCTTCTTCGGGAGTGAATCCATAGAGGTTCGTAAATTCGCGATTGACACGCAAGATGCGGTTTTCGAAATCGCGGAGAACGATGGCTTCGGGAGCGAGTTCGAAGAGCTTTTCGAAATGGGCTTTTTGCTTGCGGAGTTCCTCTTCGACCTGCTTGCGCGGGGTGATGTCCATTGTGGTGCCGATGAAGGCGGTGAGATTGCCGGCGCTGTCGAGGACCGGGCGGCCGATGCCGGAGACGTGCCTCAGCGTGCCGTCGGGAAGAACGAGGCGGAACTCATGCTCGAATTCGTGTTTGTCGCGAACGGCCTGGTCGAAGGATTTTTCGAGCCACTCGCGGTCGTCGGGGTGAACTCTGCTCCAGAAGAGGGGCGTGGAGGGCTTATCGTGTTCGGGATCGGCGCCGAGAATGAAAAAATGTTCGCGCGACCATCTGAGTTCGCCGGTGACGAGATTCCACATCCAGCTGCCGGTGTGGCTGAGCCTTTGCCCTTCTTCCAGGAAGAGCTCGCCGGTGCGTTGCTCTTCGTCGCGGAGAGCATTGTCGACGGCGAGGGCGACCTGATCGGCGACGAGAGAGAGGTAACGCATTTCATCGGGAGAATAGGCATTGGGGTGACGTGCAGCGAAGGCGAGGGAGCCAAGGCGGCGGTAGGCAGTGGTGAGAGGGAGAATGCATGCGGACTGAAAACCGAAGTCTCTATACAGATTCATCATGCGGGGGAAGCGGGATTCCGTTTGCGGGGAAGAGATGAGAACGGGCTCCTGGTGATTGTAAACCCACCAGGTGACGGTTTCCTCGGCGCGGAAGTCCGGGGGGATTTGGAAAGCCGGCCCTTGCATGACCTCAAGCAAAGGATTCTCGATTTTATTTGTGGCGGGGTCGTAGAGATAGATGGCGACGAAATCGAAGGAGACGACCTGGCGAAGTTCCCTGGCGAGAACGCGGAATAATTCCTTTGGGTTGCGATAGACACCGATGGCTTGAGAGACGCGAAAGAGGGCTTCCTGGCGCGCCGGGAGCGACTGCTCCGTTCGGGATTGTGGTGTTTCGGACAACCTTTCCTCTAGCTCGAAGTTTTTCACCTTAACCAGCCTTTGTTTTGGCGGCGATTTAACGGTAGCTAACGGACCGCCTGGACAACAAGAAATCCGGGGCAATACGAGGGACGCGGTGGAGGCGGATCCGGTTACGCGCGCTAATGGCGTTTATTTGATGCGTGAGGGGGGAGAATTGGCTCGGTTGGAGATCAAGGATTTATCGTTGATTCAATTGGGCAATACGTTTGGTGTAGAGATCATTTAGGCAGTCCACCCACCACTTATATATGGTGCATTCCTTCTCGCGACGGGCCAGCCATTCGCTTTGTTGGCCTTGAAGCTCTGGCTTCTTGTCCGGTGGGAGTTGTTTCAGAACCGCACGATAAGCCTGCCCCAGCTGGACATCCAAGGCCGCCACGCTCGGCGAGTAACAGATTGCGCGATCCAATTCTTTCGTAGCTTTTGCGCAGTCGTAGCTGGTTGGAAACGGGCCATCGACTTTCATGTGGTCCACGACGAAGTTCTTGGCGTCCCACTTATACCAAACAACTAACGGTGCTTCGCGATCCAAAGAATCCTTCCAGCGCGCCACCAGTTCGCCGTTTTCGACAGCGAGCCCATAGTTTGCATTGCCGAAGACTGGAACCTTCCAGCCGCTACCGCTAAAAAAGGGGTCCCCCTCGGCGTGGCGAAAGGGAAGTTCGACGACTTTGCCGTCGGCGCCGCGCTTGTACACCGCATGAATGTCCGGCCCGGCAGTTCCCGTCATGCATGTGGACGCAATGACCACGGCTTGCTGTTGGCCATCGCCAATAAAGTCGTGGTATTCGAGGTGGTCGATGCGGATCTGGTCAAGACTCTCGCATTCGTCTACATCGGATCGGCTGTTGATGGCACTCTTAATCTCGGCTTCCGTGATTTTCTTTGCAGACTCCTGCTGTTGGACGTTCAGTACGATCCCATACCCGCCGAACAGAATTGTAGTAAGGCCCAGCACCGGGATCCCAAATCGCATAGTTTCCCCTCCCAAGTATTCTCGGGGCGCATCTTAATTTTGCATTACGGCGAGACCAAATGGCCCGGATATTTCGTCTTCACGTTCTGCGCATGAGTGCGAACACACAGGCAAATTCTTTGAGACGAAGATTCATGATTGTCCTTAAGGTGGCGGGAATTGATGAAAGAGGATAACCCGAAGCGAAGAATTTTTCAGGGGGGATTTGTGTGGAGGCGGGCGGGAGCGTGAAGGACGGCGAAGAGGCCACGTGCAAAAACGGCACTTGGGGCGCCCGAGCTAGTTCCCTTTTGGCTGATTGGAAAGTTCGAGGGGACGGAGGATTGGGAGGGAGTCGCGATAGGTGCGGTAGGCTAGCCAGGCGAGCGTGGCGCACATGCCGAGCCAGCCGAGGGTGCGAACGATCTGGCCGATTTTCAGGTCATCGGGGAGAAGGCCCCACTGACCGAAGAGGATGGTCCAATCGCCTATGTCGCCGTTGACGAGGGGAAGGGCGGCGGCGCGGGCGTCCTTCATGTACGTGCCAATGTAGAGAAAGTTTTCGAAAAACCAGAAGGCGGAGAACGTGAAGCCGTAGGTTTGGCCGTGGAAATAGAAGTACAGGCCACAGAGCAGAGGGACGAGAAGTTCGCCGAGGGTGCCGCCGAGGATCATCAAGGTGTTGCCACCCCAACTGAAGAAGAGATGGCCTGCTTCATGGATCATGAGACTGACGAGATCGGGAAAGAGAAAGCCGGAGGTGTCACGAAAAGCGTGAAGAAGAAAGACAGAGTAGGCGAGGAGCCAAGAGATACCCGCGTAGCGGGAGACGTGGTCCCAGGGTTGGGTTTCGGGGAGAGAGAGCGGCATGGAAATAGAGTAGCAGTGGAAATTGTGGTGAGAGGACCGGTGCGCGGTGTGGTTGCGCGTGGGGAACCTGGCGAGAGCCGATTCTTCGCAAGAAACACGAAGGATAGGCCAGCGTTAAGATCATTTGATTGGCGACCTAGGAGTGATCGGAGCACAGCCCCTTCGACTTCGCTCAGGGCAGGCAGGAATGACTGTGCCACAAGGGCAAGAGGCACTCAAGAGGGAGGGGCGAGCCCCTCCCCTACAAATGGGGAGATTTAGAATCGGGGCTGGGAGTGGGTGGGTCGGGAGAGAGTTCGCCGGTGATCAGGCGGGCACTGCGGCTGAAGGAGAGATAGAGGAAACCCCATTGGATGAGGACGATGACGCGGCTTTGGAATTCGACGATGTAGATCAAATGGATGAAGAGCCAGATGAACCAAGCGATGAAGCCGGAGACGTGAATGCCGAAAACGTTGGCGACGGCGGCGGCGCGGCCGATGACGGCCATGTCGCCCTTGTCGAAATATTTGAATGGAGGGAGAGTGCGACCGATGAGGCGCGCTTTGATGAGCTTGGCGGCGTATTTCCCTCCCTGGATGGCGACCTGGGCGACACCAGGCAGCGGTTTGCCTTTTTCATCAGAGGAGTCTGCCAAATCACCGAGGACGAAAATTTCGGGATGGTTGGGAACGGTGAGGTCGGGATTGACCTTGAAGCGGCCGGAGCGGTCGGTTTCGGCGTTGAGACGCTCGGCTACTTTTCGGGCGAAGGGAGTGGCGGTGACACCGCCGGCCCAGAAGACGGTGCGGGCGAGTACGGTGCCGGAAGTTTCGCCGTGTTTGTAGCTGACGCATTCGGCGTCGATGTTGGTAACGAAAGCGCCGAGCATGATTTCGACGCCGAGGTTCCTGACGAGCTTTTCGGCTTTCGCGGAGAGGTCTTCGGGATAGGGAGGGAGGACGCGCGGGCCGCCCTCCATAAGAATGATGCGGGCTTCCTGCGGACGAATGCGGCGGAAGTCGTGTTTCAGAGTGTGGTGAGCGATTTCGGCGAGGGCGCCGGCGAGTTCGAGGCCAGTGGCGCCGGCACCGACAATTACAAAGGTGAGCCATGCGCGTTCATCGGCAACGGTGTCGGCACGCTCGGCGCGTTCGAAAGCGTAGAGAAGGTTGTGACGCATCCTGGTGGCTTCTTCGACGGATTTGAGGCTGGGAGCGTTTTCGCGCCACCGGTCATTGCCGTAATAGGAGGTCTGGGAGCCGGTGGCGATGATGAGGGTGTCGTAGGGAAATGAGTCGCCGTCGGCGAGAAGGACTTTTTTGGCTTGGGGATCGATGTCTACGGCTTCACCGAGAAGAACTTCAACATTTTTCTGGTGGCTTAGGACTGCGCGGATGGGCGCGGCGATTTCGGCGGGGGAGAGCGAACCGGTGGCGACTTGATAGAGGAGAGGCTGGAATAAGTGGAAGTTGCGTTTGTCGAGGAGGGTGATGTCGACGTCGGCGCGCTTGAGAGTTTGCGCGGCGACGAGACCAGCGAAACCTCCGCCGAGGATGAGGACGCGGTGTGGAGCTGGCATGGCGAAGATTCCTCCTTCGGATTGGGGTGAGATTTAGATGTTGAGGGAGCTCCGTTGATACCATTATTAGTAGAACATAATTGTGTTTAGAGGTGGGGGTAGAGAAGAAGAGGGGAATTTAACGCAGAGGACGCTGAGAGCGCTGAGGTCGCTGAGAAGAAAAGGAAAGAGCACAGCCCCTTCGAAGCTCAGAGTAAACAGGAATCGTCCCGCAAAGGCGCGGGATGGGGCGGCGATGGCTGTGCCACATGGATTGGAGAAAATGGATAAGGATGAGGAGTTGAGGCAGGAGAGGCAGGCTTTGCGGTTGCTTTGCTCGAATTTGGTAAGAGCGGCGACGCGGGTGGAGCTTTGCAACTTGCTGGATAGTTCGCTGTTTCAGGATACGCTGCACCGGGTGGCGTTTGAGGAGATTCGAACGGCAGGGGCGGTCCCGGCGAAGAGGCTGCGCGAGGAGTTGCCCGGAAGGATTACGAACCGGGGGTTTCCTGATTTTGAGTTGCTGGAATTTCTGGGAAAGGACCTGGCATCGGAGGACGAGATCGAGGAGCTGTTCATGAGCGTGTTGCGGCTGATTCAGGTGCGGCACGAGAGCGACGGGAGCGAACTGGAGAATTGATGGCGTCTGAGCGCGCGGGGAAGAAATGGTATCTGGTGGAGGTGCTGGGATTCGCGGCGTTGGTGGGACTGTACATTTGGATGTGGCAGGAGGCCTCGCCGCAGACTTGGTGGGTGTTGGCTGCCTGGCTGGTGGTGAGCGCGGTGCTGCGCCACGACACGCCGAAGACACTGGGATGGCGGGCTGATAATTTGTGGGCAGCAACGCGAAGAGCGGTTCCCTTTTTTACGATTGCATCGCTGGCCGTTTGCGGCGCGGGACTTTTTTTGGGGATGTTGCAGCGATTGCCGGCGCATCTGATCGAGCCGCGGCGGTTTACGGGGTATTTTGCTTTTTGCGTGTTACAACAGGTGGCGCTTAATTCTTATTTGACGAACCGGCTGCTCGGTTACTTTGAAAAGGCGTGGCCGGCGGCGGGAGTGGCCGGCGTGATTTTTGCGGCGGTGCACTGGCCGAATCCGGTGCTGGTGCCGCTGACGCTGGCGGGCGGCGTGGCGATGTCTTGGCTGTTCGCGCGGGAGAGGAATATTTTGCCGCTGGCGGCGGGGCAGGCGGTTTTGGGGGCGCTGGTGTGGTGGGCGTTTCCGCTGGCGTGGCACCATTCGATGAGGGTTGGGCCGGGGTATTGGGCGTTTCGGTTGTAGGGATTTGGAAGGCGAGCAGATAACAGCCGGTGGCGGATCGATAACAGATAACAGTGATCAGATAACAGGAGGCGGGGCAAGGTGGTTTCATCGAGTTGTGGTTAGGATGATTGGTGCCACGGTCCCTCCACTCCGAGCCGCAAAAGGCGCGGCTCTCCGGTCGGGATGACAGAAATAGAGAAAGCACAGCACCTTCGGCTTCACTCAGGGCAGGCAGGAATGGATGTGCCACAGGGGGTAGCTCGAAAGCGCCCATTTTGAGCGAGTTAATGAAGGTAGAGGTTGGGACGCGCTTGGTACCTGGATGGCAATCGCTCGATTTGACAGTCCGATAGGGCTGGCGCGTTGGCCTCCGAATCCCCTACTTAATATAGGTTGGAACTTTTGGGCGCACCTTGGCGTATTGGTAGACAAGGAGTGTGCCATGAAGACCTTCAGCGGAATCCTCGTACTTGGTTCCACATTCGTTTTGGCGGCCGCCACATTGCTGGCAAGCGCCGCGATTGCACAAGACACAACCTCGAGTTCGAGCGGTAAATCAGAGCAGTGGATCCACGTGCGGGTGGAGAGCAAAGAGGACCACGGAGAGACGGTGCGCGTGAATGTGCCGGTGGACATGGCGGCGAAGGTGTTGCCGGCAATCAATAAGAACAATCTGCATGATGGGAAGGTTCGCATCGACTCGATGCACACGGGCGACGTGGACTTGCGGGTGATCCTGGATGCGGTGCGGAGCTCGCGCGACGGCGAGTACGTAACCGTGCAGAACAAGGAAAACGATGTGCGGGTGGCGAAGAGCGCGGGCTATTTGTACATCCATGTGACGGACAAGTCCGAGGGTAAGAAAGAGGCTGCGAAGGACGAAAAGACGGGCGCAAAGGCCGGCGCTGGGCATGGATCGAAAGTGGATATCAAGGTGCCGATGAAGGTGGTGGATGCGCTGTTTTCGGCGGGCAAGGATGAGCTGGACATCGTGGCGGCGCTGAAGGTGCTTTCGGCGCATGGAGACACGGAACTGGTTACGGTGAGGGACAGCGAGAATACGGTGCGGATCTGGGTGGATTCGAAGAACGTGGCGGACTAAAAGATAGAAAATTGAAATTGGAAGATTAAAAATAGATTTGGGCAAGGGCGGCGGGCTCGGCCACTTGAAAGTGGCCGCTACGTGGATTAGGAGGAGATATGCTGATACTCGCGAAGGCAGCTTTGGGGTTGGGCGCGACTATGGCGATGGGTGGATTGTATGTGTTTCATGAGGGAGTGATTCGCGTGGATGTGGATGAACACCGGTCGGGCGGTTCGCATGTGCATTTCTGGGTGCCGGCGACGATTGTGGCGACTGGGATGCATTTCATGCCGAAGGATCGGCTGAATCACGCGACGCAAGAGATGCGGCCATTTCTTCCGGCTTTGCGCGAAATCGCTAAAGAGTTGGAGAAGTATCCGAATGTGGAGTTGGTGGATGTTGCAGATGCTCGGGATCATGTTCGGGTGGCGATGGTGGATGGGAAATTGCGGATTGATGCGGTTAGCGGGGACGGAGATGTGGTGCATGTGAGTGTGCCGGCGCGAGTGTTGCAGGATGTGGCGGATGAGTTGGAGGAGAAGGCGCCGGGGGTGTGAAGAGAGAGAGAGAACAGATAGCAGCGAACAGATAACAGGAAGCGGGCGGCGGCACAGTTTCGGCTGTGCCGTTTTTTTTACTCAAGGAGAAGAAAGAGGGGATTTCATACAGAGGGCACAGAGTTAAGCGCGCAGAGGTAACAGAGAAGAGGAAGCCAAGAGCACAATCCCTTCGGGTTCGCTCAGGGAAAAAGAAGAGAGGCCCGAGAGTAGGGGGGCCAGGGCTTGAGAAGGCTGCGGGGCTCGCGGACTCGCGCTGCGCTACGGGGGCGATGGGAGTTAGGTGCCGGGAGTGCCGGGGATGAAGTAGATTTCAAATTGCAGGTGTTCTTTTTTCCAACCGGCGCGTTGCAGCATGCCGCGGCCGGTTTCAACCATGCCGGGATGACCACAGAGATAAGCAGTCGTGTCGGCCGGAGTTAGATTCCAAACTTCAACATATTTGCGGACCAGGTCGTCGACGCGGCCAAGTTCGCCATGCCATTCCGGGTTATCCCAAGGGCGGCTGATGGTGGGAACGTATTTGAACCAGGGAGCCTCGGCAGCGATTTTTTCGAGTTCGTCGCGATAGCCGAATTCGTGGGCGTGGCTGGAACCATGGACGCAAAAGAGGCGATGCTCGCCGGGCATAGGTGACCCGCCCTTTTTCCAATCCTGAAAAATCGTACGGACATAACTGACGTAGGGCGCAACTCCAGTGACGGTGCCAAGGAGTAAGTGATTGGTGTGGCCGCTCTTAAGATCGAGAGTAAAGCGGCCCTTAGCGAAGCGCCGGAGAAAGACGGGATTATCTTCTTGGAGGACGTTGAGGAGCGGAGTGAGCTGGCCGGCGGGAACATGCTCGATGAAGAATTCGAGGGCCCGCTCATAAGGTGAAGAGACGATGGAGTAGGCGCGTTCGACGCGCTTGCCGTCGCGTTCGAGACCAAGGGTGGCGTATTGACCGGCTTTATAGTCATACGAGCCGCCGGGATCGACTTTCAGGACGAAAAGATCTTCGGCAATTTGCCTGCGTTCAACGACCCGTGCAGGCAGAAACTTTTCAAGCCCCCTAACGAAGAGGATGGCAAATCGGTGGAACGTGGCAGGCAGGACGCGGAGGCGATCCACCTGGGAGCAAGAACGATTTTAGAATAGAAGTTGAGAATGCTCAAGGCTTGGATTGGAGCTAGTGTTGCGGCTGCGGCTGCCGCCGGTGCTGCTGCATCTCCTGCATCATTTGCTGCATGTCGAATTGCTTTACGGGGCCGGTGATGCGGTCTGTGGTGGTGTCCAGGATTTTGGAGAGGACCTGGGTGTTGCCGTTGCCGCTGATCTCCTTGACCATGCCGAACTGATTCTTACCAGCGCACTTGAAATAGAGAGATAAAAAATTCGTTATTCGTAGGCAAGGGCTTCGACGGGATCGACGCTGGAGGCGCGGAGGGCGGGGACTGCGGCGCCTAAGGAGGCGCCGATCAGGGCGAGGCCGATGGAGCCGAAGACCCAGCCGGGGGTTAGGAGAATGGAGAGGCCGGGGTCGGTTTGTTTTAGGATGGCTTCGGTGAGAAAGGTGATGCCGATGCCAAGAAGGCTGCCGGCAATGGTGAGGAAGAGGGTTTCACCGAGAAGCATTTTGACAACGTCGAAGCGAGAGAAGCCGAGAGCTTTGAGGATGCCGATTTCGCGGGTGCGCTCGAGGATCATGGTGTGCATGTTCATCAGGACAACGAGGAAACTGATGACGATGCCGAGGCCGACCATAGTTTTGATGAAAGGTCTTAGTTCGGGCAAGTTCGAAGAGTTCATCAGCGAAACGTATTCGGACATGGAGCGGATGCGGTTCTGCGGATCGAGATTCAAGATTTCGGCGCGGGCGGCTTCCGTGTCGCCCTTACTGCGAACGAAGACCATGGAGATGTGATTTTCCGCGCCGATGATGTCTTGCCCAGTCTTTAGAGGGATGAAGAAGCGGGCGCCTTTGCCGTGGGCGACGATGCCGGAAATGGTGAAGGAATGATTGACGAGAGTGACGGTGTCACCGACTTTGATGTGGCGGGTTTGGGCGATGATGTCGTCGGCGAGAGCTTCGTCGGGAGCCTGGAAGGGGCGTCCATCGCGGAAGATAAATCCCTGGCTGAGGGCGTTGAAGCGTTTGTAATCAATGCCGTAGACGATGATCATGCTTTTGGGGTCGGAGAGGATTAGCGTGGGGGCGGATTCGTCGACGTCGGGGAGCGTGGCGATCTTGTCACCGAGGGATTCGGCCATTACGGCACTGGAGAAGGCGAAGAAGATGGAGGAGTTGGGCGGCTGGACGAGAAGATCGGCGCCGACGCCTTCGACGCGTTTGCCCCACTCTGCAACGATGCCGCTGGTGAGGCCGACGATCATCAGCACAAGAACCACCTGAATGGCGATCGCGAGGATGCTGAGGGCGCAACGCAGAGGACGCGCGGCGAGATTGCCCCAGAACATGCGCAAGAGAGAGAAAGGGCCTTCGTAAGTGTCTGGCATAGAGGAGCTGCGAGTAGAACGCCAATTCCGCAAAACATGCCGGCCTGACTTGGAATTACGGCAACATTCGAAGTTGAGATCCTTCGGGTATCCTTGTCGGATACCCTCAGGATGACAAGTTTCCTTTTTTTAGCATGCCGTGCAGCCGCGCCAGCTGGGCAAAATCTCTTGAACCCGCTTGTAGGAATGTAGCACCGGGAATAGAAGAGGTCAAAAGTGGAATGGGCGGAGTCGTAGCACGAGAGATGCCGAAGTGCAGCAAGAATTATTTCTGCGCGATGAAGTTTTGCACATGAATGTTGATAACCTTGTGGAAAGACGAGCTCGCGAGAGGGTTAACTCCGCAAAATTCAACACGATGATACGGATTGCACAATTTTAGTGCAATGCGAAGAGATTGTGGCGAGAGAGGGAAAGAATTTCCGCGCGAAGTGACGAAGGACACAGAGTTGTTGGCAGAAAAGCACAATTTGTTTCGCACACAGGAGCTTTGAAGCGGAGAACTTTTGCGGTTTGGAACATACGAAGAGAAAACGCCCGTGGAACATTCGCGTGAAACATTTTTTGAGGGGCAGGCCGGCGAAATTTAACAGTACATCAGTACCACTTCGGGGGGCGATCAAGGTGAATCTTGACGACTTGCTTGGAATCGGTGATGTCGTACCAGTGGCCGTAGGACTTCCAGCCTTCCGCGACAACTTGAATGAGGACGCGTCCCAACGGCGGTTCGGGAACGTGAGCAATGCCTTGCATGTTGGTCTTGACGTTGACTTCGGTCTTTTTGTCTTTGATTAAACGATCCTGCTGCGTTTTGAGATAGACGCTGGCGTTTTCGATGGGCTTGTCCGCATCGCCTCCGGTGATTTCAATTGTGAGACGTGGAATGGGTGCGGGCGTCTCTTTTGGAGGCGTGGCTTGCTGCGCAGATGCGGAACCGCAAGCGGCAAAGCAGATCAAAGCGAGGCAAGCTGAGCGAGAGAACCTGGGAAGCTGCATGGCTGTTTCCCGAATATGTTGGCTGGAAAATGCGCGCAGGTCAAGTTCGTTTAGGAGCGGGGAAAATGAGCGGGACACTTCGGGTAAGTTGTTGAGTTGAATCGCACACTTGGCTGCCGGAAAATTTGACTCGCTGCGCGGGGTCTTGTAAGTATTGTGGGCTACGGAGCGCAGTAGAACTTGAGGAGAAGACATGGGATTTTCCACGAACGCGATACATGTGGGCCAGGAACCGGATCCTTCGACAGGGGCGGTGGTTGCGCCGATTTATCAGACGTCGACGTACGTTTACGAGGAGCTTGGAAAGTCGAAGGGCGGATACGATTACGCTCGAACGAATCATCCGAACCGCAAGGCGCTGGAGCGCACCGTAGCGAAGCTGGAGGGCGGACACGCGGCGTATGTGTTCACTTCTGGAATGGCGGGGATTGACGCGGTGTTCCGGTTGTTGCGGCCGGGAGATCACGTGGTGCTTTCAGAAGCGGTGTATGGCGGCGTTTACCGGTTGTCAACCCAATTGCTGGTTCATTTTGGATTGGAATTTAGTTTTGTAGATACGACGGACCCGGCGGTGGTGCTGGGCGCGATGCGGCCGAACACGAAGATGCTGTACGTGGAGACGCCGACGAATCCGACGTTGCGGATTACGGACATAGCGGCGATGGCGAAATTGGCGAACGAGCGGCGAACGACCTTGGTGGTGGACAACACGTTTATGACGCCGTATCTGCAGAGGCCGATCGAACTCGGCGCGCACATTGTGGTGCACTCGATGACGAAGTACATGAATGGGCACAGCGACGCGACAGGCGGGGCGGTAATTTTGACGCGGCCGGAAGATGCGGAGAGGATTTATTTTTTGCAAAGGTCGGCCGGGGCGGGACTTGCGCCGATGGATTGCTTTCTGGTTTCGCGCGGGTTGAAGACGCTGGCGGTGCGGATGCTGCAGCACAATGCGAACGGGTTGGCGGTGGCGCGGCATCTGGATGCTCATCCGAAAGTGCGGAAAGTTTATTATCCGGGACTGGCTACGCATCCGCAGCATGAGTTGGCACGTAAGCAACAGAAGGGTCCGGGGGCGATGATCGCCTTTGATTTGGGCGACGAGGGAGCGGCGCGGCGGTTTTTGAACCAGGTGAAAATTTGCGCGCTGGCGGAAAGTTTGGGCGGGGTGGAGTCTTTGATTTCGCTGCCGGCGCAGATGACGCATGCTTCGATGCCGAAAGAGGTGCGGGAAGCTGTGGGGATTACGGATAGTTTGGTGCGATTGAGCGTGGGGATTGAGGATGTGGAGGATATTATTTCGGATTTGGATCAGGCGCTGTTGTATGTGTGAGAAGAGCTTCGAGCGGCGATTGGCCGTTTGAGATTTGCATGCACGGGATTCCCGAATTAGTTGAGACGTTGCCATGGTCCCTCCGTCCCGGTGAAGCACGCGGGACGCAAAATGCGCGCTCCGTGGCCGGCGCGCAAGAAAAAACCGGCCACTCCGGTCGGGATGACAGCGCAAAACTAAACCAAGAAGAAAGCAAGAGTGGCCGACCGGAAGGTCGGCCATTACTGTTTGCAGGAGTTGGAGAGCCAGCGGAGGTAGGCTTGAGAGCCGGAGGAGATGGGTAGGACTAGGAACTCGGGGGTTTCGTAGGAGTGGAGGCGGAGGACTTCTTTTTCGAGGGATTTCAGGCGGCGGGTGGTGGTTTTAATCAGGAGGAGGTGTTCGCGGGCGGTTTCGATTTTTCCTTTCCAGCGGTAGATGGATTCGAGAGGGGAGATTTGGATATTGATGCAGGCGGCGAGGTGTTTTTCGAGGACGGAGCGGGAGATTTTGCGGGCTTCGGGGAGAGAGGGGCAGGTTACGAGGACGAGGCGGAATTGGGTGGGCATGGTTTTCTCGCAGATATTGTAGTGGATTTGGGGAGGGAAGAAAGTTTAACGCAGAGACGCTGAGGGCGCAGAGAAGAAGGGGGCGAGGAGGAAGAAGATTAGTTTCGTTGGATCGTAAGAGCCCGCCCTTCGCAAAAAGCGCGAGGGGCACCCTCAAGTTTCTTTGTTGGGAGGCGTAACGAAGAGGGCGGCGTAAAGCCGCCCCTACACGGCGAGGAAGAGTATGGGTAGAATGTGGGGACTATGGCTACTACACAGATGGTGTCGCCGATTAAGTTTGGGACTAGCGGGTGGCGGGGGTTGATTGCGGATGATTTTACGTTTGCGAATGTGCGGTTGGCGGTGCGGGCGATTGCGGAGCATTTGACGGAGAAGAAGAAGCATCCGACGGTGCTGGTGGGGTACGACACTCGATTTTATTCGGAGGAGTTTTCGGCGCTGGCGGTGAAGATTTTGCAGGAGCATGGGATTCATACGCTGCTGTGCGAGACGTTTACGCCAACGCCGGCGATTGCTTACGAGATTCAGCGGCGGAAATTGGATGGGGCTATCAATTTCACGGCGAGCCACAATCCGGCGCAGTATCATGGGCTGAAATTTTCTAGCGCGGATGCGGGGCCGGCGCTGCCAGAGGTGACGAAGGACATTGAATCGCGAGTGGCGCGGATTCTGGCGAAAGAGGGATTGAGAGCAGGAAGCGAGACGCATGACGGCCATGCGAAGAAGGACGCGGGCGAGATCGTTAATCTAAAAGCGGAGTATTTGAAGCGGTTGAAGGAGTTGGTGCGCTTTGAGGCGATTCAGAAGGCGAAGCTGAAGGTGGTGACGGATGCGCTGCACGGAGCTGGCGCCGGTTATTTGGACAAGGCGCTGGGGGATCATGGGATCGCGGTGACGGCGCGGCGGACGGAGCGGGATTGTCTGTTTGGCGGGGGCGGGCCGGACGTGGATGAGAAAAATCTGGCGCCGCTGGGCAAAGCAGCGAAGGAAGCCGTCGCAAAGGTTGGGCTGGCTACGGATGGAGATGCGGACCGGTTTGGAATTGTGGATGGCGATGGGACCTGGATTCAGCCGAATTTAATTTTGGCGCTGGTATACGACTACCTGGTGGAGACGCGCGGATGGAAAATGCCGGCTGCGCGCAGCGTGGCGACGACGCAGATGGTGGACGCGGCGGCAAAAGCCCATGGACAGACTACGTATCAGACACCGGTGGGGTTTAAGTACATTGGGCAATTGATTCGCGAAGACAAAATTGCGCTGGGCGGAGAAGAGAGCGCGGGTTTGACGATTCGCGGGCACGTGCCGGAGAAGGACGGGATATTGGCGTGCCTGCTGGTGGCGGAGATGACGGCGGCACGGGGCGCGTCGATTGGTGAGCAGGTGCGGGCGATGTTCAAGAAATTGGGACGCGAGTTTCATCCGGTGCGCGAGAATCTGCACTTGTCCGACGAACAGAAGGCAAACGCGATTCGTAAGGCGGCGGTGGACGCTACGACACTACTGGGAAGGAAAGTTGTATCGGTGGACCGCACGGATGGAGCAAAATTCGTGTTTGGAGATGGATCTTGGATGCTGTTGCGGTTGAGCGGGACGGAACCGCTGCTGCGTTTGTATGTGGAAGCAGAAAGCGAAGCGGCGACGGCGAAACTGGTGAAGGAAGCTTCGGACTGGATTCTGAAGGACTGATGAGCGAGCCGCGAAAAAAGTCGAAGAGAAGTTTGCTGCACTATGCGCCTTACCTTATGGGCGTGTTCGTGGCGGTGCTGCTGGTCCACGATATTTTCGGGACGCATGGCTACCTGGCGATGCGGCAGAAGCGGCAGGAGATTCAGAGGATCAGCCAGGAACTGGAAAAGCTGAACAAGGAAAATCTGGAATTACAGCAGGACATGCAGGATTTGAAAAGCGATCCGGAGACGATTCGGAAGATCGCGCGCGAAGAGTACGGCCTGGCGCGGCCGAATGAAAAAATTATCAAGATGCCGACACCGAAGCCGGCTGCGCCGCCGGTTGGACAGCGTTAACTCACCTTAGTCACCCTGTGTTCTTCGTTTGAAACCGAAGGGATCTCGTACATTTGCATTGTGCATGGACTTGAGGTTGAGGTCCTTCGGCTATCCTCGTCGGATAGCCTCAGGATGACAAGTTGTTTAGGCGGAACCGGGGATTGAAGGAACTTGGTCGATTTGTGAATCCGGAGCAGACGTTTTTCTTCTTATAGCGCGTGCGCAGGATCGACAGCGCTAACATCGCTAGGAAAATCACAAATAAACCCAATGTGGCTTTGGGAATGGAACACCCGCGCTTGGGCAGGATCGAGAGGCGTCCATAGACGAACTCGATGTGCACCCAATAGATGAGGAGCGAGGTGGTGCCGAGTTGGATGACCGGACTGAAGCCGATTTGCGCGAGTCCCCAGCGGCACCAGGCGTAGACGAGGAACAGGATGATGAGGAGGATGCCGCAGCGCATGAGGAGGAAATTGGGATTTGAATGCCAGTAGTCGTAGACGGCGTAGAGATGAACGGACGATTGGTCGAAGAAGCGGGAGAGGTAGCAGGCGCCTACGCCGGATAAGCCGAGGAGAAAGAAGAAGAGGGCTTCGTTGCGGCGGGCAAAGGAAGTGTAGACGAGGAACCCGACGGCGAGGCCAGCGAAAGCGAATGCGGCCCAGGGGAAGAGCGGGAAGAGCCAGTGCTGCGGTTCGGGAAAAACATGGACGCCGTTGACGTAGGACTCAAGAGGCCAGGGGAGGAAGCGTGGGCGGTGGGTGGTCCAGAGTGGAGGCGTGAGCATGGCGATTAGCGTTGCAGCCGTGAGAGCGCCAGCGATGCTGCGGGCGCGGGCCGCGGCGATTTGCTGGGCCGAGGTGTGCCAGCAGAGGAGAGCCATGAGGATCATGGAGAGGCCGAGAATGTTGAGGACGTCGACGCGGAAGAGATCGGTCCACGGCACCCATTTGTAACCGAGAGCGTATTCCTGGAGGCGGAAGAGAATTCCGAGGGCGAAGATTTCGGCACCGCGGAAGATGGTTTGTTTCGCGATTGTGTTGCGGGCAACTCCCTTTTCGCGGAGACGTTCGGTGACTAGCGCCATCGAAATGCCGGCGAGGAAGATGAAGAGTGGAGCGGGGAGTGTGCCGCCTAGTTGTGACCAGTGATAGAGCGCGGAGTCGTGGAGGTCGGGGCGGAGCCAGGAGTCGTAGCAGTGGGTTTGGAACATGAGGAGGCAGGCGAGGCCGCGGAGCCAGTCGATGTAGGAGAGGCGAGATGTCGGTGAGGTTGGAGGCATGGAGCGACGCAAATTAGTAATCAGTGATCAGTAATCGGTAATCAGTAAGAGGATAGCAGCGAACAGATATCGGTTAGCAGGATGCTGGAGGAGATGTTGTGTGGGATAACAGAGGATAAGGGGTGGCTGTGCGGATTTTAGAGAGCGGATTTGATCGGCGCCTGACTGGAATTGATGATGGCATATTGGGTTGAGGTTCTTCGGGCCGCAAACTGCGCGGCCCTCAGGATGACAAGCTTTTTTAGCTTTTTGGTTTTCAGTCCATGGTTCTTAGTTCCCTGTTGCACTTTGTTCGTCGCTGACTGCTTTCTGGCTACCGAGAACTGATTACTGATTACTTGTCCAGAGCGAAGATAGAGTCTTTACGGCAGGAGAATCTTCTTAGGGGAAAACACGCGGATGAGGCAACTGAATGTTTGGGTGATGCTGGGGATTTGGGCGGGGCTGAGCTTGGGGGCGGCGCTGTATGCGGCTTGGGAGGGTTACGAGGGCCGGGCGTTTGCGGCGACGGTGGCGACGTTTTCGATTTTGCTGCTGGTGATGCTGGCGTTTGCAGCGCGCGGGGTGGCGGAGGGACTGGCAGGAAGATTCGGCCCGGCGGGGGGATTCTTGCTGGGCGCGTGCGTGTTTGTGGCGTTTGTGATTTATCTGGTGGGGACGGGGACGTTTGCGGTGGAGCGAGCGGGGGCGATGGCGGCGTTTGTGTTTGTGCCGCTGGGGTTGGCGGTTTCGTCGGGCGGCGCGGCGGCGGGAAGCTGGCTGGATTTTTTGATTGTGGCGGGCGTATGGGTGTTTGTGAAATTCGGGCCAACGCACTGGATGTGGCCGTATCCGGGCGGACGGCTGGCGTATGTGTTCACGGTGCTGATGGCGGTGAATGTGGCGCTGGCATGTTTTCTACTGGTGCGGCGGGCGAAGGGCGTGGGGTATTCGATCGGTTGGGGGAGACGCTGGGAGTTGTATGTGCTGGGGAGTTTCGTTTTGTTTGGCGGCGTGGCGATACCGCTGGGGATAAAGATGCGGTTTATTGCGTTTGATCCGCATTGGGGAAATTGGCGAGGCTTGCTGGTGGGTTCGTTGGGGATTTTATTTTTGACGGCGTGGCCGGAGGAGTTGCTGTTTCGCGGGTTGCTGCAGAATTTTTTGGCGCGAGCTTCGAGGAGCGAGTTTGCGGGGTGGTGGACGGCGTCGATGCTGTTCGGGCTTTCGCATATTACGAATTTGGGATTTCCGAATTGGCGGTACGTGATTCTGGCGGCGATTGCGGGGCTGTTTTATGGATGGACCTGGAGGAAAACGGGATCGATTTTTGCATCGGCGCTGGTACACGCGGGAGTGGATGTTACTTGGCATTTTTTGTTTCGGACGTTGTGAGGCGGTGGTGGTGCATTGGGGAAAAGCGCACAGCCAGGAATGGCTGTGCCACAAGGATTGGGATGGAGTTAGTCGGGGAACCAGTTGCTGCGGTAGGCGATCCACCAGCTTAGGGCGAGGAGTGGGAAGGTGGCGACGATGGCCCAGACGAAGGGGAGGGTGAAGTCAGCAACCAGGCCGAGGGCGGAGAAGAGTAGCCAGAAGATTTTGCGCTGCATGATGGGAGTTTAGCGCAAGTGATGACCAGTAGGAGCACAGCCAGGAATGGCTGTGCCACAAGAGTGCTGGGCGACCTGAAGGTCGCCGCCACAAGGGCGGTAGGACGCCTAGGCAAAGTGGGGGAAATGAGGTACAACCCGAGGCACGATTGATGGAGAGCTGCGAGGGGACGGAGGGTTGCGATGCCGGGGAATGACGGGGCGAGTTTGGCGCGGGGATTTCGGGTGAGCCGGCGCGAAGTTGAGGATGGATGGGTGGTGGAATGCTACGGAAGATTGACTAGCGACAATGTGCCGCTGCTGAAGATGGAAATGCTGGAGGCTTGCGGGAAGAAGGGGCGGATTGTTTTGGACTTGAAGGAAGTGCCGATGATGGACAGCTCGGGGTTGGGGGCGGTGGTGACTTTGCATGTTTCGGCGCGGACGCGGGGATGCCGGCTGGAAGTGGTGAATGCGAGCAAGCAGATTCGGGATTTGTTCAGCATGACGAACGTGCTGTCACTGTTTGAAGAGACGGGACGGCATGGGCGGAGGATGATGTAGGGAGATCCGTGGCCGCGAACAGGGCGACGGCGGATGGCGGAGAAGAATTGTCCACCTGAAGGTGGACGCTACAGGGGAGACGGAAGGCGGCTAAAGCCGCCCCTACACGGAGAATCAGTGAGCGACGAGGAACGGGAATGGATGACGGAGCGCGTGGGGTACGCGTGGAAGAATTTTGACGATCAGCAGGCGATTATCCGGGCGGCGGATTTGAAGGCGGGATACCTGGTGACGTTTCTGTTGTTTTTCGGGGCGAGCACGGTTCCGTTGGGGAAAGAAGTGTTGCCGGCGCTGCGGTGGGTGAGCGCGGGAGAGATTGCGGCCAGCGGGTTGTATGCGGCGAGTTATCTGGTGTTCGCGCTGGGATTTGTGCGGGCGCTTTATTTGATTTCGCATGTGTTGACGCCGCGGATTGCGAGGCATCATGCGCGGCCGGCGGATGGGCGCGAACTGCTTTATTACGAGCATGTGATCCGGTATGAGAATAGCGCGGCTTATTTCGAGGCGATGGCGAAGGTGAGTCCGGAGGAGATGCTGCGGAATGTGACGGACCAGGTGTATGAGCTGGCGATGATCTGCAAAGCGAAGGTGGATAGTTTGCGGGCGTTTTCACAGGCGTTCAAGATTACGCTGGTGGCGTGGTTTATTAGTACGGGCGTGGGATTTTGGATTATGACATGGATGAAGTAGAAGGAGGTAAAGGAGGTTGCGGCTGGGCAGCCAGTGGTTAGGTTTGGCGACGGGCTTAAGCTGTAAAAGCGGGGGCAGAGCCGCCGCACTCCAAAGACGGAGAAACCCAAGAACACAGGCTGAAGCCTGTGCTACAGGGGCGTTGGGTTAGTCGGCTGCTTTTAGTTTTTCGAGATAGTTGGTGTAGGCGGCGCGGAGGCGGGCTGAGTCCGGAGCCGAGGTTGGATGATCCGCCAGCAGGCTGACGAATTGGTCCATGGCTTTGTCTACTTCGTCGAAAAGTTTTTTGTTGGTTTTGGCGAGGGCGGTGTCGCCGCCGTAGTCTTCCGATTTATCCCATGTGCGTTCGAGAATCTTTGCGAGGGTGGCCGCGGTTGCGTTGTCGCCTTTTTGCGAGGCGTTGAACGCGAGAGTCGCGAGGGCGCGATAGGGACCCATCTTGGTGTTATCCACGCCGGCGGTTTGGGGAGCTTTTGTTTGAGCGGCAGCGGAATTGGCGAAGAGAAGCGCAGACACCAGCATCAAGAAAACGAGTTTAACGAAATTCCGAACATAGATATCCGTTGAACGACCTGTCATAAGCCGAGGTTCCTCCTATTTTTTGCGAGCAGTGAAAGATCGGACAAGAGTGTGCGGCGGGAAGCCGATGACCCTTAGAGAGAGGATATAGCAGCTGGCGGAATTCGGAGTGGGAACGTATCCCAAGAGTTAACACGAGAGCGGCAGCAATTCGCCGACGTTAAGTGATGCAAACAGATGTCCCTGGCCGGGAGAAAAAGGCAGGAGGGCGGGACTTGCTGAAATTGGCCAATGTATATACACTATGTATATACATTCTAGGAGTGTGCGGACATGGCGACAGCACGGGTATTCAAATCCGGGAACAGCCAAGCGGTACGGCTGCCGAAGGAATTTCGGGTGAAGAGCAAAGAAGTGGAGATTTACCGGCGGGGTGATGAACTCGTGTTGAAGGAGAAGCCGGTGGGGATGGAGCGGGCGCTCGAGCTCATCGCCAGTCTACCGGAAGATATTCTTCATATTCGTCGGGGGAAAGACAGGCCGCAAAAGCGCAAGGGTCTCTGATGGAAGCTCGCTATTTGCTGGACACGAATACGATCATTTACCTTCGGCGACAGATACCCACGAGTGTGCGGGAGAGTTTCGGCAAGTTACACCAGGGGGAAGCGGTCATCTCCGTGATAACCTACGGCGAATTGATGTACGGTGTGTCCAAGAGCAGCCAAAAAGAAGCTGCGATTGCAACTCTCGAAGAAATGATGCAGTTCCTGCCTTTAGCGTCACTTCCGGGGGCCGCGGGCCCTATATATGGAGAGATTCGAGGAGCACTGGAAGCCAAGGGGAAAATTATCGGCAATAATGATTTGTGGATCGCAGCGCATGCAATTGCTGCAGGATTAATCCTAGTGACGAATAACGAGCGTGAGTTTCGGCGGGTAAAGGGATTGAAGATTCAGAATTGGGTCGCATAACGGAGTAAGGTTGATCCGCATTCGCCAGAATGCAACGAGACGTTCAGACGACCCGCCTCAGAAGGCGGCCGCTACAAAAACAAGAAAAAACTTAAGTGAGGCTGTGGCTTAGCGGACTACGCCTGCGAGGGGGCTGGAGGCGGAGGCGTAGAGGCGCTTGGGCATACGGCCGGCGAGGAAGGCTTTGTGGCCGGCGATGACGGCGTCGCGCATGGCTTCGGCCATGAGGGGAGCGTCGGCGGCTTCGGCGATCGCGGTATTCATGAGGACGCCATCGGCGCCGAGTTCCATGGCGACGGCGGCATCGGAGGCGGTGCCGACTCCAGCATCCACGATCATGGGGACTTCGGTGATGCGTTCGCGAAGGATGCGGAGATTGGCGGGATTCTGGATGCCGAGGCCGGAGCCGATGGGCGCGGCGAGCGGCATTACTGCAGCGGCGCCGGCATCAATGAGTTTGCGGGCGGCGATTAGGTCGTCGTTGGTGTAGGGGAGGACGACGAAGCCTTCTTTTACGAGAACTTTTGTGGCTTGGATGAGTTGTTCGGTGTCTGGGAAAAGCGTTTTTTCGTCGCCGATGACTTCGAGCTTGATCCAGTTGGAGAGGCCGACTTCGCGGGCAAGGCGCGCGGTGCGGATAGCTTCGTCGGCGGAATAGCAGGCGGCAGTGTTGGGAAGGATGAAGATTTTTTCGCGGTTGATGAAGTCGAGGAGGGATTCCTTGGTTTTGTCGGTGAGATTGACGCGACGGACGGCGACGGTGACCATGTCGGCGCCGGAAGCAGCGTGGGCGCGGGCCATTTCCTGGAAGCTGCGGTATTTGCCTGTGCCGACGATCAGGCGGGAGTTAAAGGCACGGCCGGCGATTACGAGTTGATCGGGCATTGGGGGCCTCAGAGGGAATTGTATTCCTTGGAGTGGGGGGAGGACAAATGGTTCGGTGGTGGCGATCGATAGGCGGCGATCAGTTAGCAGCGATCAGATAACAGGAGGCGAAGAGGGCGCGGTCGTTTCATCGAGTTGTGGCACGGCGCGTTGGTTGCCATGGTCCCTCCGCTGCGTGGCCGGCGCGCCGCGGACGGCGCGGAAGAAAGGCCGGCCACTCCGGTCGGGATGACGGAAAAAGAAAAAGCAAATGCAAGAGAGATAGCAGGAGGCGAAGAGGACGCGGGTGGCGCGTTGTTAGTGGGGCAGAAAAGAGGGCGGCGTAAAGCCGCCCCTACATTGCGCATGAGTCGAAACGTTTCGTTAGAAAGATTGGATTAGGTGGAGTAGGGTGCGGAGGGCTACGCCCGTGGGGCCTTTCGCGAGCCAGGGTTTGGGGTCATCGTTCCAGGCCGTGCCTGCGATATCGAGGTGGATCCAGGGGGTGTCGCCGGCGAATTCGCGGATGAACCAGGCGCCGGTGATGGAGCCGCCTCCTTTGCCGCTGCCGATGTTTTGAATGTCGGCGAAGCTGCCCTTGATGAATTCGCGATATTCGTCGTCCATGGGCATCTGCCACATTTTTTCGCCGGCGGCCTTGGCGCTGGCGAGCAATTTGTCGGTCCAGGCTTGATCGGAGCCGAAGACGCCGACGTTGATGTTTGCGAGGGCAACGACGATTGCGCCGGTCAGCGTGGCCGCATCAACCAAGTGCGTGGCGCCCAACTGCTTTGCGTAGTGCACGCCGTCGGCGAGAACCATGCGGCCTTCGGCGTCGGTGTTGAGCACTTCGATCGTTTTGCCGGACATCGCGGTTTGGATGTCGCCGGGCTTCTGCGCTTTTCCGCCGGGCATATTTTCGGTTGAGGGGACAACACAAATCACTTTGACGTTTGGCTTCAGGCCAGCGACCGCGCGCATGATGCCGAGCATCGTGGCGCCGCCGGCCATGTCGTACTTCATTTTTTCCATGCCGTCGGCGGGCTTGATGGAGATGCCGCCGGTGTCAAAGGTGACGGCCTTGCCGACCAATCCGATTACGGGAGCGCCGGGCTTTGGATTTGCGGGAGTGTATGTGATGACGATCACGCGGGGCGGTTCGACGCTGCCCTGAGCGACGCTGAGGAGCGCGCCCATTTTCAGCGAGGCGATTTTCTTTTCGTCGAGGATTTCGACGGCCAAGCCGGCTTCCTTGGCCATGGCTTCCGCTTTTTCGGCAAGAATCTTGGGCGTCAGCTTGTTGGAAGGTTCGTTGACAAGGTCGCGCGCGAAGTTTTGCGCGTCACCAATGATGCGGCCGCGAGCGATTCCCTTTTCTCCCGCTGTTTTTCCCGCGTCGCTGAAGCCCGCGATTGTAAAAGTTTCGATAAATTTGTCATTTTTCTTGTCGGTCTTGTATTTGTCGGTCTCGAAATCGGCGACAAGGGCGCTTTCGGTGATTGCCTGGGCGACTTCTTCGGTTGAATCTCCTTCGCGGACGAGGAAGACAACCTTGTGTGCCGCACGGGCCTTCAAATAGCGTAGCGCGGCGCCAGCAACTTTACGAAGGGTGGCGGGGTTAAATAGCTCGCGCTTCCCTGCCCCGACGAGGAGCAGGCGCGCGGCCTTGAAGCCAGCGGGAGCATGCAGGAGCGTGGTTTCGAGGGATTTGCCAGTGAGCTCGCCGCATTTGGAGAGGCGAGAGAGCATTCCACCGGTGAGCTTGTCGA
>WNFR01001981.1_pt1 | contig 24549 bp, 23 predicted proteins | sample 5400221 | NCBI WGS metagenome assembly WNFR01 (sample SAMN13153357, study PRJNA577476) | soil metagenome | isolation source: 40 cm soil under Madrone tree | place: USA:California | collected 2016-06-14 | reverse complement strand
GCCGCATCCAGGCAAACATCCGTGCTAGATCGTGGCCATCGACAATCCCGCGCAGACGGGATGTCTCTTTGGCCGCGCGCATCGTCTCAGGTGTGATCAGGCAGCCGAAGGCACTCTCGTCCGCCGTATTGGGATCGAGCAGGCATACCGCCAGCACCATGTTCTTGATCTTTTCCGCCGCGCCGCCAAGCGTGGCAAAATAGGCCATCGACGTGATGCCGCCGGAACAGGAGCCCATCATGGAGATGTCGTCGCTGCCGGTGACTTCGCGCGCGACGTCGACGGCTTCGTCGAGCGCAGCCACGTAGGTGTCCAGGCCCCAATCGCGATTAGCCGCGGTCGGGTTGCGCCAGCTTACGCAGAAGACTTGAATTCCGCTCTCGAGCAGAAAGCGGACCATGCTTTTGTCGGGGGAGAGGTCGAGGGCGTAATATTTGTTGATCTGAGGCGGCGTGATGACCAACGGCCGTTTCCAGACCTGGGCTGTAGTTGGTGCATATTGGATCAGCTCAAGCAGTTCGTTGCGGAACACGACCGCGCCCGGCGTGGTCGCAAGGTTCTCGCCGACCTTGAAGGCGCTGGCGTCGACCATCGACGGCATGCCGCGATTCTTGATGAGATCATCGAAATAGTTCTGCAGCCCCTGCCACAGGCTCTGGCCGCCGGTATCGACGAACTTGCGCACCGCCGCCGGATTGGTGAGCATCGCATTGGTGGGCGCCACCGCATCGATCAGGATTTCCGTGATCAGATGCGCGCGCGCCTTGTCGATGTCGCTGAGGCTCGTCTTGTCGACGAGGCCGCTGACCGCCTCGCCCCAAGCAAGGTAAGCCTTGAGCAATCCGCTGTGCAGCCCGCTCTCCTTCCATGCCGGATCGGAAAACCGCTTGTCCCCCGCCCTTGGAGCTCGCTCGGACTTGCCGCCGACGATGGCCCCTAGTTCGCCCAGGAACGACAACCACTGCTCCGCCGCAACCTTCGGCTCGTTGACGATCGCCTTGAACAGTACATTTGCGCTGTCTACCAGATCCTGGTTCGTCATGCCGACAAGTGGGTTAAGCGCCAACGTGCTCCTGGAGGCTTGCTCCGACAGGCCGTCCGATGACAACACCTCGATGCGATTTTCCGTGCCGGTCATATTTTTGCTCCCGTCGCGGGAATCAGAAGCGCAAGCGTTTCGGCAATCAAAGCAGGCTTTTCCGATCCCTCGACCTCCAGTGTGTTCTGCGTCTTCATGACCACCTGTCCGCCTTCCCTGGGCTCGACGCCAGCAAGGACGACGCGCAGCCGCACGCGAGCGCCCGCAGGCACCGGTGCAAGGAAGCGAACCTTGTCGATCCCGTAATTCAGGCCGGCCGCTGCATCCTTGGGAATGACGCCGACCTGCATGGCAAGAGGAGCGACCATGGCGAGCGCCAGGTAACCGTGTGCGATCGGGCCGCGGAACGGGCTTTCTCGCTTGGCGCGCTCAACATCGACGTGGATCCACTGACGATCGCCTGTGCAGGACGCAAACGTATCGATGCGTGCCTGGTCGATGGCCACCCAATCGGACACGCCAAGCTCCTGCCCGATCTGTTCGCTCAAGCCAGCAAGTGTAAGTTCACTCACGCGTCCCTCCTGAAGCTCGCCTCCAAGACGGTCGAACAGCTAGATGTCGCCGTAGTTCTTGCGCAGTTCCACCTTGTTGATCTTGCCGACGCTCGTCTTGGGCATTTTGTCTATGAACCGGATCTTTTCCGGGATAGCGTATTTGGAGATGACGCCCTTGTCGGCAAACACCTTGAGATGCGCTTTGATGATTGTATCATCAGGGGTGTTGGCGCCCGTCGTATCCTTGACCACCAGCGCAAGTGGACGCTCGCCCCATCTGTCATCCTTTACGCCAATAACCGCCGCTTCCACCACGCCGGCGCACTGCGTGATCAAATCCTCGATTTGCAGCGATGACACCCATTCGCCGCCGGTCTTGATTACGTCCTTGAGGCGGTCGGTAATATGGACATAGCCATCCGGCGTCACGACGGCGACGTCGCTGGTGTGCAGATAACCTCCGGCCCAGAGCTGCTCCGAGCTCTCCGGATTGTCAAAATAACCTTGGGTGAGCCACGGCGAACGTAACACGATCTCGCCGGAAGACTTGCCGTCATGCGGCACGTCTTTCATATCCGGATCCACTATGCGCAGATCGACCAGCGGCGCCGCCCTGCCGGCCTTGGTGCGGACTTCTACTTCCTCGTCCGGATTACCGCTGAGGTCCTTCGATTCGACGTGAGCGACGGCTGCGATCGGACCGGTCTCCGACATGCCGTAGCCCGCGAAGATGTCGATACCGGCAGCCAGCGCCTGTTTTGCGAGTGCCTTGGGCAAGGCCGAGCCGCCGATGACCATCTTCAGCCCGGCGAGATCGGTCTTGGCCGCAGCCGCTGCGTTGAGCAGCATCTGAAGGATTGTGGGCACGCCATGGGTGAACGTCACACCCTCGGTCTTGATCAGCTTGAGCAGCATCGCCGGGTCATAACGCCCGGGATAGACCTGCTTGACGCCGGCGAGCGTAGCGGCCCAGGGAAAGCCCCAGGCGTGGACATGAAACATTGGCGTGATCGGCATATAGACGTCGTCGCGCGAGAACCGTCCCTGTTGGCTGGCCAGGCCAAAGAAGGCCAGCTCGGACAGCGAATGCAGCACGAGCTGCCGATGGCTGTAATAGACTCCCTTGGGCAGGCCGGTTGTCCCCGTCGTGTAGAACGTGGTCGCCTGGGTGTTCTCGTCGAAGTCCGGAAAATCATAGTCGGGCGAGGCCGCGGCGAGGAGGTCTTCGTATTCGCCGACAAAGGACAGACTTCCTGTTTGAGGCGAGGGCAGATCCGACATCACGACCAACGTCTTCACCTTCGGCAGTTGCGGCTTCAGACCTTCCAGCAACCCGACGAATTCGTCGTTGACGAGAAGCGTCGAGGCACCCGCGTGATTGATCGTATAGGCAATCTGTTCGGGAGAGAGCCGGACATTGACCGTCTGCAGCACCGCGCCCATCATCGGAATCGCGAAGAAGGCCTCGAGAAATCTGTTGCTGTCCCAATCGAGAACGCCGACCGTGTCGCCCGGACGGACCCCGATCTTGCTGAGAGCTGATGCGAGACGGCCGATGCGATCGTCAATCTGACGATAGGTGAAACGCTTGGAATCGCGATAGACAATCTCCTGATCCGGCGCCTGCAACAGCGGCGTGTGCCACAATTGCTTGAGCGTGTGCCACAATTGCTTGAAGATCAGGGGATATTGATAGGCGGATTTGGCAACCTGAATCAGCCTTCCGACCATGGCGGCCTCCCTCCAACTTCCTGCACCCTCCAGCCTATTGCCTCCGCCATTCTGAACGAGCGGATTGCTTGGGTTGCCGTCCTGCCGCCGCGTAGCTACCCCCAGCGGGTCGGATATTAGCTCCAAGCCTTGCTTGTGGCTCGAAATTTTTGAAGGTTCGAAACGGTCATGGACCAAATTCGGCGAGGCACTGACGGTGCTGCTTTGCACCCAAGAAGCGCAAGTGCGATCGGCTTTGGGGTATCCGCGTAATCCGTTTATGGCAGGTCGGCCTTGCCTATAGCGCGGCGCGGCCTCCCTCGGATGTGCTGCAGAATTTCATCACGAGACTTTGGAAACAGCGGCCGAACCTGAGCCGCGCCAAACCTGCGACCAGGATCAAGCGATAGGCTGTCGAGGATGGCAGCTATCTAGCTGCGCACGCTCAGCGCCTGTCCGATCACCGGCCGCGCCGCAACGGGCGGGTTAGCGGTCTGCGCGGCCAGCTCGCCGATCAATCGGTCGGCATCGGCCGCCATATTGTCAGGCGCGTGGATCACCAGCCGGTCCAGCGCCCAGCGATAGGACGAGATTCTCCGCTCCAGGCATTGCTGCACCCACTGCACGATCAGGGAATTCTCCTGCATGCGGGCGACCGCGTCGGCGCGTTCGCGCGGCGACAATTCCGAGATGTGCGCGAGACTGGCGTTACGTTTCTTGTCGAGTTCGATCACGCGCACAGCGTCGGAGAAAAACGGTTCGAACCGGGTGATGTCGTCGCGCACATCTTCCATTAGCTGCGCATATCGCGATGAATGCGAGCGGTGCGGCTCGTCGATCAACTGGCGTCCGTAGGCGGTGCGATCAAACAGCGGCGCCTGCCGCCATGGCGAGGGAAGCGCAGCGTAATCGCCGAACACGCTCTTCCAGGCGGGGCGCGAATGCGGCGGCTCGATCAGCGGATAGGCCAGATCGCGAAGCAGCCGCTCGTTATCGGTAAGCTGGAATTGCGACGGACGCAGGCCGACGCTTGCCGTCGCCTCCCCGCCGATCCAGCGATGCATATCGTCACTGAGAAAGTCCCGGCGGGTGCGGCCGAAATCCCCGCCGCTGCAACCCCCAAGCATCACGCTTGCCAAGAGCAGCGTCAGGACCCGCGATGAGCTCGGAACCTGCAGTTTCGTCCGGATCGGAAAACACGTCTCCGGCATATCGAAATGTCCTGACCTCAGCGCCGCCGGCGACGGCGGCCCGGAGCGGTGCCTTCTTCCGGTCCGCTGCCACCCCTGGTTCCATCGGGTTCGCGTTCGATCCGGACCACGGGAAGGATCAGGATGGTTCCCATGCTTTCGTGTGGAGCGCCATCGATGGTTGAGCCCAGCCGCCGCGATGCCGCATCTGCCGGAAATTCAATGATGGTGGCCATGTCAAACTCACTTCTCGTTGCCGCTCTGACACGATCAGCCGGCGACAGGCCATCATTAAGAACAGGACGTGGTTAACGGCATCTTAATTTTACCGAGGCATCAGACTGCCCCCACTGCGGCACGACAAAGCCGCGAATACGAGCACAGTTTTCACAGATTGTTTTCCTTAACGAGCTTTTAAAGCAACGGGCATAAACTGACGCGAGCATTACCTCAGTCGCGTACCCCTGACATGACCACACCTTCTCTATTTCCTGGCTTCGACGGGTTGATGATGCTCTCGCGCCGAGAGGGCGTCGATATCAGACCCACTTTGCTGCGCGTGCTGACCGATCTCTACGTTCAGGCCAATGCACACAGCGTCGACGAAGAGCGGCAGTTCGTCGAACTGACCTCCCGGCTGATCGATCAGGTCGACGATGCGACGCGCGCGGCCGTTCGCGGGCGGCTTGCGATCTATCCGGGCACGCCGGCCGAGGTCTTGAGAAAACTTGGGCTGAAACCTTCAGGTCCCGATCAGCGGGTTCCGGCCGCTGGTGAGATTTCCGCAGCCCTGTCGGCGGCGCCGCCGGTCAAGGCGCCAACCGAGGCGCAATTGCGGATGGCATCGAATTTGTCGATGCAGCCGAAGGATGCCGCCGAAATCAACGAGATGTTTGTTCGCGCCGGCGCCAGCGAGCGCGCCTTGATCCTGCACAATCTCCATGACACACCTTTAAGGGCTTCCGCGCGGATTCCTGCCGCACGCGCGGCGCGCGCCATCGAAACGCTGGAGATGGCCGCGTTCGCTGCTGATATCGAAAACTTCGCGCTTGAACTTGGCGAGTCGCTGATACTGCCGTCGCGGGTTGCCGCGCAGGTGGTCAACGATCCCGGCGGCGAGCCCCTGGCTTGCGCCGCCAAGGCGCTGGACATGCCGAGCGCAGTCTTTCAGCGGGTGTTGCTGTTTCTCAATCCTGAATTCGGCTGTTCGGTGAACACCGTCTACCGCCTGTCGCGCCTGTACGACAGATTGAGCGAACGGTCTGCTCTCATCATGCTGGACGCATGGCGCGGCTCGACGATGGCGGTCACCCGCGCCAAGTACCAGCCCACACTCTACGACGACGAACGCCATCGCGCGCGCTCGGCACCCGCCCAAACCCGTCCGGCGGCGCAACAGCCCGACGCTGACATCGCTGCGCGCACCGGTTCACAAGGCTCCGGACGCTAGGCCCGCGCGAGATCGAGAAAATGCCGCCCGGCCCTGTCCTCGGTCTCCACAATCCAGACATCCGGGTCGAACCGGATTTCTTTGACGAGGCGCGCCTCGACTGACGCTTCCGGAAGGGGCTGCGGCGATGTCGGCGTGAAAATCCGCTCGATCGGCCGGCTGTCATAGACCGTCTGCGGTGCCGGCACGTAGAGCATGGCATTGCCATCGAGCAGCGCAACCTTGACGAATACCGCGCCGGCCTCTTCCGCGCCGCGCCTGCGCACGGCGCCGAATATCCCCTCGGTCTGGCAGCGGCGCAAGTAAGCTGCCACCCATATGCTGGATTTCAATCGCATGGGGTTGACGATAGGCCAGCGCATGAGTTGTCGCTAGTGTTTCGAAACCGAAGTTCACCTTACGTTGCAGCGATCTCAGCTTTTGGATTCACAGGGGAACACCAGAAAAATCGACTTACCGTTGGCGGTGATGTTATCAAGCCGCTGTTCGAGGCAAGTAAAGTTAGCATCCATCGTGGCGGCGTTAGCGATAGCCCCATGCAGAGCTGCGCAGCCACCACGCTAGTCGATCGGCCGCCCAATCATTGCGGTCAGTTCGCGCACCAGACGATCGGACATCTGTCCGCTCACCGGGAGCTTGCGCTCCCGCTCGAACTTCTGGATCGCGGCCTGGGTGTCCGAACCGACCGTACCGGTCGGTTTCAGCTGGCCGTAGCCATATTCCGTGAGCGCGCGCTGCACCGCCGCCACGCGGCGCGAGATCGGCGCAGAATTGGCGATTGTCTCGTTGCGGGAGGATGCCGGGATTGGCGCGGGCGGCCGCGCGACAGTGGAAGGCGCAACAGGCGCCACGCTGGTCGCCTTGACCAGATTGGCCAGCGGATCCGCAGCTTTTGGCTCGGCAAGCTTTGGTTCGGCAGGCTTTGGTTCGAGCAGCGATGCGGCGGCTTCAACCGGACGCGGACGCGGCAATGGACTGGCGGGCGCCCACGCCGCCGGAATCGCGACAACCGAGCCGAACATCGGCGACGGATGGCGTCCCGCCTGCAGAAAGAGCGCGTTGGCGATGATGGCGCTGACCGCGGCAAATGCAACCGCGCCCGCGACCATGTCCTTTGGACTATGCAGCAAAATGCGCACGAAAAAGCCGCGCTCTGCGTCCGCTTTGACCGCAACCGCATTGCGGCGGCGGCGGCGGCGCGGCATGTCGTCATCCCCTACAATTTGTCTAGGCACTTTTCTTCACCTGATGAGCTTGGTCTTGTGGTGTGGATCGCAATGTCGGCGCGAGCGTGGTGATATTGGATGATGGCTTAAGCGCCGGCGGCGTGAATGCCAGCGGCAACGCGACGATCACGGTGGTTCCTTCGTCGATCTTGCTTTGCACTGTTATCTCGCCGGCATGCAACCCGACCAGGTTTTTCACGATCGATAGCCCGAGGCCGGTGCCCTCGTGCCGCCGCTGATAGGTCTTGCCGGCCTGGAAGAAGGGATCGCCGACCCGTTTGAGATCGTCGGCCGCGATGCCGACGCCGGTATCGGTGACGCGGAGCACCAGCCGCGATCCCTCGACCCCCGCGGAAACCGTTACCTTGCCGCCGCGCTCGGTGAACTTGATGGCATTGGACACCAGATTCAGCACGATCTGTTTGAACGCGCGTGGATCGCCGGTCATGAAAGGCAGATCCTCCGGCGCGCGGGTCACGAGGTCGATACCGTTCTCCCGCGCCTTCAAGGCCAGCAAGTTGCAGCAATTGATCAGCGCAGCACGCGGCGCAAACGGCTCCGGCGAGATTTCGAAATTGCCGGTCTCCATCTTGGACATGTCGAGGATACCATTGACCACCGACAGCAAATGCTGCCCGGAATCATTGATCAGTTGGGCATATTCCTTGCGGCGCACCGCATCCAGCATAAGCGCATCTTCCTGCGCGATCATTTCGGAGAAGCCGATGATGGCGTTAAGGGGCGTGCGCAATTCGTGGCTCATGGTGGCGAGAAAACGGGTCTTTGACGCATCGGCTTGCTCGGCGGCGGTGCGCGCCAGATCGAGCGCCTGTTGCTGGTTTTTTCGATCGGTGACATCGCGCATGACGGCGACGACCTCGGCTTCGGGCGAAGTCGTCGTTTCCGACGCCTGTTGGAGCGGACGGCAGCGCATTTCGACCCAGATGAAATCCACCTGACTATTCTGACCGCGTTCGCCGCCGCGGGGTGCATCGCGCCTGAGACGAAATTCAACGCTGCCCGCCTCGCCGCCACGCGCCGCGTCCGAAAGCGCGGTGAGATAGGCCGGACGATCGGCGACGTGGACGCGGTCGAACAGACCGTGCCCAAGCAGCCGCGGCACCGGCGTTCCCAACATCGCCTCCACCGCGGGCGAAATGAATTGCACCGCGCCGTTGCGATGATGGCACGAGATCACGTCGCTCATATTTCGCGCCAGCAGGCGATATCGGTCTTCCTCGACGTAGAGCAGCGAGACGCTGGTACGCGCCAGAGACTGGGCGCCGAAAGCAAGCCCGGCGGCATAGAGCGTCGCCGACGCCACGCCGAACGCCATAAAGATGCCGCGCGAGACCGGGTTCGCATCCACCGCCGGCAGCAACTCAAAATGTCCGAAAACGATCAGCAGGGCGGTGCACGTTAGCGCCAGCGCGGAGGCGAACGCGACCACACGACGCGATGCCGAGAGGGCTGCCTCAAGCGGAACGACGACGAGCCAGATCGCGGCAAAGGATTCGATGCCGCCGGTGGTCATTGCCACCGTCATGACGAGACCCGCCAGCGCCAGCGACGAGAGGACATGCGCGCCCTCGTAGCGGCCGGTACGCGACAGAAACCACGACAACAGAATCGGAGCGATCAGCCACGCGAAGGCCGCGACCTCTAGCGCGGTGGGGACGCCGCGCGTCGCCAGATAGACCGGGAATGCCGCGAAAGCCGCGAGGCTTCCGAGCAGCCGCGGCGCCATGAATGCGCGATGGCGCGCGCGCGTCAGAGCATCATATCGCGCAGACGGATGTAGCAGCGCATCGAGACAATCGCGGATGATACTCAAAACTGTCACGGCTCCCGCGCTTCGGCTTGTTTGTCAAAATAAAGACGCGCCGGAACGCCCCCTTGATCGTCGCCCCACCGTGTCAGAGCGAAATTAAGCGAACGCTAAGGCACGCTAGCCAGCAGTCAAAGACCGCCTGTTCGCCGGGTTTTCGCATAGGTTGAGACTGCTCATTCGGTGCAGATGGTGAACGATGGGTTTAGCGGACCGGATATGGTTTCGAAATGGTGGATGTGCGCGGCGCACCCGTGCTTTTGCGGAAAGCCGATATCAATCGAAAATTTACACCGAATCCAATCACTCGAATTTTGCGCGAATTTTCGGCGATTTAACCTCAATGCAAACACTTGCGATTTATCGACCACTGTTAGTCAGGGACCGGTTGCGGGATCACCGCAACGGAAGCGAAAGAGACGGCCGGGGTCACGAGATGTTTTTTCTGCTCCGCATGGCATTCTGGCTCGGGCTGGTGCTCGTGCTGTTGCCCCGAGAGAAGACGCCCGAATCGGAAAAGCTGCCGCAGTTGGGGGCGTCAGAAGCCGTGTCCGCCGCGTCAGCGGCGGTGTCGGACATGAGCCAATTCTGCAAGCGCCAGCCGGCAGCGTGTGAGGTTGGCGGCCAGGCCGCCACCGTGATCGGCCAGCGGGCCCAGGCCGGCGCGCGCAAGCTGTATCAGATCATCACCGACAAGCGTGCATCGGATCACACCGGCTCGATCGGCGGCGTCGAAGACGTAGAGGCTTCCTTGGCGGGAGCTGCGCAGCGCGACACGCTGACGCCGGATGATCAGCTGGCGGAGTGGCGGGCCGCGCCATGAGCGCAAATTAAGCCGGAATCATATTCATTTTGGCCCGATTATATCGCTTTCGATCGCCCGCGGTCCTATATATGGCCTGCGGATTGAGCGCGGGGACGCGATGACGATCGACGAAATCAGGGATAATTTTGCGCTGCTGGACGATTGGGACGACCGCTATCGGTATGTCATCGAACTCGGCCGCACGCTGGATCCCATGCCGGAAGCCGAGCATTCCGCGGCCAACAAGGTGCAGGGCTGCGCCAGCCAGGTTTGGCTCGCAAAGCAGGTCGACCGCAGCGCTGCCAACGAACCGTTGCTGAACTATCTCGGCGACAGCGACGCGCATATCGTGCGCGGACTGATCGCGATCCTGCTGACGCTGTATTCCGGCCACACGCCGCAGGAAATTCTTGCAGCCGACGCCCTCGCGATATTCGACGAATTCGGATTCCGCGAGCATCTGACGCCGCAGCGCTCCAACGGCCTGCGCGCTATGGTCGAACGCATTCGCTCCGACGCCCGCGAGGCGCTTGCTATCGCGTCCTGAAAGTCCGCTCGCCGCTGAGCTATTTCCGCCGCCGCCGCTGCTGGCCGAGCCCCATTTCCTTGGCGAGCTGCGAACGCGCCACCGCGTAATTTGGCGCAACCATCGGATAGTCAGCCGGCAGGCCCCATTTGTCCCGGTATTGTTCCGGCGTCATATTGTATCGGGTACGCAGATGGCGCTTCAGCGATTTGAAGCGCTTGCCGTCCTCGAGGCATACCAGGTAGTCGGGGGTCATCGATTTCTTCACCGAAACCGCGGGTTTGGCGGGTTCCAAAGCTGTTTCGATCCGACCCGTCGAAACCCGCAGCAACGCCGCGTGAATCTGGCTGATCAGGTTCGGAATTTCGGAAGCCGGCGTCGGATTGTTGCTGAGATAGGCCGATACGATATTCGCGGTCAGGTCGATGAAATTTTTGCCGGCAGCGTCGGTCATGGCCTGAACCTTCCAGAGATCGTAATCATCCAAGGATCTTGCGGGTCGGACAGTATCCGGCAACGCCAATACGCTAGCGTATTTTCCACTACTTGGCGAATATGAGCGGATTGCTCCTGACGTGACAAGAACAACGGCGCTTTATTTTTTTCAAGCCAGGTTCGCCGGAAGTACAGGTCCGCTCAAGGACGCTGGTCCAGGTGCGAGCGCAGTTCGTCGATCGACGCGAACCGCATCATGCCTTCGGGCATTTGTGCCTCGATCGAGCCGTCGGAATACAACGAATAGGCCATTCCATCGACGACGCCCGATTTGATAACCGTTACCGGCGGCTGATCCTCGTTTCGCGCAACCGGCGGATAGCGATCTGCCGCCGGCTCGCCGGCTTCGGTAAACGTCGACGGCGCCCGGCCGCTGCTCCGCAGCGGCGGCGCATCGGTACCCTTCGAACGTTCCGATTTTGACCAGGCGTAGTCGAACGTCACGGGCGGTCCCTCGCTCGATTCGGAACCCGGGGGCGCGGCGGGAAACGCGGGACCGGGAGATGCGGGACGAAGATCAGCCGCAGATGGCTCGGTCGTTCGCGCCTGGGCGCGCTCGCGTTCCTTCCGCGACGACGAGGAAAACAGCAGATTGCGCCGGGGCTTGAGGGCTGGCGCGGCCTCGACAGGCTCCGGCCCCGACGGCACGTCACCGCGCACGCGATCGCGCGACGCGGCCTCCTCATGCCATGGCCGCGGCGGTGGTGACTGCGCTGCCGGTTCCACATGGCCGGCAATTTCCGCTGCCAGCTGGTCGCGGCTGAATAAGAAACCGCCATCTTCCCGAGCCTGATCGTCCAGTGCAGCGCCTGCGGCCGCCGAGTGCAGCATGGTTGCAGCGCGTGATTCCCCCGCTACACCAAGCCGCTGCGCAATGTTCTTCAACTCCCGAACCACCGTCCAGATACCGAGCAGGATCATCCCGGTGCACGCAGCTATTGCACCTGCAAGGATCAGGGTATTGCCGAAACTGAGGTCGAGCTGGACCCCAAAACCGACCGTCAGGAGACCAGCCAAAACAAGGCCAATTCCGGCGATCAACAGCACAACCATCATCGGACTCATCCCCGGGGCCGCGCTCGAAATGCTCGCAAGCCGCCAATGCCACGATACCGTCATATTGTGCATATCGCCAACCGGCAATTAGCGGTGCGGTTCCCTCGAAAACCTCAGGCTAGAGAATGTGATCCGGACCCTATTTCTCATCCGGGGCGCCGCCCAGGCTTGGGAAGATCTTTACCTTCCAGCGATTGCTGCATTGCACTAGGGAAATTACGCCACAATTCCCGATTACCTGCAAAGGGAACTGCGCTATATGGAAGCCGGGGAAGAGGCCCCAAGCGCCAAAGCTGGGCCATAAGGGACGCCGGGTTACCAATAGCCATGTCATCCATCACGACTTCGGCCATCGATACGCCCTCGCGGCGCTCGCTGGAACGGACTTGCGACGACCTTGCCATCATGGTGCTGGCGGCGGTCGGATTGATCGCAAGCCTTACGTTTCGCGATTATGGATTAGGCTGGGACGACTACACCCACGCCGAATATGCCGATCTGCTGCTGCGCATGTATGGTTCCGGTTTCAAGGATACCGGCGCGCTGTCGTTCGCCAATCTCTACATGTATGGCGGCGGCTTCGACATGGCCGCCGCTCTGCTGCACAAGGTCATCCCGCTCGAACTGTTTGAAACCCGCCGCCTGCTAGGCGCCGTCGTCGGCGTGATTGGCCTTGCGGTGACGTGGCGGCTTGGCCGGCGTGTCGGCGGCCCGCTGGCCGGGCTTGCAGCGTTGCTCCTGCTGGCGCTGTGCCCGACCTTCTACGGGCATATGTTCATGAACCCGAAGGATGCGCCGTTCGCCGTTGCCATGGTGATCCTGATGCTGGGCCTTGTCCGTCTGGCCGAGGAATATCCCTCGCCTTCGCCGCGGACCATCCTGATCGTCGGTCTTGGCGCCGGCCTGTCGATCGGTTCGCGCATCCTCGGCGGCTTGGCGCTCGTTTATGCCGTAGCCGGCTTTGTGCCGTTGTTCCTGGAGGAGATCCACACCCACAGCGCGCGCGAAGCTGCCCAACGCTTCGTACACGTTGTCTACGTGCTGTTGCCCGGCCTGATCCTCGGCTACCTCGTCATGGGGCTGATCTGGCCGTGGTCGATCATGGAACCCGGCAATCCATTCGATGCCCTGACCTATTTCTCGCACTTCTTCGAAAAGCCCTGGAAGGAGATGTTCGACGGCGCACTGGTGTCGGTGCCGGATATGCCCTGGTCGTATCTGCCGACCCTGTTCGCGCTACAGCTTCCCGAAGTGCTGCTTGGTCTTTCGATCGCCGGCGTGGTCGGAACCTTCATGTCATTGTCGCGCACCGATGTATCGGCCCGCCGCAAGACCATCCTGTTGATGCTGACGCTGGCGGCAACGCTGCCGCTCGTGGTCGCGATGGTGAAGCGCCCGGCGCTCTACAATGGCATTCGCCATTTCATTTTTGTGATCCCGCCGATGACGGTGCTCGCAGGCACAACGTTTGCGTGGGGAATGAACTGGCTCAAGGAAAATCGCCGCAGCTGGCAACCCGCCGCCGTGGCCGTTTTCTCGTTCGGACTGTTGTTGCCGCTCGGCGAAATGATCCGGCTGCACCCCTACCAATATACCCACTTCAATCATATTGCGGGCACGGTTCGCGGCGCCGACGATCTGTTCATGCTGGATTACTGGGGCCTCGCGCTGAAGCAAGCCTCGGATGGCCTGCGCGACGAACTCATCGAACGGCAGGAAGCTCCGCCGCGCGGACGGAAATGGAAGGTCGCGGTGTGCGGTCCGCAACGCCCCGCGCAGGTCGCGCTCGGCCCCGACTTCACAATCGGCTGGGACAGCCACGCCGCCGACTTCGCGATGACGCTCGGCGAATTCTACTGCAAGGGCCTGACCGCGCCGGTCATGGTGGAAATCAAGCGCGATGACGTGGTGTTCGCGCGCGTCTACGATATCCGTGGGCGCAGCATTTCCAGCCTGCTGGCAATTCCGGCGCCCTAGGCGCACAGACCGGCGCTCAGGAAGCATAACTGCCACGCTGGCCCTGCGCCTTGCTGCAAACACGCCACAGGGCTACGCTGAAGACGAAAATCAATCGTTCATACGGGAGAAACCGGTCATGTCACCAGCGGAAGCTCGCCTGAAGGGAGTGCCGTCGGAAATGACGGATGCCGAATGGAGCCAGCGCGTCAATCTTGCCGCTTGCTACCGTCTCATCGCGCACTATGGCTGGGACGATCTGGTCGATACCCACATCTCCGCGCGCGTACCGGGACCGGAGCATCATTTCCTGATCAATCCCTACGGCTTGATGTTCGACGAAATCACCGCATCCAGCCTGGTAAAGGTTGACCTCAACGGCAACCAGCTCACAAAAAGCGCCTACAGCATCAACCCGGCCGGCTTTACAATCCATTCCGCAATCCACGAAGTGCGCGAGGATGCCGGCTGCGTGCTTCATCTCCACACGCCGGACGGCACCGCGGTGGCGAGCTGCATGGAAGGGCTGCTGCCGCTGAACCAGACCGCACAGCTTGTCACCCACGATCTCGCCTATCACGACTATGAAGGCGTAGCCCTTGATCATGATGAGCGCCCGCGCCTGCAGAAAGATCTCGGCAACAAGAACCACATGCTGCTGCGCAATCACGGCACGCTGACGGTCGGCCGCTCGGTCGCTTCCGCGTTCGAGCGCATGTTCCATCTGGAGCGGGCCTGCACCATGCAGGTACGCACCCGCATGCTGGGCCCGACGGCCTATCCGGTCGACCAGGCGGTGATCGAGAAGAATGAGAAGGTATTTTCGAATCCCGATCGCGCGGAATTGCGCTCAACGACGCTGGTGTGGCCGGGCTTGCTGCGCAAGGTCGAACGCCTCGATCCGGGCTACAAGAATTGAAATTCTCAGATTCTACTGTAGTATCGCGCTAACGACCTCTGCACTTTGAATCAAAACGCCGCCCAATTCCGGGCGGCGTTTTCATTTTCTGATTGCGACGTCGCGCGGCTCCGGATGTCGGCTATTGCGCGCGCCAGAATTCATCCGTGAGGGCGGATCGCATCCCGGCGGCCAAGGCGTCCTATCCTTTCGGCGCGTCCGCCAGGGCGGCAAGAATTCGCGCCCACGAACGGATGCCCTTGTGAAAACTCTTCAGGTCATATTTTTCGTTCGGAGAATGGATGTTGTCGTCGTCCAGCCCAAAGCCCACCAGCACGGTATCGAGACCGAGGGTGCGCTTGAAATCCGCGACGATCGGGATCGAGGCGCCTGATCCAATCAGCAGCGCTTCCTTGCCCCACTCGTCGGTCAACGCGCGCTTGGCGGCGGCTAGCGGCTTCATATTCCAGTCAAGCGCGATGGCGGGCGCGCTGGAATGGTCGCCAAATTCGGCTTTGCAATCTCCAGGCAGCCGCGCGGTGACGTAATCGCGAAAGGCTTTTCGGATCTTGTCGGGCCGTTGCCCTTCCACCAGCCGGAATGAGATCTTGGCGGAGGCTTCCGCCGGAATCACCGTTTTCGAGCCCTCACCGGTGTAGCCCCCGATGATGCCATTGATGTCGCAGGTCGGACGCGACGAGACTTGCTCGATCAGCAAGCGGTTTTTTTCGCCGGCGGGGATCGAAAGACCGATCGGTTTGAGGAAGGACTCTGGCGTGAAGTTGAGCTTCGCCCACTGAGCCAGAACATCGGCAGGCAGATCCTTCACGCCATCATAGAAACCGGGGATCATGATGTGGCCGTCATCATCGTGAAGGCTGCCGAGAATGCGGGTCAGCACCCGGATCGGATTTTGCGCGCCGCCGCCGAATATGCCGGAATGCAGATCGCGGTTGGCGGCCTTGATCCGCACCTCATCGTAAACAAGTCCGCGAAGCGAGGTGGTGATGGCCGGCGTATCGCGGTCCCACATGCCGGTATCGCAGACCAATGCGAAGTCCGCCTTGAGGTCGTCCTTGTTCGATTCAAGAAACGGAACGAAATTTTTCGATCCGATTTCCTCTTCGCCCTCGATGACAATGGTCACGTCGACCGGCAGCGAACCCGTCACAGATTTCCAAGCCCGACAGGCTTCGACGAAGGTCATCAACTGGCCCTTGTCGTCTTCCGCGCCCCGGGCGACGATGATTTTTCGCCCGTCGGCATGATCGGTAACCGCCGGCTCGAACGGCGGACGGTGCCAAAGATTGAGCGGATCGACCGGCTGCACATCGTAGTGACCATAGAACAGCACGTGCGGTCGCCCATGACCGTTTCCGCCGCCATTGGTTTTGGCGACGATGGCGGGATGACCGGCCGTCGGCCTGACCTCGGTCTCAAAACCAAGTGTCGCGATATCCTTGGCAAGATGATCGGCCGCCGCCTTGCAATCTCCAGCAAAGACCGGATCGGCCGAGATCGATTTGATCCGCAACAGGGCAAACAGCCGCTCGAGGCTGTTATTAAAATCGGCATCGATGCGGTCGAGGACCGGTTGAAGTTGTAGCGCGTTGGACATTTTTCGATTTTCCCATGGCTAGCGGGCGTTGTTCTGCATTTCGGGTTTTAGCGCCGCCGGAGACAAGGAGCTAGCTGAGTCCTTCAAAGGCGGATGCAGGATGTGCCAAACTAATCCCGCGGCAATCATGGCGGTAGCGGCGAGGTTATTCCCGTAGGCCTGCAGATCATTCGGAAAAATGGGAAGCGAAAGGCACATCAGCAGTCCCGCAATCGCGAGGGCGGCCCACGTGCCTATCTGTACCGCAGGACGTGAATCATACGCTGCCCGATGTATCAGGACGGTCATCGGAAAGAACAGCCACATGAAGTAATACTGCCGGGCCAGCGGCGACGCCACCGTCATCAGGCAAAACAGGATACCAAGTTCTTCGGCATTCGACAGGCGTGTGGTCCGCGAACGCGCCGGCATCACCGCGACGTATCCAAGTCCAATCGCCAGCGATATTGCCAGCACGACCCAATTGGCCGTCTTAAAATCGAGATCGAGCAGATTCATATACTGCGGCGGCTTGGCCGGATTGTCCTGATTATAATTGACCGGGCGCGTCAGCCGATGCGTCACGGCGATGATGGATTGATTGACCCACGACCAGTTCTGCTCGCCACGCTGCCCGAAGCCCTGCTCCGAACTCGATCCGACCATTCCCTGAAACCATGTCTTCAGTTCGGAAACATTGTGCTGGTAACCGCGAATGGGAGCCGGAACTACGAACAGGAAAATCCCCAGGAAGACAAGCATGCCTGCGGCTGACGCCCACTGCCTGCGCCAAAGCAGATACGGAAACACGGCCACCGGAAAAACCTTGATTGCGGTAGCCAGCGCAAACATGCTGCCTGCCATCCACGGACGCCCGTGCTGCAGCAACCAGAACCCGAACAGCATCATCGCGAGCAGAAGGAGGTTCGGTTGCCCGAGATCGAACATGTCAAAAACAAACGTAACGGTAACGAAGCCCGGCAGCGCAAACAACCAGGGGCCAGGAATTCTTCCGGACCCCGTCATCGCGTTCGAGAATTGAGCCGCCATCCACCACGCGGCCACGTTGAGAGCCGACAGGCATGTATAGAGAGGTATCTTGCCGAAATAGCTGGGTATCGCCAGCAGCACCGCCGGCAGCGGCGGATAAATGAACTCGAAATAGGCGTTGGGATCGCTGGGGTAGAGATCCTTTCCCTGAAGGACCTGCTGCCCCGCCCAGAACCAGAGCGGATAGTCCTTTGTCTTTCCGTTCCCCCAGATTTCCGGAATCAGAACGTCGGCGGTCAGTGCGATACAGCAGACCAGAAAAAGAATATCGAGCGGCGCTCGCAACGACGGATATCTCAGCACACGCACCTTTCCGAAAATCAGAGGAAGATCACGCCGCAGCAAATGATCGAATTTTATCGTCGCAACAACCCGCCGAGCGCGCCGCGCACCAGCGCACGCCCCACCGAACTGCCCATCGAGCCGCCTACCGACTTGCCGAGATCGGCAACGACCCCGCCGACCACTTTGTTGGTGACCGAGCGCGTGACGCTTCGCGCGATGAGCTGACCGGTCGACAATCTTCCCCGCGAGACGTTGGTGCCGAAAATCGTTCCGACGATCGAGCCGATCTGCCCGAGAATTCCTCCACCGCCGGCATATCCGCCCGCGGGCGCCGCGCTTCCGGCCACACGCTTCTGCAGCACCTCATAGGCGGATTCGGAATCGATAGTGGTGTCGTATTTGCCCTTCACCGGGCTCTTGTCCATGATCGCCTTGCGTTCCTCAGGCGTGATTGGTCCGATCCGCGCCGAGGGCGGCCGGATCATGACGCGCTCGACCATCGCCGGCGTGCCGTTGCCTTCCAGAAACGACACCAGCGCTTCGCCCTTGCCTAATTCCATGATGACCTGGGCGGTGTCGAGCCTCGGATTGGGCCGGAACGTCTGCGCGGCCGCCGCGACGGCCTTCTGGTCGCGCGGAGTGAAGGCCCTCAATGCGTGCTGCACACGGTTGCCCAATTGGGCGAGCACCTTGTCCGGTACGTCGATCGGGTTTTGCGTCACGAAATAAACCCCGACGCCTTTCGAGCGTATCAGCCGCACTACCTGCTCGATCTTTTCCATCAGCGCCTTTGGCGCATCGTTGAACAGCAGATGCGCCTCATCGAAGAAGAACACGAGCTTCGGTTTCGGCGGATCGCCGGCCTCCGGCAGCTCTTCAAACAGCTCGGACAGCATCCACAGCAGGAAGGTCGCGTAAAGGCGCGGGCTCTGCATGAGCTTGTCAGCGACCAGGATGTTAACGATTCCCCGGCCATCGCTGTCGGTGCGCATGAAATCCTTTAGCGCCAGCGCCGGTTCGCCGAAAAACCTGGCGCCGCCCTGATTTTCCAGCACCAGAAGCTGGCGCTGGATAGTTCCTACGGTCTGCTTCGAGACGTTTCCGTATTGTGTGGTCAGGTCGGCTGCGTGTTCCGCAATGAAAGACAGGATCGCCCGCAGGTCCTTCATATCCAGCAGCAGCAATCCCTGCTCGTCGGCCACCTTGAACGCGATGTTCAGCACGCCTTCCTGGACGTCGTTCAGATCCATCATGCGGGAGAGCAGCAGTGGCCCCATTTCCGAGACCGTGGCACGCACCGGATGACCTTGCTCGCCGAACACGTCCCAGAACACGGTCGAAAACTGGTCAGGCACGAAGGCGAGCCCCATATCGCTGGCCCGTTTGACGATAAAGTCTTTGGGCTCACCGACCTCAGAGATGCCCGAGAGGTCTCCCTTGATATCAGCCGCGAATACCGGAACGCCGGCCCGCGCAAATCCCTCAGCCATCACCTGCAGCGAAACGGTTTTTCCAGTTCCGGTGGCGCCGGTGACGAGGCCATGGCGATTTGCAAGCCCGAGCGTCAGCCAGGCTGGCTGTTCACCCTTTCCGATGAAAATTTTCTCGTCGGTATCGGCCATCTTGTTATCGGACGTAGCCATGGCATCGCCTCTTCGCGCGCATCGGGGGGTGTCAGCCGCCAAGCGCCATGATCATACTGCATCTTGCAAGCCGATTGAAACCGGTCAACGGCCCTTGGGGGATGGCAAGCCCGGTTCGTCGAAGGAAGGTCGACCCGCCTCGCGCTTGCTTCCGTCGAAAAGTCGGAACGAATGTTCCCTGGCGCGACAATTTTCCGCAAATTTCACGCTTGTTCTTGCATTGCCGCAACACTCGCCAGGCGATCGAAGATGAATCGCGCCTTCGAATGCGGTCATCGCTTGTAATTCATATCGCAGAAGATCAAGATAAATCCACAAGCAAGTATCCGGCAAGCAACCGGTTTGGGGGCGGGGCAATATGGACGAGTTGATTGGGCGGCTGGCCGAAAAGGTTGGCATTGATAATGCTGTTGCTGAAAAAACCATTGGCATCATTCTGGGTTTCCTTCGCAACGAGGGTCCCTCTGACAAAGTTCAGGCCTTGATCGACAAGATTCCGGGCGCGGAAGCCGCGATCGCGGCCTCAAGCAATGGCGGCGGTCTCGGAAGGCTGATGGGTGGTGGCCTGATGGCGCTCGGCACCAAGCTGATGGGGCTTGGCTTGGGCATGGGCGAGATTCAGAACGTAGCCCGTGAACTTTTAAGGTTCGGCCGTGATAAAATCGGAGCGGACCAAATGGGCGAGATCATTGCAGGGACACCGGGCCTCAGCCAGTTCGCTTAAAGCACCTTTTTTTCATATTGAGTACCATGACATATCCAATTTCCGATATTGAAGGCTTGCCATCCTTCGCCGCCTCCAAACTGAAATCGCTGGGCATTCGCACCACGGACAAGCTGCTCGAGGCCGCCCGGACTGCAAAAGGCCGCAAAGCGCTTGCCACGAAGACCGGCATCAGCGAGCAACAACTGCTCGAATGGGCCAATGTCTGCGACTACATGCGGATTCCCGGCATGGGCAAGGCAAAGCTCGGGCTGGTGCGCGCCGCCGGCGTCACCACGGTGCGCGAACTCGCGCTTCGCAATCCGGCGCGCCTGGCGCAGAACATGAAAGAGGTGAATACCAAGCGCAAACTCGTCCGCGTTTTGCCTTCTGAAAAGTCGGTCGAGCAACTGATCGCGCAAGCGCGCAAGCTTCAGCCGAAGATCACCTATTAGGCCGGTTAAAGGCGGCCTGGCCGACGCCCGCATTGGCGCGCCCGGCATCTTGACTCCCCTGCGCGGACCGCGCAAAGCGACCGCATGATCGCGACCACCTCCAGACCCGCCCCGGCAGATCATCCGGTTTTGCGCGCGCTTTTGTCCAGGCCATATCCCGCCGTGATGGGCGTCCTGAACGTTACGCCGGATTCATTTTCAGACGGCGGACAGTTTGTCGCGCCCGAGCGCGCGCTGGCGCAGGCTCGGCGCATCATCGCCGAGGGCGCCGACATCATCGACATCGGCGCGGAATCCACCCGGCCCTATGGCGCGCAGCCGGTCTCGGCCGATGAGGAACTGAAGCGTTTGCAGCCGATACTGACCGAGGTCGTTTCTCTCGGTGTTCCCGTATCCATCGACAGCATGAAATCCGCCGTCGTCAAATGGGCGCTCGATGCCGGAGCAGTGATCGCCAACGACGTCTGGGGCCTGCAGCGCGATCCCGAGATGGCCAGCCTATTGGCAGCGCACCACTCGCCTGTGATCGTCATGCACAACCGCGACAGCGTCGATGCTGACATCGACATCATGAAGGACATTGCCTCCTTTTTTGCGCGCTCGCTCGAGATCGCGGCGAAGGCGAGTATTTCACTTGGGAATATCGTGCTCGACCCCGGCATCGGCTTTGGCAAGACCCCTGAGCAGAGCATCACGGCGCTGGCCCGGCTGAATGAATTCAGCGCATTCGGTCTGCCGCTGCTGGTCGGCGCATCGCGCAAGCGCTTTATTAGCTCCGTCGTGCCATCAGAGCCGGATCAGCGTCTTGGTGGCTCGATTGCAGCGCATCTTGCGGCGGCAAAAGGCGGCGCGCGCATCATTCGCACTCACGATGTGTCGGAAACCGTACAGGCGCTTCGTGTGGCGGCAGCGATTTGGGATAGGCGATGACCGATATGATCTTCATCACCGGCGTCGTCATGCATGCCCGCCATGGCGTCATGGAACATGAGACCGAGGTCGGGCAGCGCTTTGTGATCGATCTCGAACTCTCCGCGGATCTGTCGGAATCCTCGCGCACCGATCGCCTCGCCGATACCGTGTCCTATTCCAACGTGGTCGCGACGGCGACGGCGGCCTTTAAAGATGCCAACTATAAGCTGCTGGAACGCGCGGCGGGCGCCGTCGCCGACGCCATTCTGGCGGCATTTCCACGCGTCAGCACTATCAAGGTCACCGTTCATAAGCCGCACGCGCCGATCGCCGCTATTTTCGACGATGTCGGCATAGTTCTGACCCGCACGCGGCAACAACCGTCTCATGGCTGACGTTCTGATCGCGCTCGGCGGCAATGTCGGCGACGTCCGCGCGACATTTCAAAAAGCGATCGCCAATATCTGCGGCATGACGCAAGGAGCGCTGCTGGCACGCTCGTCGGATTACGCCACCCCGCCCTGGGGCGATGAGCAGCAAGCTCGCTTCATCAATGCCTGCATCGAAATCGAAACCAGCCTCGATCCGCACGCGCTGCTGTTCACGCTGCACAAAATCGAAAACAAGTTCGGCCGCGACCGCGCCAAAGAACAGCGCTGGGGTCCGCGCACCCTCGACCTCGATCTGATCGCCTATGACGACGTTTCGATTCAAAAACCGGAGCTGACGTTGCCGCATCCCCGGCTGTTCGAACGCGCCTTCGTGCTGGTGCCGCTGGCGGAGATCGCGCCCGATCGTCTCATTGCGGGACGCAGCGTTGCGGGCGCGCTTGCACGGCTATCGACCCAGGGGATCGAGCGGCTGCCCGACCTAAGCTGACCAAAAGGGGCCAAAACAACCGTTTGGCTTGGCGGTCGGCACGTGGCAATTTCCTGATAAAAGCAAGAACGGCTCGAGGGAGCGACCTGCCGAATGACATCTGTGACTGACGACCTGCGGCTGGCAGCGGATTTCGCGCCGGCGGCCTATGACGACTGGCGCAGGCTGGTCGATGGTGTGCTCAAGGGCGCGCCGTTCGAGAAGCTGGTCGGTGAGACCTATGATGGCCTGAAGATCGAGCCGATCTATCCCCGCGCCCACGGCACCGCACCGATCGCTGGCCGCGCCGCGGCCGGGCCCTGGCAGATCATGCAGCGGATCGATCATCCAGATGCCGCTGTCGCCAACGCGCAGGCGCTGCACGATCTCGAGAACGGCGCCACCGGGCTGACGCTGGTATTCGCAGGCGCCAACGGCGCATATGGCCTTGGGCTCGAGCCGACAGCGGAAGCGGTCGAGAAGGTTCTCGACGGCGTTTTCATCGATGCCGGGATTGCCATCGAACTGCAGATCGGACCGCAATCACGCACGGCCGCGATTCACGTCGCAGAATATGTAAAGCGCAAAGGCCTCACCGCCGCGGCCTGCGATATTCGCTTCGGCCTCGATCCGATCGGCGCATGCGCGGTTTGGGGGTCCAGCCCCTATGCCTGGTCCGAGATCGTGCCCACGGTCACCAGCGGGATCAAAGGCCTCGCGGGAATCGGATTCAAGGGTCCGTTCGTGCCTGCGGATGGACGGGTGATCCATGACGCCGGCGGATCGGAAGTGCAGGAGTTGGCGTTCGTGGTGGCAACCGGCGTCGCCTATCTGCGGGCGCTGGAGGGTGCCGGTGTTGCGCTCGAAGATGCCCAAAGCATGATCTATGCGCGCCTCAGCGCCGATGCCGATCAGTTCCTGACCATGGCAAAGTTCCGCGCACTGCGTTTGTTATGGGCGCGCGTCGAACAAAGCTGCGGCCTTACGCCGAAGCCATTGTTCATCGCCGCCGATACCGCGTGGCGGATGCTGACCCAGCGTGACGCTTACGTGAACATGCTGCGCGCGACGATGGCGACGTTCTCCGCGGGGCTCGGCGGCGCCAACGCCATCACAATACTCCCGCACACGCTGGCGCTGGGATTGCCCGATCCATTCGCGCGACGCGTGGCGCGCAATACGCAACTGGTACTGCTGGACGAATCCAATCTCGCCAAGGTGTCCGATCCCGCGGCCGGCTCCGGCGGCATCGAAACCCTGACGCAACAACTTTGCGAGGCGGCATGGTTATTGTTTCAGGAAATCGAGAAAGCCGGCGGCGTGTTCGCTTCCCTTGAGCAAAGCCTGATCCAGCGCAAGGTCGCGGCGACGCGGTCGGTGCGCGAAGCAAACATCACGAGGCGCAAGGAGGTGCTGACCGGTGCGACCGAGTTTCCCAATTTGCACGAAGCGGCAGTGACGGTGCTGAATGCAAAACCGGTTGCACTCGCGCCCTATGGCGAGGCGAAATTCAAATTCGACGCGTTGCCGCCGATGCGGCTTGCGGCGCCGTTCGAACGCTTGCGCGATCGGTCGGATCAAATTCTCAAAGACACCGGCGCGCGGCCGAAGGTTTTTCTCGCCAATCTCGGCATGCCGGCCGACTTCACCGCGCGTGCGACGTTTGCGAAGAGTTTTTTCGAGACCGGTGGAATCGAGGCTGTTGATACCGAGGGATTTACCGATCCGGCGGTCTTGAGCACCGCCTTCAGGGCCTCGGGCGCGGTGCTGACCTGCCTTTGCTCCTCCGACAAGGTCTATGCCGGACAGGCTGCTGCGGCCGCGAAAGCTCTTCAAGCCGCTGATGCAAAGCATATCTATCTGGCAGGGCGGCCGGGCGAACAGGAAGCCGCGCTCCGCGCCGCGGGCGTTGACGATTTCATCTTCGCCGGCGGCAATGCGCTGGCGACACTGCAAGAAGCTTATCGGCTGATGGAGAGAGCATGACCTCGGCGACCAAACCCATCCTGACCGGCGGCTGCCAATGCGGCGCCATTCGCTTTGCGCTATCGGCCGCGCCGGTGAAGGTCAACATCTGTCATTGCCGCATGTGCCAAAAGGCGTCCGGCGCGCCATTCGCATCCTTCGCTGAAATTGACCGCGGCGATTTCACCTGGACCCGCGGCAAGCCAGCGGCGTTCCGCTCCTCCTCCATCGCCGAGCGCGATTTCTGCGCGGATTGCGGCACGCCGCTCAGCTTTCGCCGCATCGACGGCCCACGGATCGAGATCATGACCGGCGCATTCGACCGGCCGGACCGGGTGATACCGACCC
>WNFR01002388.1_pt1 | contig 24554 bp, 11 predicted proteins | sample 5400221 | NCBI WGS metagenome assembly WNFR01 (sample SAMN13153357, study PRJNA577476) | soil metagenome | isolation source: 40 cm soil under Madrone tree | place: USA:California | collected 2016-06-14 | reverse complement strand
ACGAATCGGGGATTGCCGTCAAGGCGAACGCGAAATGGCTTGAGAGGTATTGGGACCTCCACGGTTCAGGCACCGCTCAAGGCAAGAAGAACGAGGAGGGGGAAATGATGTTCCCAAAGGTGGGCAGGGGCGGGATAACGACGCAGCTCGAGACCGCAGCTACTAAAATCATTGAAGCCACCAACGTCCGCTGGCATATCCTCGCGATCATCATGCTCCTGATGTTGGTGACCCTGGCATCCTTTGCGCGCGCGAAGGAGCTTGCGCCGCTGCGGCTTCTTGGAGCGGTGCCGCTGCCAGGATTCAGAGGAGATTTTGATCACTTCGCCGTGGACGAAAAAGGCGGACGTCTCTTTCTTGCCGGGGAAGATCACAAGACGGTCGAAGTATTTGATCTGAAAAACGGTCGCCGGTTGAAGAGCATCGCAGGTTTCGGCACTCCGCACAGCATCATCTACTTGCCGGAAAGCGACCACATCCTCGTGGCCGACGGCGACAAGGGCATGCTGCAGATTCTGCGCGGGTCGGACTACGCACTTATGGATCACGTCGATGGATTGGCGGGCGCCGACTCAATGAGGCTCGACGCCCCTTCGCAGATCCTGTATGTCGTGACGGGCGGCAAAGACGTGCCTCTGGATTATTCATTCCTCGTGGCTATCGACCTGAAGACAAACAAGAAAGTGAGCGAGTTGCGAATTGAGAGTAACCACGTCGAAGCCTTTGCGCTCGAATCCTCAAGTTCGCGGCTCTTCGTGAACATCACCGACAAGCATGAAGTTGCGGTCGTGGATCGCAAAGCCATGAAGGAAATTACCCGCTGGCCGATCGGCTCGCAGGCTGACAATTCACCGATGGCGTACGACGAGCCGCATCACCGGTTGCTGATCGTGTGCCGCAAACCCGGCAGTCTCTTGGTGATGGATTCGGATACCGGAAAAGTGGTCGCGCAGCTTCCAGCGGTTGAGCGCTCCGATGACATCGCGTTTGATGCCGAAAAGGGACGCATCTACGTCCCGGGCGGCGAAGGATTTACGTCCGTGTTCCAACAGAAGTCCGCGGACCAGTATCAGTTACTGGCAAAGGTGAAAACCGAACCCGGCGCGAAGACCTGCCTTCTCGTGGCGAGTCTTGCTCGTTTTTATGTTGCCGTATCACCCGGTGAGACGAAGGCCCCGGCAAAAGTTTTGATTTATCACGTGCAGGAGTAAACCAACCAAAGCGGCGAGACTGCACGATTAGGTTTTTGCGGTTCGGAGACGATCACAGGAAAACAACGGGAAAACAGCCTTGAAGGAGATCGAGATGGCCAATTCAATGAGGCACAAAAAGACGTCTATTGAGATCCGGGCCCTCTTCGCGATGATCGGCTTAATTGTTGTTCTTATGACTGTGCCGTCGCCTCATCTTCGAGCTCAGGAAGCCGGTGGCACCATTGTCGGCACGGTGACAGACCCGAGCGGCGCAGCAGTCTCAAACGCCAAAGTGTCCATCAAGAATATTGCCACGGGTGTCGAGCGCAGTGTGCCGACGAATGACGATGGCCTCTTTGTAGCGCCAAACCTTGTGCCCGGAAGTTATGAGATTCAGGCCACCGCGAAGGGATTTTCCTCCACGTTGGTGAGCCAGGTCGTGCTTACGGTGGGTGAACGGCGCGAGATTAATGTCACCCTCAAGATTGGACAGGCCAGCGACGAAGTGACCGTTGAGGGTTCTCAGATTTCCGATATTCAACTAGCCTCGTCCGCCGTTGGAAACGTGGTGGATTCGCGGACCGTTGTGGATTTGCCTCTGAATGGTCGCGACTGGACTTCCCTCGCTCAATTAGAACCGGGTGTCGCGCAAGTGCGCACGCAAAAATCTCTTGCGATCAATAACGACCGCGCGAACCGCGGCCTCGGTGTTGACATCACCATCGGCGGCAATCGTCCTCAGCAGAATAATTACCGGTTGGATGGCGTCAGCATCAACGACCAGACTTCCGGCGCCCCGGGCAGCATCCAGGGAGCCGTTCTCGGCGTGGATGCGGTCCAGGAGTTTTCCGTGGTCACGAGTAATGCCCCAGCCGATTATGGCAAGACTTCCGGCGGAGTAATCAACGCGGTTTCGCGCTCCGGAACCAACTCTTTTCACGGCACGGCGTACGAATTTCTGCGCAACAGCGTGTTTGATGCGCGGAATTTCTTCGACAACTCCAATCCTGCCAAGGGGCCGACGATTCCCTCATTTAAACGCAACCAGTTCGGCGCTTCTGCCGCGGGGCCGATTATCAAGGACCATACATTCCTCTTTGCAGATTACGAAGGTCTGCGGCAGGGGCTGGGGGTTACTAGCCTTATCTCCACGCCCTCGGATAACGCCCGTAATGGCCAACTGGCAAACGGGTCGATGATCACTGTGAGTCCTCTCGTTAAGCCGTACCTTGCCTTATATCCGCGTGCCAATTGCCCGAACGGCGTAGACACTTGCCCTTTCATTTTAGTTGCCAACACGATCACGAACGAGGATTTTGTTACCGCGAGGATCGATCATAAATTATCGGCGTCGGACAGCCTGTTTGGGACCTACCTGTTCGACAAGGGCGGCACTGCAAGTCCTGACACATTTAACCTGAAGAGTATCGGCACGCAGTCGCGCCGTCACACGGTTGCACTCGAGGAATCCCATATCTTCACATCGGCATTGCTGAACACGGCGCGGTTGGGCTTCAATCGCACAGTCTCGATCGCGCCTACAACGCTTGGCGCGATCAATCCCGCCGCGGCCGACACTTCACTCGGATTCGTCACTGACTCTACTGGCAAGCCGATCCTGCCGGTCGGCCTCATCAATGTCACCGGCCTAGGCACGAATTTCCCGGGCGGCATCGGAGCACTCGGCGAATTCGACTTTCATTACAATTCATTCCAGGTCTACGATGATCTCTACTGGACGCGGAGCAAGCATTCGCTCAAGTTCGGTTTCAATGTCGAGCGTATTCAGTCCAATCAGTTTAGCAGGGGCGCCAATCCCAACGGCCAATTCATTTTTAACAGCGTCACTGATTTCCTGACCGACAACCCGGCATCTTTCAATGCCGCGAGACCCTCGACTCGAACCCCACGTGATCTCCGCCAGACTCTATTTGGCCTTTACGTTCAAGACGATTTCAAATTCAGATCCAACCTCACGCTGAATCTCGGACTTCGATACGAGATGGCCACTGTGCCGACGGAAACTGCTAACCAACTGACGACATTGGTTAATCTGACGGACACCGCGCCAAAGATCGGCTCTCCCTATTTCTCCAACCCGACTTTGCGCAATTTCGAGCCGCGTGTCGGCTTCGCCTGGGATCCATTTAGAACTGGCAAAACATCTGTACGAGGGGCCTTTGGCGTCTACGATGTGTTGCCGCTCCCCTATCAGTTCGAACTCCTTTCGCTACTTTCTGCGCCCTTCGCGCTAGCGGGAGGCATTTCATACGACACCGTCAATAAAACTGGGCAGGATAAGTTTCCAACGGGCTCGTTTTTGCAGACGACTCTTCCGGGAGCCCTGCGCTTTGGCTACGTCGAACCGGCTCCGCATCGCAACTACGTCGAGCAATGGACCTTGAACGTGCAACGTGAATTGTTCCGAAATTTCACGTTGACCGTGGGCTATATCGGCTCCCATGGCGTTCATTCGCCGTTCCATGCCGACGAAGTGAACTTTGTTCAGCCGACGCTCACCTCGGCAGGCTATGCGTGGCCCGTGAACAAGACTGGCACACGGCTCAATCCGACTGCCGGCCAGATCAGCGCTGTCATGTGGTCCACTTCTTCGACCTACCATGGTTTGAACTTGGAGGCCATCAAGCGTCTGAGCCACGGCTTCCAGATCCAGGCCTCTTATACATTCTCGAAAAGTATTGACACGAGTTCGTCGGGAATTGCCGGCGACACCTTCGGCAACTCCGTTTCCAGCCCGCCCGTGTTTGACCCCAGATTGCGGCGTGGGCTTTCCGATTTCGACGTGCGCAATATCCTGGCGATCAACGCTCTTTGGATGATTCCGAGCCCCCAGTCATGGAGCAGCGTCCCGAAGTGGGCGGCATCCGGTTGGCAAGTCGGTGGGATCTTTATGTACGCCGGTGGCCTGCCGTTTACTCCGCTTATCGGAGGCGATCCCCTGGGCCTCAAGGCCGCGAGCACCGAGTCTTTTGCTTTCCCGAACACGGTGGCCGGATGCAATCCCGTGAACGGCAACTTCAAATCGACAGCCAATGGCCCACGTTATATCAATGCGGGTTGTTTCACGTTTCCGGCAACTGACCTTCCTTCGAACACCACGCTGCCTCGCTTGCTCGGCAATTCGGGCCGCAATACGGTGATTGGGCCCGATCTCAAGGACCTTGATTTTTCCCTCTTCAAAAACAACCCGGTTCATCGCATTTCCGAGACCTTCAACGTGCAATTTCGATGGGAGATCTTCAATATCGCCAACCATGCAAACTTCAATCCGCCACCACCTGGGAACCGTCAAATTTTCTTGGTGACCGGGGCCGTGAATGCCAACGCAGGGCTTTTGAACGCCACCTCGACCACTTCGCGCCAGATGCAGTTCGCCCTAAAATTCATCTGGTGAGTGACTTTTGTGTTCAATCAGAGCGCTGTATCTGAGCTCTAAATCTGATCCGGAGGAAAATAAAATGACGGCCCACAAGAAAACTCTCTATCTGGCAACTTTTGCCATCCTATTCGCCTCTGCTCAATTTGCTTTGGCGCAGGAAGGCAAGAAAATTTACGCCCAGAAACTCTTGGACGAAACGCTCTCGAAGCACAAGGATGTGGTGATCATGGCCATGCACGTCACTCCGCCGGGCAAGACCGACAATGTGATCATCGCTTCGAATATCGGGCGCATTGGCAAAAAGGCCGACGAGGACGATATGCGAGTGATCGAGACGGGCAAACCCAATCTTGAGGCGACCATTTCGAGGTGGAGCTGGTTATGCAAGACCAGTCCGGCAAAACCATCGGGGCCGTCGGCATCGTATTCAACTACGAAAAGGGCAAAGAAGCCGAGTTCCAGAAGAACGCGGAGCAGATTCGCGATGAGATGAAGCAGAAAACACCAACACTGGGGAAACTCTTCGAACAAGCAAACTAAGACGCAGGGCAGCTTAGCCGGTCGCGCGATCAAATTCGCCCTGCGCCAACGACAGGAGCTCATGGGCGCTGGTCCCTCGCGGGCGAGAAGAGCGTCGGCTCTTTCATCTTTCTCTCAATCCTGTCTTGAAGTGGAGAAAGCGGCGGCTTCTGAGAATAACGAGACCCTATGATCACGCCTACTGATCGGAGTTCGAAGATTGCGGCCGTGATTCGTGTCTCCAGCGGAAATTTTCTGGAGATGTACGACTTCATGGTTTTTGGCTATTACGCGGCTGCGATCGGCAGAGCGTTCTTCCCGAGCGGCAACCCCTTTGTCTCGTTGATGTTGTCATTGATGACGTTTGGAGCGGGATTTCTGATGCGGCCCCTCGGGGCCATTGCGCTCGGGGCGTATACCGATCGCCATGGTCGCCGCGCCGGCCTCCTTCTGACGCTGGGCCTAATGTCCGTGGGAATCTTCTCCATCGCGTGCATGCCCGGATACGCCACGATCGGTTTGTTGGCCCCGCTCTTTGTGCTGATCGGCCGGCTGCTTCAGGGTTTTTCGGCAGGCATGGAATTGGGTGGCGTCTCTGTCTACTTATCCGAGATCGCCACACCGGGCCACAAGGGCTTCTACGTCAGCTGGCAATCAGGGAGCCAACAAGTGGCCGTCATGTTCGCAGCGCTGGTTGGAGTCGCGCTGAATGCCAGGCTCCCGCCGGAGAAAATGACAGCATGGGGATGGCGTGTTCCGTTGCTTCTCGGCTGTGTGATTATCCCGTTCCTCTTCAGGCTGAGGCGTTCCCTCCAGGAAACGGATGAGTTCGTCGCTCGCAAGCACAAGCCAAGTGCGTCGGAAATTCTCTGCTCGCTCACGGCCAACTGGTGGATCGTGGTTATCGGAACGATGATGGTGACGATGACCACGGTTTCCTTCTACATGATCACCGCATATACGCCCACCTTTGGTGACTCCGTCCTTCATCTGGCGAGCAAGGACAGTTTGCTCGTCACCCTTTGCGTAGGAGCTTCCAATCTTTTCTGGCTGCCTGTAATGGGAGCGGTGTCTGACAGGGTAGGGCGCCGGCCCTTGCTCCTCGTTTTCACAACGCTGATGCTTGTTACGGCCTATCCCGTGATGCTATGGCTGGTTGGCGAACCTTCTTTCTCTAGACTGCTGACGGTCGAACTCTGGCTGTCTTTTCTCTACGGCAGCTACAATGGCGCCATGGTCGTGTTCTTGACGGAAATTATGCCGATTGACGTACGGACCTCAGGATTCTCGCTCGCCTATAGCCTTGCCACGGCCATCTTCGGCGGCTTTACGCCGGCAATCAGCACCTATTTCATTCATCTGACGGGGAATCGAGCCGTTCCAGGGCTGTGGTTGACCTTCGCAGCTGCGTGCGGACTTGTAGCAGCACTGTTGGCCAGACCTCAGAACGCCATTGTTGAAACTGGCCGCTTGGCAACCCTGAAAACGCGATTATCGCGTCGAATGCTGAGCAAATCGTCAAGATAACGTACCTGGGCGATTCCTCAATGTCGCTTCCGATGCCGCCCTGGAATCTTCATGGGCCGACCCGCCCAGTAAGAAAAGTGACGGCCTGCGTAATGGGAGACCGCCCTGGCTAGAACGCGAGACGCAACCCAAGCCGCGTCACGAATGGATTGATGGTGCCGAACGGATACAGATAGCGGGAGCCAAAGGTGCTCACCTCACCGATTACTGTTTGCGCGTTGGTAGTGTTGAAGAAGTCCACGGTTGGGATCAGGTGCCAGCCGTCGCGGACGAAGTCGCGCGAGAAACGCAAATTCAGCATATTCACGCTGGGCAAACGCAGGACTCCGGCCGGCCGGAGAATGACAGACTCGTTGACCGGCTTGGGAGTCGGTTCGCCATCCAGGACCGCAAATGTCTCTGTGGGCTGGAGGGGAAAGCCGGTGTAGTGCTGGAAGTTGACGCTGGAACTGAATCTCCAGGGCAGCTGGTAAGTGCTGTCCACTTTGAAGACGTAAGTGGCATCAAGGTTCAAGTAGTTGTTCTTGCGGTTGATGTCGAGGTTGGGATCGGTGAAATTGTCCGAGTACGCTTGATCCGAATAGCCGCGGCTGTACACGCCTTTTTGCCGCTGGATGGTGAAGCCGCCGAGCACTTGCCACCGGTGTGAGAGCCGCTTCACAGCGGTGAATTCGACGCCGTGATAGGCATTGTCATCGAGCTGCGGGATGTTCGTTACCACAAAATTGAAAGCGCCGTACTTTGCCGGATCACTCGGCCGGAAGCTATAGAGGGTCAAGGGCTGGTTGGTAAGAGGGTTCGTAAAGCCTGAGACCGGGACGTAGTCAGCTGGCTGCACTGCGGTATTTTCCAGGCCAAAGAGATTCTTCTTCGTGCGGTAATAATAGGTTGCTGCAACGCGCAGATCGCGCCAAATCTGTTTTTCGTAGCCGGCACTAAGCTGGTTCGAATACGGGCGGCTCATGTTGGAATTAATGTGTGTGCTGGAGCCCCCAAAAGCGTTTACCGGATCGGTCTTTGCCCCTCGCGGCAGCCATTCATTCTGTTGCGGATTCCGGTCTCCATTGGAATCGTTCCACGCATAGTATTTGCCGAACAGGCCGACGGGGTTCACGGTTTCGGCCAGCCCAGTGCCCTGCATGATGTAGTAGCGACCATAGCTGAAGCGCACGACCGAGTCGCCTTTACCAGTTACGTCGAACGCCAATCCGATGCGCGGCGAAACCCTGTTCCAATCGACGAGGTGTCCCGACGCAGGATAAGTGGTGATGGGAAACAATTGGGGGAATGTTTCATTTGGGTCGCTCTTTTGCGCGGGGTAGTCGGTGTAGAAATTGTCATAGCGAAGGCCAAGATTTAGGGTCAGCCGGCGCTTGAGCGTCCAGGCGTCCTGCACATAGAAGCTCGTATCGCGGAAGTAGTTCTTTTGCGTAGTGGGAGTGTTATAGGCCAGCACTTGAGAGGGTACCGTGAAGGGCTGATGGCCAGAATCACTATTGAAGATGGCGTTGATTCCTTGATTGACCCTGTAGATATACGCGTTGTAGCTTTTGCCCCACTTGAATCCAAATTGGAAATTGTGGCTGCCGTACAGGTCGCCCTTATACCACGAGCCGCCAGCGGACCATTTAAGCACCCACGCGGGATTTTCAAATTGGTTGGGCGCCGCACCTGTTTCGGTATTAGCAGCAACATCCTGGAGATTGAGGGCAGAGCTGGTGACGCCGGGCTGATAGCGAAGCGGGAAGAGCAGCTTGCTCCAGCCGACGCGGAAATCGAGCAAGAAATTATCGGTGAGCTGGCTGGTCCAGAGTCCCTGAAGAATGTAGGAATTCTGGATTTGCCGCCAACTAGCATCCTGGGTAACAAATGCATACTTCGTGTCGCGGCGGAAGAAACGATTCTGTTCGTTGTACAGCCAGATGAAGCTGAACTTGTTCTTGGAATTGATCTGCCAGTCGCTGCGCAGGTCGGTATTCGATTGGTGGTTGACGTCCACTACGGGATTGCCGACTTGATCCGTCACCGAAAGGATTCGCTGGCGGAGATCGTACCGACGATAGGAGCCGAACAGCCACCAACGATCTCTCAGAATGGGACCGCCAAGACTGGCCGTGGTGTCGCGGGTCATATCAAAAGGCGAGCCAGACTTGGCGGGCTGGCCCTGGTAGGTTGGAAATTTGTCTCCGGCCTGAACACCCGCCGTCAGATAGTATAGCGTGGCTTGCCCGTGTAACTGGTTCGATCCCGACTTGGTCACCATATTCATGTAGATTCCGCCGATGGGCACGGAAGCGGGGGCATTGTCCGCCACCACCTGAAATTCATCGAAGGAATCATGATTCGTGTAGAACTGGGTGTAACCGCCATTGAGGCCCGGCCAATTCAAATCCAAACCATTGAAACTGTAGATCTGTTCTGCCGGCGTGCTGCCATGCACCTGCATGATGGACTGCTGGTAGCTGTTGTTGCCGGCGACATCAAAGGTACTGGACGTGGCACCCGGCACCTGCTCAACGGTAGACCAGGGATCGCGGCCGCTAGGTATGTCTTGAAGCAACGTTTGGTCAAACGTCGTTGACGTTTGCACGTTCTGCAGGTCCACGACTGGCTGCCCCTGTACGAATACGGCTTGCGTTATTTCACCAAGCTGCAGCTCGGCGTTCACGGTGGCAGTAAAGCCGGCGGTGATGACAACTCCGGTTTCATGCAACTCCCGAAATCCCTTTGCCGTGATGGTGACTTCATACGTGCCCGATGGCAGGAGATCAAACAAATAGCCGCCGTCCCCTTGTGTTAGGAGGGAGCGGTTGGACATCAACGCCGGGCTTTTCACCTTGACCGTTGCGTTCGGAATATCGGCTCCGGAGCGGTCGGTGACGACACCGGTGATCTTCCCGGTTGTGGATATCTGAGACCAGGATGAAGGAAGGAGGCCAAGACCGAGGACCAAACTCAACAGATAGACACGAAATCGTCGAACCGAGGAGACACGTGAGGAGACCATAGAGACCTCCGCGAGCTGAAATTAGATTGTGTCTGTACGGTTTCGGACCTCGACGCGCGAACTTCGCGAAATCGGGCAGATGTGGCGATATTCTACTCCCGGGTATCGGACAGTCAAATTGAAATTAATGCAGGAACGAATCAAATGGGATGAAACATGCAAGCACCACTTCCGCGCGTTCTTGTAAGTTGTAAAGCCTCGCCGCGCTTCGCCGCCAGGAATAGTGTCAGGAATTTTCGGACGCGTTCGGAAATCGACAGGCAATCGGCGTGGGCAGGAGCGGTTGTGCCAGCGCGTCAGACGGCCGAAGGTGAGGACGCTGTTACCTCGTTGCGCAGGGTGAACTGAAAGGTCGCGCCTCGTCCCGGATTGGCGGTCGCCCACAAGCGGCCGCCATGCGACTCGACGATCGTCCGACTGATAGAGAGTCCCATGCCGGTGCCCTGCGGTTTGGTAGTGAAGAACGCCTCGAAAATGCGCTCGCTTTCCTCGACGGGAAACCCTATGCCCGCATCACTCACCGAAATCAGTAATTGACCATCCTCGGTCCTCTTCGACGTTACCGTCAGTTCACCGCCCGTATCTTTCATCGCTTCGATGCCGTTGACCATGAGGTTCATCAATACCTGCTGTACTTGCACGCGATCGGCCATGACTTTGGGCAGACTGGTGGCGAGCTCGGTACGGATCGCGATAGAGTGCCGATTCGACGTATCGTGCAGTAGAACGATCATCTCTTGAATGATCTCGTTCAGGTCAACCAGCTCCCGTTGCGGGGTACCGCGCCTGTACAGGGAGCGAACTCGGTCGATGATGTCGGCGGCGCGCGTTGCGTCCCTGACCGTTCTCGAAGCAGCCTCGCACGCCTCTGTGACATCGGGCGGATCACGCTCTAGCCATCGCACACACGTCTTGGCATTCAATACGGAGGCGGCAATCGGCTGCTTGATCTCGTGAGCGAGCGATGCCGCCAGCTCTCCGACCGTGATTACCCGGCTCATATAGGCCAAGTCGTTCTGGGCCTGACGCAGTCTCTCGTGCTCTTTCTCGGCGCGCTTGCGTTCGGTGAGGTCGAGCACGAACGCCACGATTTCCCCTGTGTCCCCGACTGCCGCGGCTGCGACCAGCACCGGCACGCGGCTGCCGTCCTTCCGGACGTACTCCTTTTCGAAGAGGTCGGCGATGCCTGTGGCGCGTATCTGGGCCGCGGCCTGTTGGCTGGCGGCTTGCCATTCGGGAGGCGTCAGCTCTGTCCACCGGAGTCGTCCCGAGGTGAGATTGTCGCGGCTATATCCCACCATCTCGAGAAAGGCGTCGTTCGCCTCGATGATCTGCCCTTCAACATTCGAGATCAACACCCCCACAATATTGGCGTCCACCAGCCGCTTGATCTTCGCTTCGCGTTCCTGGAGTTCACGATACAAACGGCTGTTTTCGAGCGAAATCGCCGCCGCCGAGGCGAGCACGTTTAACACCGCAATTCTCGCCGGAGTAAACACATTGGCCGCCAAGTTGTTTTCAAGGTAGAGCACGGCAATCAGCCGGCCTTGTTTTACGAGCGGGAGGCACAGGATGGACCGCGCGTGCTCGCGACGAATGTACTCGTCATCCGAGAACGAGCCCCGAGCCGAGGCATCATTGAGGATGACGCTCTCCTGTGTACGCGCGGCATATTGAATGACGGGCTCCGGCAGTTCAGCGCTGGAGATTGGCACGTCGCAGAGCTCGATTCTGACCGAGCTGCCGCCGGTGGTCGCTTCCGCTTGGACCTGCAGCTCGGCACCTCGCGGCAGAATGAGCAGTCCACGTTCGGCGCCGGCGTGCTCGATGGCCGTGCGGAGCAGCGCGTCGATGAGGTTTTCCAGCACAATTTCGCCGGAAACCGCCTGCGAGATCTTGAGGACCGTTGCAAGCTCCAAGTGTTCGATGGGCGTGCCGATGGTGCTCTTCGGACCAGCCACGGGCTGCTCTTCCCGGAGGTGCGGGTATGACTCGTCGAGTTGCCGCACCTTGCCGTCGGCGCCCCAGCGGTGATAGCAGCGCCGGGCGTTTCGCAGATAGAGATGCGCGATCTGCTCAAGCCCATGCGCGGCGTAGAAGCGCGCGGCAAGCTCATTGGTGAGCGCCTCGTGGTGGATAAAGCCGTTTGCGCGGGCCGAGCGAATGGCCTGTTCGTAGAGGCGCATAGCGTCAACATCGCGGCCTTCGATGCGGGCGCGCTCCGCCGAAACCAAGGTAGAACGGTTCTGAAAGTTCTCGGGACAGGTCTGGGCCCAGAGCTCGAGCTGCTGGTGGTGGGCTTGCAGTGCGGTCAGAAGGTGTGATCGCTCATCGGCCGATGCCTCGTCGTAGTATGCCGCCAACGCCAGCGCACCGTAAAAATGGTATTCGGCCTCCTGGACCATGCCGACATTCGACCAGAGAAGAGGGGTTGCCCTCGCTCTGGCCGTGATGGCGGCGTGGTAATTGCCGGAGTACACCCGAGCCTGGAGCTTCATGATGTGATAGCCGCACACAATACTTGTCCAGCCAAAGCGCTCCATAAACCGTTCATATTCATGCTCGTCGAAGTCGGAGCTAGTCCAGGTCGAGAGGTCGGCCGTGAAGCCGCGCATTGCTTGGATGAAGCGCCGCGTGCGAATGAGGATCTGAGTGGAGGGATCGAATTTGGCCTTGCGGGTAAAGTCCAGAAGCGCCTCCGATTCGACATAGACCTTGTCGAGCGGCTCTCCGGCCGCCAGCTTGTGTGATACCAGATGATCACAGGCGTAGCTGGCGAAATTCAGGTCGCCGGCAGTGACCGCGGCCTTGAAGGCGGAATAGAGGTGCGCGATTGCACGAGTTCGCGGCTCGTTCCAGAAGCTGATGTATGCCCCGATAATGAGCTCGATCTTGGCCTTGTAGGCCACGAGCTGCCGCTTCGCCACCAGATCATAGCCCAGCCGTCCGAACTGAAAGCCTCGCCGGTAATCTCCAAAGAATGGGCCCAGGTCCATGCCGAGACAACCATACGCCATGACGGAGGCGTCGCAGTTACCATAGCGAATCGTCATGTTGACCATGTGGCAGGAGCAGAGGAGGAACAGGTTGCGATCGGCGCCGATGGCGGGGGCAAAGAGGATGACCAGGATGCCTAGGGCGGCTTCGACCTCTGGGTCCGTCATTAGCGGCAGATCGATCAAATCCTCTATCAGCCGCCCATTGAGGTTCTTCCAGATCGCGTCGTACTCGCGAGCCACTTCCTCACGGCTCGGGTGGCGAGGGATATCGATGCCTAACAAGCGAAGAGCGCCGAGTCCACGGGCGATAGCCTCGTCGATCTCGACGCTGGCCGTGTGGATATCGATCACCACGCGATGGATGCCAACTTTTTCGAGCGTCGTTCTCGCGTGTGTCATCAGCGCATTGAACAGACGCAGAGCCTCATCGAAGTTGCGGCTCAGAAACTCGCACTCCGCCTGCTCGAAACTCAGCCGATAGGCCAGCTCATGCTGACTCGCCCACAGGTCGTCGCCGAGAAGTCCTATCCCGGTGGAGAAATAATTCAGCGCGGATCTGTAGGCCGTCGAGGTTTTCGCTCTCCGACCTGCAATCAAGTTCAGCTCGGCAAGTTGGGTCTTTTCTCGTGGGGAGGTCATCAACATGGCGCCGCGATTGAGTTGATTGACGATCTCGAAGATCGTCTCCTCCCGCTTCTCCGGGGGCGTGTGCTCCGCGAGCAGCCTTCCGATCCGGAGATGGACTGCGGCGCGTAGTTCCTCCGGGATCAGGGAATAGGCGGCTTCCTGGACACGGTCATGGACAAACGTGTAGGAGTCCGCCAGGCGGACGATCAGCTCCTGACGGACAGCCTCCCACAGATCCGCGTGGACCGCTTCCGCCCCCGTCCCGCGAACGATGCAAAGCATCACGACCTCGGCGACGTTGCCGAGGCAGGCCAGCAGCTGCAAGACCTGCTGGGTTTCGACAGGTAGGCGGGTCAACTTCCCGACCATGAGGTCCACCACATTATCGGTGTAACCCTTGGCGTGAATGCGATTGAGATCCCAGGACCATCGCGCAACATCATGATCGAAGGTGAGCAAGCCCTCTTCGGCGAGCGCAGAAATGAACTGAAGGGCGAAAAAGGGGTTGCCACCCGTCTTCTCATGCACCAGTTGCGCGAGCGGCGCAGCGCGCTCCGGTTCGCAGCGAAGCGCATCCGCAATCAACTGCGCGAGGTGTTCGCTGGCGAGCGGCGCAAGAGTGATCTCCTCTATCTGCGCACCGGCGTTCTTGACGACCTCAAGCTTGCCCGCCAGCGGATGGGTGGCATCGACCTCGTTGTCCCGATAAGCGCCGATCAGCATCAGGTGCTGTAGATCCGATCGGGTCAAGAGATCCTCCAGCAAGTCGAGCGTTGCCGCGTCGAGCCATTGCAGGTCGTCGAGGAACAGCGCCAGCGGATGTTCCGGCCGTGCAAATACGCCGATAAATCGTCGGAATACCAGTTGGAAGCGGCCTTGCGCCTGCTGCGGTGGAAGCTCCGGGACCGGCGGCTGTTCTCCAATGATGAGCTTCAGTTCGGGAACAAGATCGACGATGAGCTTACCGTTCGGATCCAGCGCGTCCCGAAGGGCGTCACGCCAGGGAGCGAGGTCGGCCTCGCTCTTGGCGAGAAGGGCCCGGATGAGGCTCTGAAAGGCTTGCGCGAGCGTGGAATAGGGGATGTCCCGCTTGTACTGATCGAACTTGCCGGATGCGAACAGGCCGCGCGGCCAAACGAGCGCCTTGTGCAGTTCATTGACGACGGAGGACTTGCCAATACCTGAATATCCGGAGACCAGCAGCAACTCCGGAGTGCCGCTCTTGACGACGCGGTCGAACGAGGCGAGTAGGGTCTCGACCTCGCGCTGTCGTCCGTACAGTTTCTCAGGAATCAGGAGCCGGTCTGGCGTGTCATGTTCGCCCAACAGGAATTCGCCGATGCGGTGGTCGCAGTCCCATTCAGCAAGGCAGCGGCGAAGATCGCTCTCCAAGCCGGCCGCGGTCTGATAGCGTTCCTCAGCAGTCTTGGCGAGCAACTTCGTAATGATTCCCGATACGGAGCGCGGAACATCTTTTCGCCGCTCGGCGGGCGGCAGCGGCTGTTTGGCGATGTGGCAATGTACCCACTCCATCGGATCGGATGCCGTGAAGGGCAGAGTGCCGGTCAGCATTTCGTAAAGCGTGACCCCTAGGGCATAGAGATCACTGCGTGAATCGATCGAACGATTCATCCTTCCAGTTTGCTCGGGGGCCATGTAGGCGAGCGTTCCCGCGATGAATTCGGGAGGTTCCGCCGACTGGCGCTCGCGCGGCAATCGAGAGGCGATCCCAAAGCCCATCAGCCAGACCTGGCCAGTGCTGGGCTCGATCATGACATTGGCCGGTTTGAGGTCCTTGTGGATGAAGCCCCGACCGTGCAGCTGCCTGACTGCGGCAGAAAGACCGATGGCCATGCGCAGGAACTGTCCCATCTCCATTGGCGTTCCGACCAGTTGATCGAGCGGCTCACCCCCGGGATCCTCGAGGACAAGCACGGTTCGCCCCGCGTGTTGCGTGAGCTCAACTCGCGGAACTGCCCATGCCGGATCCAGCGCGGCCCGCAAGGAGTGCTCGTGTTCCAGCATCCGGACACTCTCTGGTCGGGGATGCTCCGATCTCAACATCAGCACGAGAACAGAGGGGGGATGCGGGCGCGTGCCCGTTCGGGGGCGGCCCCTGCAAAGCACGAACTCCCCGTGCCTGTGAAGCGTGTCGAGAGTGTAGTCCGAGAGATCCATCCGGGGATCCTTCGATTCAGCAGCCAATTCAAGTGGCGTCAACGCCGATCATCACCATGTGCGATGCCCCGAATTGTTACGAGGTTCCGAACCAGTGAGAGCGCAGCGGCGCCGTGGTCAACTGCGGCAAGTCAGAACACCAGTTTGAGGGCGTATTCGCAACATACTCCATTTCCCGCCCGGCGCGCCAGAACAGACGGTGTGAGGCCGGGGGATCCCTGACAGTTTAGACCGGGCACATGCCTGATGGGAACTTGGGCAAAGTAGATCGTGAACCATTGAGATGTTGCGCCAGAGGAGCGAAATAATCGAACGGCGTGCCCATATCGAGCTCATACCCTTTTCCGTCCTCCAGCGAAAGATCGACGGTCAGACCGTAATTGTGAATCGAACCGGTGCGAGGATTGGCCACGTAGGGCTGGCTATCGCCTGAGAGCCCGCCTCGACAGATATCTGTGGCAAATGTGGAAGCGGCCGAATCTGTGCCAAGCACGCCCGCATCAGATGAGCATGGATTTGCAACTTGAAGGCAAACGCGCACTAATTACCGGATCTACCGCAGGCATCGGATTCTCCATCGCCGAGACTCTAGCTAAAGAAGGTGCCACCGTGATCGTTAATGGACGCACCAAACAGAGGGTGGATGAGGCTGTAAACCGTCTAAAGCGAGGCAATTGCGGGGGCAAGGTCGAAGGATTGGCGGCAGATTTGGCCAAGGCTGAAGGCGCTCGCGAGGCCATCGGACGCTACCCCGAGGTGGAAATTCTGGTCAACAATCTTGGCATTTTCGAACCCAAAGCGTTCGAGCAAATTCCCGACGAAGACTGGTTTCGTTTCTTTGAGACGAATGTCGTCAGCGGTGTGCGTCTTAGCCGGCACTATTTGCCGAGCATGAAGCAGCGCAATTGGGGACGCATCGTGTTCATTTCGAGCGAATCAGCGCTGCAGATTCCGGCGGAAATGATCCACTACGGCATGACCAAGACCGCCCAACTGGCGATCTCCCGAGGTTTGGCGGAGACCACTATGGGCACGAATGTGACCGTCAACTGTGTACTCCCTGGTCCCACCGCTTCGGAAGGAGTCGACACGTTCCTATCGCAAATGGCGGCCGAAAGAAAGACCGACCGCTCCACGCTCGAACGCGAGTTCTTCCGTTCTGTGCGCCCGACTTCACTGCTGCAGCGCTTCGAAACCACCGAGGAGATCGCATCGGTGGTCGCTTTCGTGTGCAGCCCGCGATCGTCGGCCATCAATGGCGCGGCCTTACGGGCGGAGGGTGGCCTGGTGAGGGCGATTCCGTAGGCATTTCCGATTTGGTCCACGACCGGCTGTTGAATGTGTCATCCTGAGCGCCGCTGTTGCGCGAAGGACCTCCCAAGATGCTTCGGACTTAAATGCTGCTAGTTAGGCTTATAGGCCAAGAAGCCCAGGGTTCCTCGAGTAGGAAGAATCACTCTTCACCGTTGAGTTGCTGCTTCGGAAAGCAGAGGGTCATGGGAACGAAGCGTGGGGCTGTGGCATCACCTCAATACCTGGTACTTGCGGCTGTTTGTATCCAGCATCGAAAGACGCGTTCATCCCAAAGCACTGCGCCGCGATTCCAACGGTAAGAAACTGGCCTGAGATGCAAGATTGTGGTTCACTCTTGATTTGCAAATCCCTGAGCTCGTGAAGAGAAAGCATTGCAGCTTAATGAAAAAGTTCAGAATATTGTTCTGATCGAGGAGAAGTAAGCGATGAGTGCGAGAACCTCTCGAGCGGCGCGGCAACTACTGCAGCTTTGCATCATTCTTGATGCACTTCTGCTCGCTAGCACCTTGCAACCGGTGTTCGCGCAATCCACGCAACTCCCGAAGGCAGAAATCGAGAAGCGCGTCGATGCGCTTCTTGCGAAAATGACTCTCGACGAAAAACTTACGCTTATCGGCGGCACCAATGACTTCTACATCCAGGCGCTTCCGCGGCTCGGTTTACCCGCGCTTCGCATGTCCGACGGTCCGCTGGGAGTGCACGATTACGGACCGACAACGGCGTATCCGGCAGGAATCGCATTGGCAGCTTCTTGGGACGTCGACCTTGCCCGCCGCGTCGGCGAAATGATGGGCAAGGACGCTCGAGCGCGCGGCGTCCATTTCGTCCTGGCTCCGGGGATGAACATCTACCGCGCGCCCATGAACGGGCGCAATTTCGAATACCTGGGCGAAGATCCTTACCTCGCCTCGCGCATGGCAGTTTCGCTGATTGAAGGCATACAATCGCGGGGCGTCATCGCCGCCGCGAAGCACTTCGCAGTTAACAATCAGGAATACGGACGCATGGACCACAGTTCCGACGTGGACGAGCGCACCTTGCGGGAGATCTATCTTCCCGCCTTCGAAGCCGCCGTAAAGGAAGCCAAGGTGGGTGCCCTTATGGACGCATACAACCTGGTTAACGGCGCCTACATGACCGAGAACAATTTCCTGAACAACATCATTGCGAGAAAAGAATGGGGTTTCGACGGCATCATCATGTCGGATTGGGGCGCCACCCACGACGGCAAAGCTGCCGCGAATGGCGGCCTGGACCTTGAAATGCCTTCGGCGCTCTTCATGAACAAGCAGATTCTGCTGCCGTTTATCCAGAGCCGTGAAATCCCAACCGCCACAATCGACGACAAGGTCCGCCGCATTTTGCGCAAAGCCATTCAGTTCGGGTTCTACGATCGCGAGCAAACCGACGCAACCATCCCTTTGTACAGCCAGGAGGGAAGACAGCTTGCTCTCGAAGAAGCCAGCAGCGGAATCGTTCTGCTAAAGAATGAAAATGGCCTCCTTCCGTTAGAAAAAAACAAAATCAAAACCCTCGCGGTGCTGGGACCCAACGCTTATCCCGCGGTAATCGGCGGAGGCGGAAGCTCGCTCACCAAGCCATTCGATGCCATCAGCTTTCTGGAGGGTATCAGCAACTATCTCGGCAAAAGTGTGCGCGTCGACTACGTTATTGAGGATCTGCCGCTGGATGAGATTGTCAAAAACACGCACTTTGTTACTTCGCCCGGCGGACCCGAAGGCCTGAAAGGCGAATACTTCAACAATGAATTGCTCGAAGGCGCGCCGGCACTGGTACGCACGGACGAAAAAATCGGCTTCCGTTGGGCGGAAGGAAGTTACGTTAATGGCGGCCCCCTTGACCACTTCTCGGTTCGATGGAGCGGCTACTTTATTCCCGGGGCTGAGGACGACTACAAATTTTTCGTTTCTGCCGACGACGGAGTCCGGCTATACGTCAATGACCAGCGTGTGATTGACGACTGGCAGCGTCACGGCGAAACTCTGGACACCTACTCCGCGCATCTTGAGCGAGGCAAACCGTACAAGATTGGTCTTGAATATTTTGAGAACGTCGGCACCGCGACGGCCCGTTTTGGGATCGCGCCGGCAGCCCGCTCTCTGGGAGCAAGCACTAGAGCAGCCGCCAAGAAGGCCGACGCCGTCATTCTATGCATGGGCTTCGATCCATCTTCGGAAGGCGAAGGCTTCGACCGAACTTTTCGTCTTCCTGCAGGCCAGGATGCTTTTATTCAGCAGATCGCAGCCATCAACAAAAACGTAATTGTTGTCCTGACTGCGGGCGGCAACGTCGACATGACGCACTGGATCGACACCGTGCCGGGTCTTATCCATGCGTGGTACCCCGGCCAGGAGGGCGGCACTGCACTGGCGCAAATCCTCTTCGGCGAGATCAACCCATCAGGAAAGTTGCCAGCAACTTTCGAGCGCCGCTGGGAAGACAACGCGGCCTTCGACAGTTATTATCCGAAAAAAGCCGGCAAGCACATTGAATACCAAGAAGGAGTATTCCTGGGCTACCGCCACTTCGATCGCTCCAAAGTCCAGCCGCTATTTGCCTTTGGCTACGGGCTTTCCTACACCACTTTTCAATATAGCGGTCTGTCCATATCACCGTCCTCTGCCGATCTTAGCGCGCCGGTCAACGTTTCCTTCAATATCAAGAATAATGGTCCGCGCGAGGGCGCAGAGATCGCTGAAATCTACGTCGGCGATTCCCACGCAAGCGTGCCGCGCCCCGTGAAGGAATTGAAAGGTTTTGCCAAGTTGCATTTGCGCTCAGGCGAAACCAAACGGGTCACAGTCAGCTTGGATGGCCGCGCGTTTTCCTTTTATGATGTTGAAAAAAACAACTGGAAGGCGGAACCGGGCAAGTTTTCCATCCTGGTAGGAAGCTCTTCGGAAAAGATCGAACTGCAGGGGGAGTTTACGCTCAGCCAATGAGAGGAGACCTACCAGTACATCCATGATTACCGCCCTTGCTTCGGTGAGCGCCCAGAGGCTCGTTCATCTTTCGCCGGTTGACCTGGCCATTATTATTTTCTGTTTCGCGCTGGTTTTGGCGATTGGCTTTTATCTGAAGCAGCGCGCAAATACAAGCGAAGATTATTTCATGGCGGGTCGTGAGATGACCGCATGGATCGCGGCTCTCAGCTTTCTTTCGGCAAATCTCGGTTCGCTCGAGCTCATGGGATGGGCTGGCGCCTCCTATCAGTACGGGATACTGGCCGCCCACTGTTATCCTCAGCGTTCGCGTCGCCATTGCGGATAGCGACAGAGGACGCTGGGGTTCGCCTGTCGTGGAGTATCCCCTTCAGCGCACAAAGGATGATCCGGATTACGCCACGCAGAGTCACGCCGATCGTCGGGTTCCCGCGTTGTCAGACTTGGGCGATTAATTCGGATTGGGCGGCGCGCGATGGCTCAGGCCCCACACGTACGCTGCGAGCGCTGATATCTGGTCGGGCGTAAGTTGCGCCCCACCCATCGGCGGCATGGGGGCGCGATATTGTTTTGGTTGCAACACACCTTCGATGATCGTTTTCGCGATTCCGGCATAGCTACCATCGCTCCATAGCCATTTCTTGCCCGTCAGATCGGGACCCAAAGGGGTGCCCTCACCGCTCTCACCATGGCAGCCCGTGCAAGCCGCTCCGCCCACTTGGCCGCGGTAGATGCGCTCACCGAGCAGGACCATCTCTCGTGTCGCGCCTTCAGGAACGGGAAGATTGCTCGCAGCCGCCCCGGCGTCTGGATGCGTGCCCTCTGGCGGTTGCGCGGCCACTTCAACGGGATTGCCGGCCGGGGCTGCTGCGCTCGGACATGCCGTGATGTTCGCGGCACCGCCTGCGGGGCCGCCATGATAGACGATCCGGTAGATCCGCCCACGTATATCGTCGGAAACGTAGAGCGAACCGTCCGGTCCTACGGCCAAGCCACTGGGACGATGTGCGGCTTTGGCTGGCGACTTCACCGCTCCAGCGAAACCATCCGCAAATATTTCGCACTGGCCGGAAGCGTGGTCCCCGGCGAGCGGCTGAAAAACCACGTTATAGCCGCCTTGCGCATAGGGTGCCCGATTCCATGACCCATGGAAGGCGATGAAAACGCCGTCACGGTAGCGCGCCGGAAATTGTTTCTTGTCGTACCGCACCATGGCATTAGGCGCCCAATGGGCGGGAAAAGCCGCAGCCGGAGCAACTTTGTTCGCGCATACGCCGATCGTTTTGCCGCCGTCGCCACCGTATTCCGGAGCCAGAACCAGCTTTTGCACGAACGGGTCGTAGTAGCACTCGGGCCAGCCATAATCTCCCTTTGCCTTCAAAAGCAACAATTCTTCAGCCGGCAGCGTTGCCTCCTCGTCGGGTTTATACAGGTCGGGCCAATTCGCGTGCAACTGGTCCCGTCCGTGTTGGGTCACCAACACGCGCCCACTTGAGTCGATGGCAAAACCTTCAGCGTTGCGGATTCCCGTAGCGAAGCGCTCCGCCGTTGAAAAGGTTTGGTTCGTTTTATTCGCGTCATAGCGCCAGATACCACCACGGGTCTCGAGTTCCGCGCAGGGGTCCGCGCCCGGCGACTTGAGTGTCCGATTTTTCAGCTGGCAGGAATTGGTCGCGCTGGCCACATCGACGTACATCAATCCTTCGGCATTGATGATGAATGGATGCATGGGATGGTCGCCGCCCATAGGCAATCCGGAGACGATGGTGTCGGCGGAACCACTCGGCACGATGGAGCCGGCGGGCAATAAATATCGCACGATGCGATCATTGCTCTCCGCGTAGATCGATCCTTTATATAAGCCGATGCCCGTACCGCCTGCTCCGCCACTTTGGACGGTTTCGCCAAAGCGCTCAATCACATCGGCCTTTCCCGCACCGTTCTTGTCTTGCAGGGCTACGAGGAAACCGCCTGCATGCGGCGTGTCGTTGCCGTAGTACCTGCCCGACCAGGTGTTGACGTAAAGAACCCCACTCGGCGCGACTACCACGTGGCGGGCGTGACCAATGTCGTCAGCGAAGACCGTTGCGCAAAAACCGGCGGGTAACTGCAACCCACTGTCATCGTTCGGGCATGCTTGGCTTTTGGATTCTGCAGCCGGGTTGGATTGGTTTTGAGCGGGCGCCAATGAATTGCCTATGCTCATTGCGGCGAGCGCCACGAGGGCAAACAACAGAGTTTTGAACGGGTTGGATAATTGCATTGAACACTCCTGAAGATCGACGACGAGAAACAACGGTCTGGCTCGCGAAAATATAACGAAGATATACCGTTGTTATTGTAGCGTATCGGCAGCCGAACAGCCTCCGAGCAAAGTATTTCTCGACAGCCATCGGGTTGCAGTGCCGGAAAGTCGCATAGTCGGACATCTGGCGTACTAGCACTCCACTTCTCCGGTTAGCGTATTGCAGGTGGCTCGAAAATGCCAAAGTGCGGGCAGTCCGTAATACGGTGAAGGCAGGTTCCGATGTAGGTAGATAGCCGCAGTCGCAGGCGTATAAAGCGACGTGATACCTGCCATTGCAAGTTCTCTTACCGAGCGTGCGTCGCAGCTTCTTCGATCAGAGCTGCAACCTCCTTGGGCCTGGAGACGTAGACCGAATGGCTGGCGCCAGCGACTTCGATCTTGTGGCTCTTGGCTCGTGTTGCATACCAACGTTGGAGGTCCGGGTTGATGGTTCGGTCTGCTCCCGCTACCAACATCCAGCTTGGTTTGCTTCTCCACGCAGCGGTGGTGATGACGGCTTTGAAATTGTCCGCTAAGTTGGGTACCTGCGATCGCGCCATGAAAGCAGCCTGGTCGGCAGACAGATCAGCTGCGAAGTACTCATGAAACTGGGCGGGGTCGAGGTAAGTGAAACCGTCTGCCGTCTTCTTTATCGCACCAGACTTGCTGAGGTCACTTGGGAAGCGCTTTCCGTCGTCAGCCTCGTTCTCTCCAGCGTCTGGCATGTGCGCCGCGACGTACACCAAGCCGGCAACCGATGGATCCGTCCCCGCTTCGGTGATTACGGCTCCCCCGTAGCTATGGGCGACAAGAATGCACGGTCCATCTTGTTGAGCAAGGACGCGCTTCGTGGCGGCCACATCATCTTTAAAGGATGTCTCCGGCTCTTGAACGATGCTGACGTTGTAGCCATCCTTAACAAGAATGTCGTAAACGCCCTTCCAGCCAGAACCATCTGCCCAGGCACCGTGAACCAGAACAATATTCCGAACGCGATGCTCTTCGTTCTGCGCGGAGAGCGCGCCGCAGGTCAAACCTAATAAAATGATGCAGAGAGACTGAGATATTCCTCGTACTACTCGCATAGCCTTCATTGAATTATTCATTTTGTTGCCCCCTTTTTTTTTGCGAATTGATTTTTACTCAGCCGGAGACTCAGAGCGCCAGATAGAGGACGTGGACCCACTGGTCGCCGTTGATGATGCCTTTGCCCCAGGCGGGGTCGAGATCGGCGAACGGCTTTTCCGCGGCGGCTTCCTGGGCGGATTTTCCCGCGGATTTCAATTTCTGAACGCGATCGCGCGAAGTGATGAGCATGTCCCGGAATTTCGTGAGGTCCGCTTTGTTGCCGAGCGGGCCGTGCCCCGCAACAATCCTGGTGTAATTGTCGGCGAGCGAGAGAATTGTGTCGGCGGCGGCGATCATGCCGTCGATATTGCCGCCCGTACCGGGGTCGATGTAGGGATACATGCCGTTGAAAAACACGTCGCCCATCTGAATCACGTTGGCCTTTTGAAAATGAACGTAGATGTCCGAATCCGTATGCGCGGGAGCAAAGTGTTGGAGCGCGAGGGTTTCGCCGTTGGCTTGCAACTCATAACTGGCGGGGAAGGTCAGCTGCGGCAAGGCCTCCGCGGGCGAGGGGTCGAAATGCAAGTCGGCGAGCGTGCCGTCTGCTGCCCGATACAAGACCGGCTGATCATGCGGCTCGGACATGCGCTTCTTGGTGTTTTCGTGGGCAAGGACCGTGGCTCCTGCGGCGTGAAGAGACGCGTTGTTATCGGTATGGTCGAAGTGCCAGTGGGTGTCGATGACGTATTTCACCGGAGCGTTGCCAAGGCCATCGAGAGCTTCCTTGAGCCTGGGCCAGGCGGGCGCCACGAAAGTGTCCACGACGAATTTGCCGTCGGGGCCGTTGAGGACTACCACGCTTCCGCCGGGGCCGGAGAGCATCGTGACACTGTCAGCAAGCTTTTGCGTTTGGATAGGAGCGGCGTTGAACTTGGCGCGCATACTCGCGACCAGGTCGGCCGGCGAAGGCGCTTGTTGCGCATGGCCCGCTGCGGAGGCGCGGAGCAGCGTCGCGGGAAAGAGGTGCGCCAGAAAGGCGCTGCCGGCCAGCGTGGCAGAATCTCGCAAACTTTCGCGGCGTGAGGTTTGCTTCTGTAAGAAGTCGAATTTCATGTTCTTTAGTTCTTCCTTTCGTTTCTTGCGGTACGAACTACTTGCCACACCCGATTGGACGCTTCGGGCTCTGATTAGAGATATTGTTTGTTTTGTTGTCTGTGATAAGATGAGCAAATAAGTGTAGCTATATGGAGCTTCGTCAAATTCGGTCGTTTCTCTCTATCGCCGAGACCCTGCACTTCGGGCGTACTGCGGAGTTGATTCATCTCAGCCAACCAGCCTTAAGCCTTCAGATACGAGCTCTTGAGGAGGAGGTCGGCGTGCGACTCTTCGAGCGCAACCGGCGCAAAACAACGCTCACTGCGGCTGGTTTCGCCTTTCGCGATGATGCCGCTCGAGCGCTCTCGCAATTG
>WNFR01001475.1_pt1 | contig 24580 bp, 15 predicted proteins | sample 5400221 | NCBI WGS metagenome assembly WNFR01 (sample SAMN13153357, study PRJNA577476) | soil metagenome | isolation source: 40 cm soil under Madrone tree | place: USA:California | collected 2016-06-14 | reverse complement strand
TGGTGCTGTCGCGCGGCTTGGCGCTCACTGGCGCCGGCGTGCTGCTCGGCGCGGCAACCGCGCTGCTGCTCACGCGCCTGCTCGGCAACCTGCTGTACAAGGTCAGCCCCCGCGATCCTGTCGCCTTCGGCTGCGCATTTGCGGTCATGGCACTGGTCTCCGTCGCTGCCTGCTTGCTACCTGCTTGGCGCGCAGCGCGAACGGATCCCATGCGCGCCTTGCGGACGGAATGATCTACCAATCAACTACTTCTTAGGAGGCTATTTCGGCGTCTGTCGCAACGGTGCCGGACGATTAAATTTTCTCGGGCGGGCACGGGATAGCCCGAGCTGAATTGGAGCCAGAGTAGCCTGTAACGACATAGCTCCACTAGCGTAACTGGTGCCAGATGCTTAGTGTTACGCCTAAAAATGCAGCTACAGCTTAGGTACAACTAAGAGGGGAAAAAACTGGCTTTCTTTCGCACCTAAGCGACGCCGAGGAAAGCCTTTAGGATTTTCGCTACACTAATTCGGAACCAGGAGGTCGAAGGTTCAAATCTTTTCACCCCGACCACTTTTCTTCAAACAAATCAAATACTTGAAGCGACCGCGTAGGATTCGAGTTTAGGTTCAATAGGTTCAATTGAGCCTAGAATGGCCGGAACATCGAACCCAACTCCACAGCTATTCGGCACTTCCTTACGGAACGCCACATCCGCCTTGAACTGTGTCGCAGTGTGCGCTCATGCCTTCGCTACTCCAGCCCAGCCAGAAGTCGAGAATGCTCTCCGGGCAAGCCGTGAAGTTGCGAAGATATGTGTTGCGATAGCGGCGGAAGTTGTGTGCTCCTGCCTGCTCGAAACCGACCTCCTTAAGTGCCTTGTGGAGATGCCGCAGGATGTCCCTTTGGTTTAGCTGGTTGCCGCGCCGTGTATAGAACAATAGCTCCGTCTTACGGTCGCCGATAAACTCAACCAACAACTTCGCCACATTCACGGGAAGGTTAACTCCCCGTTCTCAGTCTTGAGGTAGTCGCGTATTTCGCCGCGCCATGCTTTTTGATTGATGATGATTCGGCTAACTGGACACGGGCAAAAACACATCGTGAACAGAGACTTTCCCTGTTCACCGGGCTGGAGCGACCGCCACGTTTTCCGTGGCAACGAAGCGGGGTCGCCCCCCCTCCCTCCCCCCTCCAGCCCAGTTTTGTGTTTTGCCCGTGTCCAAAATTAATCGTCACGTCATGCACAACCTCAGCGCTCCCAATAACTTCCGTTCACCGCCGAGGTGAACGGAACGGTGAAGCGCAGAGTGAACCGCGTCTTTCATGCGCCGTTCACACCACGCCTATGGGTTTCATCGAGGGGTGATCGCCCGTTCCGGACGAGATAGGTGTCAAAGAAAACCGTTCGTTCCAGCCGGGAAAATTCGAACCGTAGTTCGCGTTCGGCAATACGGCCAGAAAACCATGCTTGGTAAAGGCTCTCGAATCGCTCGCCATGAAAGCGCCGTCTGGCTTCATTGAGAAACTCAAAGTCGGCTGTCACCGGCACAACGTACTCGTGCTTTTCCCACTTCCGGCGAATCTGGAGGTAACGGAGGATTTCGCCGGACACGTCGGATTCGAGCGGCTGCTTGACGCTTGAGCGGAAACGCTCTTCGGCGCGACGAAATTCGGTGGCTCGCGGCGCAATGTAGAGCAGGCGAAAAGACTTCAAGTGGCCGAAGAGCCCTTGATACGCCGCGAGAAGTCGAGGTGGGTCAGTTTTCGTCCGGTGTCCTTGAGGAGAAACTTGCGGATGAGAACGAACGCAGTGGGAAACACATTGACGGCCAAGACTCCGACGTACCCAGGATGGGTGTGGCGTACGCGCGCCAAAGAATGAGGTCGTAGGGAACAATAAATTTCAGCTCGCCCATGAGCCAGAAACCGAGCGGGAGCAGGATGGCGATGGTGATGAGCAGGACGTTGCCCTTGAGCGCCGGTTTCTGCGTCATCGCTTGCGTCAGAAGCCGCCGGAGTCCTTGGCGGTCGGGCCTCGGCACGACTGAGGCGAACGGAATTCGCGCACGCTCCTGACCGTGAGCTTGGCGGCTTTGGCCTGCTTGCGCTTGCCGTTGTGCGCTCGTGCTTCGAACCGCCGAGCATTCCATCGACAAGAACGGTGTTGTCCTTGTGGAGATGTCGGCGAGCGCCGTTCCGAGATGGCTGAACGAGACTACGCGGCGCCTCTTGGTTTTCGACTCCTTTTCAGTCGCGTCGTACAGCTAGAAGCCCAAATCGCAAGTATCCAGTTTAGACGGAACCTTCTGTCTCCAAGCGCGTATCATTCCTGAGCGGCCGAACCAAGAGGCTGAGACCGCGTCTAATCCAGTACCTCCCTGGCTTGGAGAACCGCCATGAGAAGTCTCTTGCAGGATATCCGCTACGCATTTCGCTTTTTTCGCCGCTCACCTGGATTCGTTCTCACCGCTGTGCTCTCCCTCACCCTCGGAATTGGCGCGACCACTGTCATCTTCAGCGTTGTCTACGGTATCCTCCTCGATCCCTATCCCTACAAAGATGCCGATCGCATGGTGCACGTCGAACTGCGCGACAAATCCGGTCGCGGCCCTCTGTTGATAGTCAATGGCACGCAACATCAGGAGCTTCGAAAAGCCTCGTCCATCGACGACGTGTTCCTGATGAGGAACATGCAAGAGAGCCTGACCGGCGCTGAATTCCCGATCACAGTCCAGGTCGGGCTCTATACCCCCAATTTGTTCACTTACATGGGTGTGCCGCCGCTCTTGGGGCGCGAATTCAGCCCGGCCGACGCTCTTGGGGGGAATGCCGCTCCGGTTGCGGTGCTTAGCTACTTGTTTTGGCAGCGGCAGTACGGCGGTAGTCGCGAGATCGTGGGCAAGACCGTTGAGCGGACCACACCCTGTATACGATCATCGGTGTCGCGCCGCAGCGCTTCACTTGGGGCGACTCGGACGTTTATCTGCCCGCGAATCCCACCGCTGATCCCCACGAGTATTGGCTGTCCTTCGTCAAGCTTAAGCCCGGCACGAAATTTCCAGCTGCCACGGCGGAGCTGCAGGCGCTAGTGGACAGTTTCGCCAGGCAGGATCCCAAAAATTATCCGCAAGACAGAAAGGCCGTGATTGTCACCCTCAATGAAGAAGTGCTCGGCCGCTTTGCCGGCACGTTAGTGTTTCTATTTGGAGCCGTGGTGGTCTTGTTGCTTATCGGCTGCGGGAATGTTTCCATCCTGCTGCTTGCGCGAGGTATTGCGCGGCAGCATGAGCTTGCTGTCCGGGCTTCTGCAGGCGCGGGTCGCGGCCGATTGATCCGCCAGCTGCTGACGGAGTCCATCTTGTTGTCGGTCACGGGCGCTGCAGTCGGCGTGTTGGTTGCCTACCGCGGAACGAAGGCCATCTCCACCATGTTGCCCTATTACTCTTTTCCGCACGAAGCTGCAATCCATGTGAATGGCATGGTGATGTTGTTTAGCGCCGCGGTGGCGTTGCTCACCGGGATTCTTTTTGGAATTTCGCCGGCTTGGCAACTTTCCCAGCCACAGCTCGGGCCCTTGATTTAGTCCAGCAGCACCAAAATGAGCGGAAGCACCCGCGGACGGAATTTGCACCGGCTTCTCATCGCCGGCCAGGTGGCGCTCACCCTTCTTTTGATGGCGGGAGCTGGTTCAGCCATGAAGTCGTTCGTGGCGCTCACGCATACGCCCCTTGGATTCGGCCCGGACCACGTTCTCTCTTTCGACGTAACGCTGCCCAAAGGGGCAAAACCGTCATGGCAAGAACGTGTGAACTCGGAGGAAGCTGTATGGCTGGCGCTTGAACAAACGCCCGGAGTGTCTTCGGCCGGAATCTCTGCGTCATGGTTCCCGCCACTTGGCGGTTTCCGAGCGAAAGTCGAAATCCAGAGCAAACCGACGCTGACCGACTCAGAGGCCGTAATGGCGCTTGTGAGTCCTGAATTATTTTCGACTTTGCACCTTCCGCTTCTGACTGGTCGGGTATTTAACCAAACTGAAGTGATGAACGCGGCGCATCTGGCGCTTGTCAATCAGGCTTTCGTAAAAGAGTACCTTGCAGACCGCAACCCGCTCGGCCAAAGCGTTCGCAGCCCGATGCTCAAGTTTGACCAACCGTCTTTCGTGTTCGCGCAAGCTCCGGACGATTGGCTGCAGGTAATCGGAATCGTGGGTGACACGAAAAACGATGGCTTGCAGCGCCCGGTGAAGCCGATGATCTTTCTTCCATACACCTTCGTCCTCCCTCCGGACCAGGTGTTTTTTGTCCGCGCCAAAGGCGATCCCGAGACGACAATTCATTCCATCAGGCAGCGTCTTCGCGAACTAAGTTCCGAGTTCATTGTCGCCGAGTCCCCGAATTACACCCTTACCTGGCGGCTTGATACGCAAGGCTGGGGACAAGAGCGTTTTATCGCGATCCTCTTCGGGCTGTTTGCCCTTCTCGCGCTCGCGCTGGCCGCTACCGGTTTGTACAGTGTGGTCTCCTTTGTGGTTACGCAGCGTACGCAAGAGCTTGGCATTCGCATGACACTGGGCGCGCGGCGCGGGAATGTTATTCAACTCGTGGTCGTCTCTACTGCCACCACACTGGCAGTCGGTATTGCTGTGGGTCTGGGTCTCAGCGTGATTCTCGGTCGCCTGGTCACGGCTTGGGTAGGGAACAGTTCGCGCGATCCCATCACGCTTCTCGCGGCAGCCTCGGTCCTTTTCTTCGTCGCTACGATAGCGTGTGCGTTTCCCGCCTGGCGGGCCGCCTCGATCGATCCGATGCGGGCCCTGCGAACGGAATAGGGCCTAAAGCGGACAGAGTCCTGAGTCGACACGAGAGCAGATGCTTTGTTTGGTGGTCGCCGAGGGAGGCAGAGCCGCTAGAGTCACGATCAACGTAATCAGCTGATTGCTCCGCCAGGCTTCGCGGGTAAACGTCGCTTCGTTTTTTAGATGAATGCGCGACAACTGCTGTGGGGCCGTGATCGGCAGTCCCGAAGTGATTGTCCGTTCTCGCGAATGCACGTCCCATAATCGGTCAGTGATCAGTTTGCGGGCGGCGAAGTGTACGCCGTTTCTCTCTTTGTATACATGTCCTTAGACAACGTGCAGCGTTGGCATACAGCATGCGCTGGCACCGGCATGAGCGCGAACCACACCAAGCGGAAATCTAACAGCCCGAACATATTTTTGGCTGCAGCTCGACGAGGTAACCCCGACGCATTTGTCGCACTCGTCTCTCCTCACGCGTCGAATCTTCGGAGATTAGCGCAGAGCTTCACCCGAAATGCAGAGGATGCCGAGGACGTTTGCCAGCAATCCTTGCTGAAGGCGTTCACCAAGTTGAATCATTTTGCGGCCGCGAAGAAAGTCGCAACCGTGGAATTCCGTTCGTGGCTCGTTAAGATTACGGCTAATTCGGCCATCGATTTTCTTCGACGCAGGCGGAGCGCTCGCTTGGTTCGATTGGAAGAATGCGATCACTTGCAGAAACCGGGCGCCGGCGGCTGGGGAGAAAATCCCGAAGCTTCCTATGCGCGCCGGGAACGAGCGCGAATCATTCTGGAAGCCGTTGCGGCCCTGCCCGCGGCCCTCCGTAGAGTCTGCATGCTTCGCAACTTCGAGGAGCTTTCGACCAAGGAAGTCGCCGACCGGCTTGGGCTTCCAGCTATTACCGTGAGGGTGCGTCTATTTCGAGCACATTGCGAGCTAAGAAAACGCCTGGGAGTCGGATCGCACGATTGTGGCCGAGTGCGAAGACCGTCGCGCTACGTGAAGAAGCCGACTGCCGAGTCACTTCAGCGCAAGAACTCTGAAGTCTTGATCGCACTCCAGGAACCGAGTGGACTCGCTTGCGAAGACTGACAAATTCGGTCTCGAGTGTCCGATATTGGAACGAGCAATTCCGATATCGCCCAGTGCGAAGTCTTGACCGGAGACTGGTCGCACTTAAGTTATAGATAATGCGAGCTATTAGCGAAATGCGATTCCGGCAGCGATTGTGCCAGAAAGAAAAGTAGACGTTATTCCTTATGGATATTCCACGCCCATCAAACGCCCGCGCCAAAATGATTCGTAGAACCGTCCTGGTGTCGGTTGCGGTTCTTCTCTTGGGCGGTGTGACGCTCGGCCTTTCAAGGCTGCGCCCGGCGGCTCCTACAGTGGATCGAGCGACCGTGTGGACTGACGAGGTAAAGCGCGGTCCGATGCTGCGCGAGGTCCGCGGCCTGGGAACTCTGGTCCCAGAGGACATTCGCTGGATCGCAGCGCAGACCGATTCCCACGTGGATCGCGTCGTACTGCATCCCGGTGCCATCGTGAAGCCCGATTCCATCATCCTGGAGTTGAGTGATCTGCAGCTGCAGCGCGATGCTCTGGACGCTGAATATCAGCTCAGAGGAGTGCAAGCTGATTACGCCAACCTCAAAGTGCAGGTGAACAGCGAACTGATGAACCAGAAAGCGGTGGAGGCATCGCTCCGCAGCGACTACGAACAAGCAAAGATTCAGCACGAAGTGGACGAAAAGCTCAAGGCGGAAGGAATCGGATCGAATGTGACCGCAAGGCTTTCCAAAGTAAAGGAAGACCAATTAGCAATCCGCTTACAACTCGAGAGCGAACGCACAAGAGTAGCTGCAGACTCCGCCATTGCCCGGTTGCAGGCGCAAGAATCCCATGTGGAGCAGCAAAAAGCGCTCTATAGACTGAAAAAGAGCCAGCTGGACGCGCTTCATGTGCGCGCCGGCATCAACGGCGTGCTGCAACTGGTCCCCGTTGAGGTTGGCCAGCACGTGACTCCGGGAACAAACGTGGCGCGGGTAGCCGATCCGAAGAAGCTAAAAGCCGAAATCAAAATCGCAGAAACCCAAGCGAAAGAGATTGCCATTGGATTAAAGGCAACCGTCGACACCCGCAATGGCGTGGTCGCGGGACATGTTTCGCGCATGGATCCGTCGGTACAGAACGGCACCGTAACCGTGGATGTGGCCATAGATGATTCGTTGCCGCCTGGCGCGCGCGCCGATTTAAGCGTAGACGGCACGGTGGAAATCGAAAACCTGAGGGACATTCTCTATGTCGGGCGCCCGGTACACGGTCAGTCCGATAGCACGATCGGCATCTTCAAGCTGATTGACGATGGCGGGGAAGCCGTTCGCGTCAACGTGAAACTGGGCCGCGCATCGGTGAACACCATCGAAGTGCTCAGTGGCTTGCAGGCCGGGGACAAAGTGATTCTTTCCGACATGTCGCAATGGGACAACTTCGAGCGCATCCGGTTGCGATAGCCGGTGGGCAAAGAAATCGGCTGATGCGCAGAAGAGATTTTTTGGCGGTGAGTGAACACAGTACAGGGCACATTCGTTCCTAGTGAGGGAGGATGCGATGCAAACGCTCTGGCAGGATTTCCGATACAGCCTGCGAATGCTGGCGAAGAACCCGGGTTTTACGTTTATCGTTGTGCTCACTCTCGCTCTCGGAATTGGCGCGAACACCGCCATTTTTAGCGTGGTGAACGCGGTGTTGCTGCGGCCGCTGCCATTTGAAGAGCCAGATCGGCTGGTGCAGATCTGGCACACGCCTCCGCAGGCAAGCTTTCCGGGCATGTCGACGTTTGCGGTGTCGCCGGCCAATTTTCTGGACTGGCGAAGTCGAAGCCACGCTTTCGAGGGTATGTCGGCTTACGGATTCGGCCGCTACACGCTAACTGGCTCAGGCCATCCCGAAGCTGTGCGGATGGTGGCCGCGACCAACGGCTTGTTTTCCATTTTGCGGGCGAAGCCGCTGCTGGGCCGGACGTTCCTGGAGGAAGAGGATTCGCCCGGGCGCGATCACGAAGTCATCTTGAGCTATAAGTTTTGGCGCGGCCGTTTCGATGGCGATCAAAATGCGATCGGCAAGACGATCGCTTTGAACGACCGGACATTCACGATCGTTGGCGTCATGGGCCAGGATTTTGAATTTCCGATCTCTACCGATCCGGCCAACCGGCCACAGATGTGGAAGCCGCTTAGCTGGACCGACCAAGAACGCGCCGTTCGCGACGACCACAACTATGGCGTGATTGCTCGTATAAAGAACGGCGTCACGCTGCAGCAGGCGCGCGCCGAACTGGACAGCATCTCCAATCAGCTGGCTTTGCAATATCCGGGGGACAACAAAGGCTGGGGCGCAACGGCAATTCGGCTTCGCGAAGATTTAGTTGGAGATGTACGTCCGGCGCTGCTGATGCTGCTTGGTGCTGTAGCGCTTGTGCTGCTCATCGCGTGCGCGAATGTGACAAACCTTCTGCTGGCGAAAGCGATTTCGCGCCGGAAGGAGATTGCTATTCGCGTTGCAATGGGAGCCAGCCGCTACCGGCTATTGCAGCAGGCAACCGCTGAAACTGTATTGATGGGGCTTGCCGGAGGTGCGTTCGGGTTGATTTTTGCGAACTATGGCGTGCTCCTGATCGTGAGATTTTTGGCACAGCGGCTACCGCGATCTACCGAAATAGGTTTGGACGCTTGGGTATTTGCGTTTGCCCTTGGCGTTTCCTTGTTGACTGGAATTGCTGTCGGATTGTTGTCTGCGTGGCGATTGGCGAAAAACGAGGTGAGCGAGTCGCTGAAGCAGGGCCTTGGCCGCACGTCTTCGGACTCGGGTGGAACGCGAACCCGCGGCATACTGGTGGTGTCTGAGATTGCACTTTCGCTGATGCTATTGATCGGTGCCGGATTGCTGATTCGCAGTCTATCGATGCTGCGTCACGTGAATCCGGGGTTTGATCCCAGAAACGTTCTGACGTTGGACGTGTCGATTCCATCTACAAAATTTTCAGAGCCGATACGACAGGTCGCGTATTTCGACCGAGTTCTCAATCAGGTTCGGACTGTGCCGGGAGTCCAATCTGCAGGGCTCATCGACAATCTGCCATTGAATATAGAAGGCTCGCACCAACCCGTCTCTGTCGAAGGACAGCCGTTGGTATCGATGGCCGATCAACCCGAGGTGGACGTACGGCTGATCAGCCCGGGATACCTGAGCGCGATGCACATCGCACTGCTGAGCGGGCGCGACATCGATCACTCGGACATCCAAGGGCGCCCTGGAGCGGTGCTGATCAGCCTGTCCATGGCCAAAATGTTTTGGCCGAACGCAAATCCCGTTGGCAAGCACCTGACGTTGTACTTCACTCGAGATATGCCTCGCGTAATCGTTGGCGTCGTGGCAGATGTCAAGCTGGATGCGTTAAACGAAACGCGCCCCGTGCCTACGCTTTACACTCCGCTGGCTCAGCTGTCGTCTCCGACAGGTGAAAGCTGGCATTCGTTTGGAATGAGCCTGGCAGTAAGGACGAATGGCGATCCGCTGAACGTCGCTTCGATGATTACGAACGCGATTCGCGATGTCGATGCAGAGGTGCCGCTGCTGAACGTGCGAACGATGGACGAGTCGGTCTCCGCGTCGCTGTCGCCGCAACGGTTCACGATGCTGCTTTTGGCTGCGTTTGCTGGAACTGCGTTATTGCTTGCGGCCGCAGGCATCTACGGTGTGATGGCCTACATGGTGACGCGCCGAACGCGCGAAATCGGAGTGCGTATGGCGTTGGGAGCTGCCGCGCGAGACGTGTTGAAGGTGGTAATCGGGCAGGCCATGTGGACAACAGCGATTGGCGTAGTTATCGGAGTTGCCGGTTCGTTGGCACTCACGCGAACCATGCAATCAATGTTGTTCGGTGTTCGCGTTATGGACCCGTTAACGGTGATTGGTGTCGTGCTATTGCTGCTGGCCGTTTCGTTGTTGGCGTGCTGGATTCCGGCTCGGCGCGCGACGAAGGTCGATCCGCTGGTGGCGCTGCGCTATGAGTGAAACATGCTGATGCAAACACTGTGGCAGGACGTGCGTTACGGACTTCGCATGCTGGCGAAGAATCCGGGATTTACGCTGACTGCGGTGCTGACGCTGGCCCTCGGCATTGGTGCCAACACAGCGATTTTCAGCGTGATGAACGCGGTGCTGCTCCGTTTTCTTCCCGTCACGAATGCTGAGCGCCTGGTCTGTCTCCATTTCCGCAATCAGCCGCGAGAAACTTCACAGACTGGTCACGGCAATCTTTCGCTTTCGGAGCCGGCGTTCGAAGCTATGCGAACGCAGAAGGAGGTGTTTTCGGATTTGGTGGGATTCGTGCCGCTCAGTTTCAACAAGACAGTTGTGCGGTTTGGCAACGCTCCGGAAGAAGCGGCTGTGGACATGGTCAGCGGGAATTTCTTCTCCGGATTAGGCGTGGCGCCCTCGCGCGGAAGGATCTTTACACCCGAAGACGAATCGCAACACACGCAAACCGCAGTGCTCGGCTACAACTTCTGGACCCGGCGATTTGTGCGCAACCCGTCGGTGCTTGGCGAAACTCTCTATATCAAAGGTGTAGCGTTCACCATCGTTGGAGTTGCCGGACGTGATTTTTCCGGAGTGGAAGAAGGAGGCTCGACCGACGTATGGATTCCCCTCCAGACCTTGCCAGAGCTGAAACCATGGGGATTTTCGCCGCAGGACAAATCGGCTTTGTACGGTTCGCCGGACTGGTGGTTCATGATGATGATTGGCCGCCTGGCTCCGGGTGTGAGCGAAGGGCAGGCACTGGCGCGACTGCAGCCGATCTACCGACAAGCGGCGTACCTCGGAACATCCGGACCCCGTTTGGGCGAAGAGCCGCCGCAACTTTTTTTCACAGCTGCGCGCGGGATCGCGGGCTTTCGAGATTCGCTTGAAACACCGCTGCATGCGCTGATGTATACAGTGGGGCTGATCCTGATTATTGCATGCAGCAATGTGGCGATGTTGCTGGTGGCGCGGAACTCGGTACGGCAACGTGAATTCAGTTTGCGCGCGGCGCTCGGGGCAGGTCACGTGCGGTTGTTCCGGCAACTTTTGGCTGAGAGCCTGCTTCTGGTCGCGGCGGGAGGAGCAGGCGGGTGGATGTTGGCTGTGTGGGGAAGCCAAGCACTAGGCAGGTGGGCTGGACTGGATGCCAACGTCGCGCCCGACGGCACAGTGTTATTTTTCACAGCAGCCATTTGTTTTGCCGCGGCGCTGGTCTTCGGGTTTGCTCCGCTTCGCGGTGCAGCGAAGATTCCGCCATGGGTGGCTCTGCGAGCTTTCGGCATAAACGCAAGTCGGGAACGCGCTGGAGTTCGTGCAGGACGAGCTGTCGTCGCGTTGCAAATCGCTATGTGTATGGCGCTCCTGCTTGGCGCGGGGCTTGCCGTGCGCACGCTAGTGAACCTTGAGAACGCGAATCTTGGGATGCGAGCTGAAGGGTTGCTGGTGTTTGGCATAACGCCGCCACAGAGCTTGCGCGACGACATAGAGGTGATTCGTTTTTATGACCGACTGATGGACCGGCTGCGTGTTCTTCCAGGAGTGGAATCGGCGACGACGGTGCAGCTGCGCCCGGGAGCGGGCGGAAGCAACAACACCATCGCCTTTGTAGACGGCATACAACCGCACGAAAACATCCCGGACAGCATGGTTCGTTGGAACGCAGTGGGCCCGGATTTCTTTCAGGTGATGGGCACTCCCATTTTGTCAGGGCGAGATTTCACAGCTGCCGATTCCTTAACGTCCAGCAAAGTTGCAATCGTCAATCAAACGTTTGTGGAGCGTTTTTTGGCCGGGCGCGACGCTCTGGGACACCACCTGGCGATCGATGGAGAGAAAGGCGAACAATACACCATCATCGGTGTCGCGCAAAACAGCAAATACAGAAGAGTGCGCGAGCCAGAATCCCCGATGGCGTACTTCCCGTACCAACAGATACCGGGTATCGCGACCATGCAGATTGAGTTGCGAGCGCACGGCAATCCAGCCGCTCTGCTGCCTGGAGTGGAGCACGTGGTTCGCGATTTAGGCCCGGACCTGGCGCCATTGCAACCGATGACGCAGCAGGCGCAGTTCGAAGCATCGTTTTCGCAAGAGCATCTTTTTGCGCGGCTGGCGATGTTTTTCGCTTTGCTGGCCGCACTTTTGGTAGCCACTGGATTGTATGGAACGTTGGCGTATCGCGTTACGCGGAGAACTTCAGAGATAGGAGTGAGGATGGCGCTGGGCGCGCGGCGCCAGCAAGTCTTGTGGATGGTGCTGCGCGAGAGTCTGGGTGTAAGCGCGGCAGGAGTTTTTTTGGGTTTGCCACTGGCGATCACGGGAGCCAGGCTGTTGCGCTCGCTCCTTTTTGGCCTCGCGCCCAGCGATCCGCTGGCGCTAGTGCTGGCCGTGATGGGAACCTGCGCGGTTGCGCTGGCGGCAAGCCTGATTCCCGCGAGACGGGCAACGAAGATCGATCCGTTGGTGGCGTTGCGTTATGAGTAGGAGCAGCTGATGCAAACGCTTTGGCAGGATGTGCGATACGGGTTTCGTATTCTGGCGAAGAATCCCGGATTTACCGCAGTGACCGTGCTTACGCTTGCTTTGGGAATTGGAGCGACTACGGCAATTTTCAGCGTGGTTTATGGAGTACTGCTTCGACCGCTGCCTTACGCAAAGCCTGAACAAATCGTTCGCCTGTGGGAAGTGAACGCCACAAGTCAACGTCTGAGCTTAGCCGACCCGAACTTTGCAGACATTCGATCTAAAACGCGTTCGCTGCAGGGACTTGCCGAATACGGAGCGACTTTGCAGTCGGTTTCTGGCGGCAGTGAGCCAACTCGCACATTGACCGCTTCGGTTTCCCGAGATTTCTTTTCTGTGATGGCGGTTCAGCCGATTATCGGTCGTGGTTTCAGCGACGACGATGAGCGCTCCGGCGCAGCACCAGTCGCGTTGGTCAGTTTTGGATACTGGAAGCAAGTCCTAAGTGGCGCCTCGGAACTGTCGGCGCTTCATTTGACGATCGGCGACCGCTCCTACTTGGTGGTTGGCGTACTGCCCGCGGGCTTTCGGTTCCCTGAAAACGTGGATATATGGGTTCCACGCGAGCTCTTTCCAGTTCTGCCCAGTAGGTCGGCTCATAACTGGCAAGTCGTAGGGCGGCTTCGGGATGGAATCGCGCTGCGCGCATCGCAGTCTGAACTTTCAGCCATTGCGATGCAGCTCAAGCATGAAAATGCTCCCAACATCGATCTGACGGGAGTGGCGATAGAACCGCTGCGCCAGGCGATGACGGGATATGTGCGACCCGCCTTGATGCTCTTGCTCGGAGCTGCCGGTTTTCTGCTCTTGATCGCCTGCGCGAACGTAGTGAATCTGATGCTGGCGCAGGCCGCAACCCGCGAAAGGGAACTAGCCGTTCGGGCCGCACTTGGCGCCGAGCGAGGCCGTCTGGTGCGCCAGTTTTTCACGGAAGCGCTCCTGCTTGCTCTGATCGGTTCTACTCTCGGAGTGTTGGCGGCATCATGGGGAGTAAAGGGCTTGCTGCAGGTCGCGCCGAGGACATTGCCACGGCTCGAAGATGTTTCCGTTAATTTCGTTGTGCTTTTGTTTTGTTTGGGAACTGCGCTATTTGTGGCAGCGGGGCTGGGAATTTTCAGTGCGCTGCGCGCAACTGTGAATGCACGCGATGCGCTCAGTGAAAGCAGTCAAAGACAGGCAGGTTCGGCGCGAAGTCAAAAGCTGGGGCGGTTGCTTGTTTCGGGACAACTCGCCACGACTCTTGCTCTACTGGCCGGTGCTGGCCTTCTTGGACGAAGCTTGTTGCAAGTGCTTTCGATTGATCCTGGCTTTCGTACTGAGCGCGTTGTCACGATGGACCTGGCGCTGCCTGACGCTTTCGACAGAGCAGCAAGGGTTCCACGCGTGCAATTTCTTAGCGAATTGATGGCCCGTTTGCGCGGGATTCCGGGTGTCGAGGAAGTCGGAGGCAGCTCCGCGCTGCCGCTGGCCACGGGAATTTCGTCCGATGGATCTTACGCGGTGCTGAATCCTCGCCAGATCTCGCCCCAGTGGCAAAATTTGATCAAGCGTTCAGTGCAGGAATCGCCTGATTCGGACCCGGCATTACTAAGGGACATGACGGAATTTTTCGATGGGATTTTTCGCAATCAGGCGGCGACGGGTGAAGCAGACTATGCCGTGGTTAGCGAGGGTTACTTTAGAACGCTGAGCATCCCGCTCTTGCGGGGGCGGCTCTTCGACGACCGGGATAGCGCTGAGGCTCCGCACGTCGCGCTTGTCAGCAATTCTTTGGCAAAAGAGAAATGGCCTAATGGAGAACCGCTTGGCCAAACGATTGAATTCGGTAATATGGACGGCGACTTGCGCCTCCTCACCGTGGTTGGAGTTGTGGGCGACGTTAGAGAAAAGAGCGTTGAAGCACCGCCGCGTCCCACGATTTACGTGAATTACCGCCAACGGCCGCAGGCCACAAGGACTTTCACTGTGGTGTTGCGGACCGGCGCGGATGTTTCTTCTGTGACCTCCGCCGCTCGTGGCATTCTCCGCGATTTTGATCCGAACGTTCCTCCGCAATTCAGCACACTGCCGCAGATTTTCTCCGCAGCTTTCGAGACGCGGCGCTTCAGCCTGATTCTCGTTGGGATTTTCGCCGGTACGGCGCTCCTTCTCGCAACAGCGGGAATTTACAGCGTGACCGCGTACGCAGTGGCGAGACGCACACGCGAAATTGGAGTACGAATGGCGCTCGGTGCAACCCCTAGCGAAATTCTACGCATGATTCTGAGGGACGGTGTATTTACGACAGCGATCGGCGTTACGTTGGGAATTGCCGGCTCGCTTTTTGTGACGCGTGCGATGGAATCTTTGCTCTTTGGAGTCAGCCCTACCGATCCCGTCACGTTTGCTGGCATTACCAGCGTGCTTGTGCTCGTAACGCTTGCAGCATGCTGGATTCCAGCGCGGAGGGCGACGCGAGTCGATCCGTTGGTGGCATTGCGGTATGAGTAGGAGAGGTTGATGCACACATTCTGGCAGGACGTGCGTTACGCGGTGCGCATGCTTACGAAGAACGCCGGATTCACCGCGGTCGCGGTGCTATCGCTGGCTTTGGGAATTGGAGCCAACACCTCCATCTTCACTATTGTGAACGCCATTCTCCTGAATCCTTTGCCGGTCAAGGACATTGCTCGTGTCGTCGAAGTGGACACTATCGACAGCAAGATGTTAGTCACCGCTGCCAATGCTACGAAGCTCGGCATGTCCTATCCAAATTTTCAGGACTACGCTAGAGACAATCAGGTTTTTGCCGGACTCGGCTGCTTTGTCGGTCCGCTCCCATTGACCTGGAGCAGTGGTACGGAACCCAGGCAAATTTTCGGACAAATGGTCAGCGCAAACTATTTTGAAATCCTCGGACTGCGTCCTCGTTGGGGCCGTTTCTTCCTGCCCGATGAGGATACCAAGCCGGGCGCCAATAATGTCGCGGTAGTAAGCTACAGCTTTTGGACCAACAAATTCGGATCTGATCCCAATGTGGTTGGCAAGATTCTTACGCTGAACGCCACGCCTTACACCGTGATCGGTGTGGCCCCCCACGGTTTCAAAGGTGCTTTTACATTTGGCAACGCCGAGCAAATCTGGATTCCCGTCAGCATGTATCCTCAATTACTGGAGGGTTTTTTCAAAGACAATTTTAACAACCGCAGATTCCTGACCACCGTTGTGATCGGCCGCCTCAAGGATGGCGTTAGCTTGAGTACCGCGGAAGCTTCGCTGAAGACCATCGCATCGCATCTAGAGAGCGCGTTCCCGAAAGACAATGCCAGCCGAAGTGTGGCGCTGACGCCTCTCGCCGACGCGGCTGTCGGAGTGAACAATCGCAATCAGTTCGTGCTCGCCGGTGGAATGATGATGGGAATCGTGGGTTTGGTCCTCCTGATTGCCTGCGTCAACTTGGCAAATCTGTTGCTTGCTCAGGCCGCTCGCAGAGAAAAAGAAATTGGCTTGCGAGCGGCGCTCGGAGCCAGCCAGGGCCGGGTCATGCGGCAATTGCTGACAGAAAGCTTGGTGCTCGCGATTCTCTCGGGAGCTGTTGGGTTGGTGATTGCTTTAGGGGGCCGTGCGGTGTTGTGGTCTTTCCGGCCTCCTTTCATCCTGGATGGCGATATCGACTTGAAATTTGATTCGCGGGTGCTTTTCTTCACATTAAGCACGGCGCTTCTTACGGCTGTGCTGATTGGGCTCGCTCCCGCGATCAAGGCCGCGAAACCAAACCTGATCGACGCGCTAAAAGTTGGTGGACGAGGGGGGACCGTGGGCTGGGCCAGAAACCCATTTCGTAGCCTCCTGGTTGTAACCGAAATTGCGCTGGCGCTTGTCGCGCTCGTCGGCGCGGGCTTATTTATTCGCAGCATGCAAAACGCGCAGCGCGTCGATCCAGGGTTCGAGTCGAAGAATCTCTTCGTGTTCGCCTTCGATCTAGGAGCCTTACATTATGACGAAGGCCGTGCGCAGCAGTATTTTCGTGCCGCCATTGAGCGCGCCAAGACATCTCCCGGCGTCGAGTCGGCAACCATCGCGTCCAATTTTCCCTTCGGCGGAGGTTTTGCCCCTCTCCGCACTGCGTTCCCCGAAGGTCAAGATGAAGCTTCCGGCTATCGTGGGACCTTGACCCAGATTAACGACATCGCGCCGAATTTTTTTGAGACTCTGCGCATTCCGTTGCTACGCGGCCGCGAATTCAGCGATGCCGATCGCAAGGACACAAAGCAGGTCGCTATCATTAATGAAGCAATGGGCAAACAATTCTGGCCAAATGAAAATGCGGTCGGGAAGCGCTTCCATTTCTTCGGAGAGACCGCGCTGCGCGAAGTCGTTGGTGTCGCGCGCAATACCGTGGTGAATGTCATCGGAGAAGAGCCCCAGCCGCTGGCTTATCTTCCGGTTACACAGGACTTTGCCCCGGCGGTCACCATGCAGGTGCGGACTCCCGGCCGGCCCGAAGCTGTCGTCGCCACTGTTCGCAGCCAGGTTCAATCACTAGACACAAATCTCGCACTAACGAACTTCAACACCATTGAAGAGTTGATCGATCAGGGATTGTGGGCGCCGCGGATGGGCGCTGCGCTGCTGACCGTTTTCGGTGGACTCGCGCTATTCCTCGCGGTGGTTGGTGTCTACGGCGTGCTCTCTTACTCAGTGAGCCAGCAAACGCGCGAAATCGGCGTTCGTATGGCCATGGGTGCGCAGAGCGGTCGCATATTGAGGCTTGTGGTGGGTCAAGGAATGCGGCTGGCAATCGCCGGGCTAACGCTGGGTATCTTGATTGCTCTCGCCTCTACGCGGGTGCTTTCCAGCCTGCTCTTCGGCGTCAGTGCTCACGATCCGCTCATCTTCGGTGGCGTCTCGCTGGTTTTGGCGGCCGCCGCTATCCTCGCTTGCTACATCCCTGCACGCCGGGCGACGCGGGTCGATCCGTTGGTGGCATTGCGCTATGAGTAGGAGGGGCTGATGCAAATTTTTTGGCAGGACGTGCGCTACAGCTTGCGGATGCTGGGAAAAAATCCGGGGTTTGCGGCTATCGCACTTATTACACTGGCGCTGGGAATTGGCGCGAACACGACGATTTTCAGCCTGCTGAATGCCGTGATATTGCAGTCGATGCCGGTACGCAATCCCCGAGAACTGGTGGTTTTACAATGGTCCGCTCATCGCCAGCCAAAAGATATTGGCACCAGCAGTTTTGGCCAAATCATTGGTGTGGTGGCCGACGTAAAGTACGACGACTTGCGGAAGGACATCGCGCCTACGGCATATATTCCTCTACAAAAAGGCGAGGCCCATTTTGCCCTACGCACGATGTTATCGCCAGACGCGCTCATGCCAGCGATTCGCCGTATCGTGAACGATCTCGATAGCAGCATCCCGATCTTCGAGGTGAACTCGCAATCACGGACGATTGATCGCTTGCTCTTCAATGAACGCCTGGTGGCGCGTCTGTCGTCTCTCTTCGGAACTCTGGCCGTGGTGCTAGCCTGCATCGGGCTGTACGGGCTACTGTCTTACGAAGTGACACAGCGGACAAAGGAGCTTGGTATTCGCGCGACCTTGGGTGCACGACAGCGCGATGTCTTAACTATGATCGTTCGGCAAGGTTTGCTACTGGTTTTGCTCGGAACCTTAATTGGTGTAGTGACGGCGTTTGGAGTGACACGATACCTGCAGAGTCTTCTTTTCGGAGTACGTCCCACGGACCCCAGTACTTTTCTTGTCGCTTGCATAACGCTCGTAACCGTCACACTTTTGGCCTGTTACTTGCCCGCCCGACGTGCAACTCGAGTAGATCCGATGGTCGCTCTGCGCTACGAGTAATTGTTGCGCGTGGAATGGGAAAGGCTTGCTGCATGGGATTTCGGGTACGAAGGAGAAAAGATGACGGACGCGACTAACAACGTTTTGATCAAAATGGAAGGCGTGAAGAAAGTCTTCTTGACCGACGAGGTGGAGACGCATGCGCTGGAGGAAATTCACTTGGAGATCCACAAAGGACAATACGTCTCCATTTCCGGCCCGTCCGGCTGCGGCAAATCCACTCTATTGTCGATTCTTGGGCTGCTCGATTCACCGAGCGAAGGGAATTACCTGCTGAACGGACAACCGGTAGCCAATCTGACTTCCAGTCAACGCACGCGCATTCGCAACCGCGAAATCGGTTTCATTTTTCAGGCTTTCAACTTGATTGGCGATCTGACCGTTTATGAAAATGTTGAACTGCCGCTTACTTATCGCGGCACGAGTTCGGCGGAACGTAAACAAAAAGTTGAGCACGCACTGCAACGTGTTGGCATGGCTCATCGCGTCCGGCATTATCCTTCGCAACTTTCCGGTGGGCAGCAGCAGCGCGTCGCCGTGGCGCGCGCTCTGGTCGGCGATCCTTTGATTTTGATGGCCGATGAGCCCACTGGGAATCTGGATTCAAAAAATGGCGAAGCGGTGATGGAGCTGTTGCGCGACCTGCACCGCAACGGCGCCACGATCTGTATGGTCACCCATGACGAGCGCTACTCACACTTTGCCGAGCGCACGATACGGCTGTTTGACGGCCGTATCGTTGAGGAAACCAAGGAAGCTGGCGTCACGATCTGATTGCGGGAGGAATACGTAGATGCACTCCATCTTCCAAGACGTTCGCTACGGCCTCCGCATGTTGGCCAAAAACCCAGGGATAACTTTGGCGGCGATTTTGACGCTGGGACTGGGTATCGGCGCGAACACCGCTACCTTCAGTCTCTCCAACACTTTTCTGCGTAAACCTGTTTCATTTCCAGAAGTGGACCGCCTCGTAATGGTTTTGAACCGCGCACCGGGCCAGCAGGGTCAAGACTGGAGCAGCGTATCTCCCGCTGACTTCCTGGAGTGGAAAAAAGAAGCCCGCTCTTTCGCAGGTTTGGCCGGGTACGAATGGGCCGATGTGAACCTCACGGGTGCTGGCGAGCCCACGAAGGCACAGGGCTTCCGCGTCACGCCAGATTTCTTCGACGTGCTCGGCACTCGCGCCGCGTTGGGCCGCGGTTTCGTTGCAGGCGAAGACGTTCCTGGCCAAGATGCCAGAGTGATCCTCAGTCAGGGGTTGTGGGCACGGCAATTCGCCAGTGACCCGCGAATTGTGGGGAAATCTGTGAAGCTGGATGGCCGTCTCTGCGAGGTTGTTGGGGTCATGAATCAGGATGTAAATTTTCCCGCGAGCACGGACCTTTGGATCCCGATGGCATTTAGTCCCGAAGAAAGACAAGACCGCAATTCCCATAACGTACACCCAGTGGCGCGACTGAAAACCGGTGTATCACTGAAACAAGCTCAAGCGGAAATGAACGCGATTCAGCAACGGCTGACGCCTTTGTATCCTGCAGCGGAGACCGGATGGAGCGTAACAGTTCGGGATTTGGGTGAATTTGTTGCAGGCTATGGCCGAAGCTACTTGCTCCTCATGCTAGGCGCTGTAGGATTTGTACTCTTGATTGCGTGCGCCAATGTCACCAATCTATTGCTGGTGCGCAGCACTTCCCGGCAAAACGAACTGGCCATTCGGCGGGCATTGGGAGGCAGCCGAGCGCGAGTGATCCGGCAGCTTCTCGTTGAAAGCCTGCTCCTTGGTGTTGGAGGTAGCATTGCAGGGTTGTTACTGGGCGCCTGGGGAATTGCCGTACTCCGCGGCAACATGCCTCCGGAAGTGTCCCGCTACATTCCCGGCTGGAACATGGTGGGCCTTGACCGCGAAGTATTTCTTTGCACGCTAGGAGTTGCTTGCGCAGCGGGAATCATCGCCGGTTTGGTTCCTGCGTTCCAGGGATCGGACAGTGACTCTTCCGAAATCCTGCGAGCCGGCCAGCGCGCGGGCAGCTCCCGTTCCGGTACGCGCCTGCGCAACGCCTTCATTGTGGCGGAGATTGCTCTTTCGTTGGTGTTGCTTGTCGGCGCCGTGCTGATGTCCAAGGGAGTGAGATCGCTCTTCGCATCGAACTTCAAATCGGATCCTCAATCGGTCCTCACCATGCGCGTAGCCCTTCCTGGGTCAAAATATGCGACTCCCATCCAGCGCTCCGCATTCTACGATCGTTTCCTGGAGCGAATCCGAGAACTGCACGAAGTCGACTCCGCAACTGTCGCCAGCGTGATTCCCTATGACAACGAGGATGACACTCCCGCGTTCAGTATCGAAGGCCAACCGAGGCAATTGGGTGAGCTGCGCACAGCGGAACGGAATGCGGTTGGCCCTGATTATTTTCGGCTGCTACGTGTCCGCTTGCTGGAAGGCCGTGAATTCACCGATCGGGACTCCGCGGACTCGCCGCGCGTTGCGATTGTCAGTGAAAGTCTGGCTCGCCGCTATTGGCCGGGAAGTAGCGCGCTCCGCCGCCGTCTAAAAATCGGGGACGACGATTCAAAGACCCCTTGGGTAACTGTGATTGGAGTCGTGGCGGACGTGGATTATAGCCCTTGGGAGCGTGACCTTGATCGCGCGATCTACTTTCCCTATCGGCAGGACCCGCACGGCAGTTCCTACATCGCGATTCGAGCGTCGGCTGATCTCCGCTCCATTATTCCTGCCGTTAAGGCGGCCTTGTCCAGCGTCGATCCTGATCAGCCCGTTTACGACATTCTCCCCTACGAGCGCGTGATTTCCGATCAGATCCTTGGACTCGCTTACGTCGCTGTTGTGATGGGCGTTTTGGGTTTGATGGCGCTCGTCATGTCTGCCATCGGCGTTTCTGGGGTAATGGCTTACTCGGTCACCCAACGAATTCAGGAGATTGGCCTGCGCATGGCCCTGGGTGCGCGTCCACGCGATGTCCTTCGTCTTTTTCTGAGCGGTGGGCTGAAGCTTTTGGCCATAGGCACAATGATTGGCCTTCCGGCTGCGTATACGCTCGCGCGATTAATATCCAGCTTGCTTTACGGCGTACGAGCCGCGGACTTTTTCAGCTATGCATCCGGCGCGATCCTTCTCGCTGTCGTGGTGATGCTCGGCTGTTACATTCCTGCACGCCGTGCTACGCGCGTTGATCCCATGCGCGCCCTTCGGTACGAGTGAAAGGAACAAAAGTGCAGCCTCTAATTCAATTGAAGAATTTAGAAAAATGCTTCGAAGCAGCGGGACAGAAGTTCTTTGTCCTGCGCAGAGTGACACTGGATTTTCAGCCAGGCGAGTTTGTTACTGTGATGGGACCATCGGGCGCCGGCAAGTCCACGCTGCTCAGCATTTTGGGGATGCTCGACGGGGCATGGTCCGGTGAATATTTTTTCCTGGAGCAGCCGGTACACAAACTCAGCGTTAAACAGCGCAACGAGCTGCACAAAGCCAATATCGGATTCGTATTTCAAAGCTATCACCTGATCGACAATCTCACCGTGTACGAAAACCTTGAGATTCCACTGTCTTATAGGAACATTCCGCACAAAGAGCGCTCCAGCCTGGTCTGCGATGCTCTGGATCGTTTCAACATCGTCGGCAAAAAAGATCTATTCCCAAATCAACTCTCCGGTGGACAGCAACAGATAGTCGGAGTGGCCCGCGCGGTAATCCAAAGACCGAAACTTATTCTTGCCGACGAGCCGACAGGGAATCTCCATTCCGCACAAGGCGACGAGATCATGCAGCTTTTCAAGAAACTGAACGAAGAGGGAACAACAATCATTCAAGTCACGCATTCTGAGAAAAATGCGACCTATGGGAATCGCATCATACGGTTGGGGGACGGCTGGGTCGTCGGAGAAAACACCACGGCAGCCACTCGTAGCGTATAACCGAATTCTGGAACTCAGAAGGGTTTCTGTTTTCGTTTACGTAGGCGACGCACGTGGCACGGGCGCTAGGCTGCAAATGACTTTTTCCAATGGAGTGGGAGCCCATCCAGCAGCTGAGATCCGGCCGTCTACGAACGCAACCGGATGCGCCTCTTTCGCAAATCACTGTAGAATGACGCGACTCTCCGATTCTCATGAGAAATGACAACCCGCATCGTTATCGTGTTCTGCTGGCCGATGACCAGCCAGACATTCGCGACGCGTTGCGTCTTCTGCTCAAGAACGAAGGCTATGAAACCCAACCCGCGTCTTCGCCCGCCGAAGCTCTTGCGGCAATCGAGGGCCGCGAGTTTGACGCCGTCTTGATGGACCTGAACTACACACGCGACACCACTTCAGGACAAGAAGGGCTGGACCTCTTAAACCGGATTCAGATCGTGGACAGCACGCTTCCCGTGGTGGTCATGACCGCCTGGAGCAGCATCGAAGTTGCCGTTGAAGCAATGCGTCGCGGCGCACGGGATTTTCTTCAGAAGCCCTGGGAAAATGCGCGGCTCCTCAGCGTCTTGCGTACGCAAATCGACCTTCGGCAAGCGCTGCGCCACGCTTCGCGCCTCGAAGCGGAGAACCGCCTGCTTCGCGCCGAGTCTCGTCCAACCCTGATTGCCGAATCCGCAGCAATGCAACCTGTCCTCGAATTGATTTCGCGCATCGGGCCTTCCGACGCCAACGTTCTCATCACTGGAGAGCACGGCACCGGCAAGGAAGTCGTAGCGCAAACTCTTCATGCGTTATCGTCGCGCGCCAGCAAGGCCATGGTCACGGTGAACGCAGGAGGTCTCTCCGAAGGCATTTTCGAAAGCGAGCTCTTTGGACACGTGAAGGGCGCATTCACCGATGCTCGCGCTGACCGCATCGGGCGTTTTGAACTTGCCGACGGTAGCACGCTCTTCCTCGACGAAATTGCCAACGTTCCCCTGAATCTGCAGGCCAAGCTTCTTCGTGTCTTGGAAACGGGAGAACTTGAGCGCGTCGGTTCTTCGCACACCCGGCGCGTCAGCGCACGTATCATTGCTGCCACAAATACCGACGTGAATGCGGAAGCCGAGGCCGGGCGCTTCCGTCAGGACTTGCTTTTCCGGCTGAACACCATCGAGATTCATCTTCCCCCGCTGCGCGAGCGGCGCGGCGATGTTGACCTGCTGGCTGTTCACTTTCTGCGTGGTTATGCCCAGCGTTATCGTAAGAATCTAGCTGGATTCGAGCCGACAGCGTTACAGGTTCTCGAGGAACACCCGTGGCCCGGCAATGTGCGCGAACTGGACCACGCGGTGGAACGAGGCGTTTTGCTTTCTACAGGGTCCCTGGTTAAGAGTTCCGATCTCGGCTTGCGATCGAGTGCCCCGAGCAGCGCCGGGCGTTTGGAAGACATGAGTCTTGAAGAAGTGGAACGGCACCTCATCCAGCGCATGCTGGGTCGTCACCAAGGCAACGTAAGTCAAGCAGCCAAGGCCCTTGGGCTAAGCAGAAGCGCGATGTACCGTCGGCTGCAAAAGTACGGCCTCGAATGAAGCGACTCAGGTACGAGCGTCGCATCCAGCTTTTGGCGCTGGCCGCGGGCTTGCCGGGGTCGCTGATCGCGGTCCTTTTGCTCTGGTTCGGCGACTATTCTTCGCAAACGGCTTGGACCCTAACCATCCTCATTGTGATTTTTTGGTTGGGCTTTGCGCTGTCTCTTCGCAATCGCGTGGTCTTCTCTCTGCAAACTCTTTCGAATCTTCTCGCCGCCATGCGCGAAGAGGATTTTTCCATCCGCGCCCGCGGCGCGTGTAGCGATGACGCACTCGGTGAAGTGATGCTTGAAGTGAATGCTCTGAGCGAGACCTTGCGCGAGCAGCGCCTGGGCGCCTTGGAAGCTGCGGCACTCCTCCGCACCGTCATCGAAGAAATTGACGTTGCCATCTTTACCTTTGACAACTCGCACACGCTGAAACTCGTGAATCGCGCCGGAGAGCGCCTCTTGGCTCGTCCTGCAGGAAGGCTTCTTGGCTTTACCGCGGCGGAACTGGGCCTCGAGGGGTGTCTCGACGGAGAATCGGCTCGCACGGTGGAACTCGGTTTCCCGGGCGGCACTGGCCGCTGGGGATTGCGGCGCGGTTCCTTTCGCCAGGACGGCCTTCCTCACGACCTAATCGTCTTGAGCGATCTGAGTCGGACCTTGAGGGAAGAAGAACGCCAGGCTTGGCAGCGCCTGATCCGGGTTCTCGGGCACGAACTGAACAATTCGCTGGCGCCGATTCAGTCCGTCGCGCAAAGTCTGGAGAGCAATCTGCAGCGTGCGCAAGTGGAAGGGCCCGTGATTTCGGAAGCTGGGGACACGGTTTTGGATGATCTTCGTCA
>WNFR01002044.1_pt1 | contig 24586 bp, 21 predicted proteins | sample 5400221 | NCBI WGS metagenome assembly WNFR01 (sample SAMN13153357, study PRJNA577476) | soil metagenome | isolation source: 40 cm soil under Madrone tree | place: USA:California | collected 2016-06-14 | reverse complement strand
CCCGGAACTGCACCTTTGGATTGTGCTTTGATAGCACTTTGGTAATCGCCGCCGTCAACGTCGTTTTGCCATGGTCAATGTGACCGATGGTTCCAATGTTCACGTGCGGCTTGTTGCGCTCGAATTTCTCCTTCGCCATTTCGCCCTCTGCTCCTCAGTCGAAGTCTTTCAAATAGCCTTACCGCGAGACCTGCCTACAAACCCCTCACTTCCACTTCCCGGTCTATCTGGCCGCTTTGCCGGTCGCCTTTTCGATCACTTCCTGCGCGATCGAAGCCGGCGCCTCGGCATAATGCGAAAAATGCATCGTAAACGTGGCGCGCCCCTGCGTGCGGCTGCGCAAATCCGTGGCGTAGCCGAACATCTGCGAGAGTGGTACTTCCACGCGAATCACGTTGCTGCCCGCACGGTTTTCCGTGCCTTGAATCGCCGAACGCCGCGCATTCAGGTCTCCGAACACCTGCGGCATGTATTCTTCCGGCGTCACCACTTCCACTTTCATGATCGGTTCGAGAAGCACCGGCGAAGCCTTGTGGCAGGCTTCTTTGAATGCCATCGAGCCCGCGATCTTGAACGCCATTTCCGAGCTGTCCACGTCGTGCGAACTGCCGTCGATCAGCACTGCGGCGACGTCCACCATCGTGAACCCCGCCAGGATGCCGTTGTCCAGCGCTTCGCGAATCCCCGCTTCGATCGGCGCGATGAACTCGCGCGGAATCGACCCGCCGACGATCTTGTCGATGAACAGGAAGCGGTGCTCTTTGTCGAACTTCCACTTCCCCGCCGGCCCGCCCACGACTTGTTTCGCCAGCGCGTCCAGATCGTCCGTGGACATTTCCTTCATGTTCTCGTGGTTGGAGCTGGGGAGCGGATGCAACTCAATTTCGCAATGCCCGTATTGTCCGCGCCCGCCGGTCTGCTTGATGTATTTGCCTTCCGCAGTGGCCTTCTTGCGAATCGTTTCGCGGTACGCCACCTGCGGACGTCCCACATTGGCCTGCACGTTATATTCGCGCAGCATGCGGTCCACGATAATTTCCAAGTGCAATTCGCCCATGCCGGAGATCAGCGTCTGCCCGGTATCCGGTTCGGTCGAAACGCGGAACGTCGGATCTTCCTGCGCCAGCCGCTGCATCGCCACGCCCAGTTTGTCCTGGTCGGCTTTCGTCTTTGGCTCGATGGCCACGGAAATAACCGGTGTAGGGAAATCGATATTTTCGAGAATGATCGGTTTGGTTTCGTCGCACAGCGTGTCGCCGGTATTGACGCTCTTCAGACCCACGCAGGCGCAAATATCGCCGGCGTAAATCTCGTCAATCTCTTCGCGCTTGTTCGCGTGCATCTGCAGCAAACGGCTGATGCGCTCGCGCGAGCCCTTGCCGGAGTTCAATACGTAACTCCCGGACTTCAGCACGCCGGAATACACGCGGATGTAAGTCACGTGCCCGACGAATGGGTCCGACATGATCTTGAACGCCAGCGCGGAGAAGGGCTGATCATCGCGGGCTAGGCGCAACTCGCTTTCGTCATTTTCCGGGTTCACGCCCTCAACTGGAGGAACATCCACCGGGGACGGCAGATAATCCACTACGGCATCGAGCAAGGGCTGAATCCCCTTATTCTTGAACGCGGACCCCGCCAGCACCGGCACGATTTTCAGCGCCAACGTCGATTTGCGGATCGACTTGCGCATTTCTTCCACTGTCAGAGGCACTTCGTTCAAATACTTGTCGATCACTTCATCGTCGTGCTCAGCGATGTACTCAATGACTTTCTTGCGATGGTCGTCGTAAAACTTCTTGTCGATCGCCGAACCCTTGAGGGCGCCGGCAACATCCGGCCTCGAATCCACGAATGCCTTGTCCCAGAGCTTATCGACTGGAAAAGTTTCGAATTTCGCTCCGAGCGTTTCCTCGAGCCAGACAATTACTTTCTCTTCGAGGAAATCGATGATGCCGATGAAATTATCTTCACGGCCCAGGGGGAATTGCAGAGGTACGGGGTGGGCTCCGAGGCGCTGGCGGATGGTGCGGATGACGTGGTCAAAGTCCGCTCCCATGCGGTCCATCTTATTCACAAAACAGATGCGCGGTACGCGGTACTTGTCCGCCTGGCGCCATACCGTTTCCGATTGGGGCTGCACGCCGGCGACGGAGTCAAACACGCACACCGCGCCGTCCAGAACGCGCAGCGAGCGCTCCACTTCCACGGTAAAGTCTACGTGGCCCGGCGTATCAATAATATTGACGCGATACTTCTTGCCGAAGCGATCCCAGGAGGCCGTCGTGGCCGCACTGGTAATCGTGATGCCGCGCTCGCGCTCCTGCTCCATCCAGTCCATGGTGGCCGTGCCTTCATCCACCGAACCGATCTTGTAGGTCACACCCGTATAGAACAGGATGCGCTCCGTCGACGTGGTCTTTCCCGCGTCGATGTGCGCCATAATCCCGATGTTACGCGTGTCTTCGAGTTTGAATGCCCGGCCCATTTTTATCTTTTCAGATCCCTTTGCTCAGAAATTCATTCCTACCAGCGGTAATGCGCGAACGCCTTGTTCGCTTCCGCCATGCGGTGCACGTCTTCTTTCTTTTTCATCGCTCCGCCGCGCGCATTGGCCGCGTCGATCAACTCATCCGCGAGCTTGTCCACCATGGTCTTGCCGGCGCGCTCCCGCGAATACTGCAGAAGCCAGCGAATCGCCAAAGACTGCCTCCGGAACGGATTCACTTCCACTGGAACCTGGTAGTTCGCGCCGCCCACGCGCCGCGTTTTCACTTCCAGCAGCGGCTTCACGTTCTCGATAGCCTTTTTGAAAATCTTCAGCGCATCGTCGTTGGTCTTCTTCGCCACTTGATCCATCGCGCCGTAAAACACGCGCTGCGCCGTCGACTTCTTGCCTTCCCACATCATCGAGCAGATGAACTTCTCCACAATGTCGCTGGCATAGACCGGATCGGTCGCTTGGGGCCGCCGGAAAACGAGTCCTTTGCGTGGCATTGCTCTTTATCGCTCCTTCGCCAAATCTTCACAGCCCAAACTACTTGCCCATCCGCACAACCACCGCTCTTCCGAGCGTTCTTCCGATTTCCAGTTTCGATTTTCCAATTTCCGCTCTGCTACTTCGCCGCCGCAGCCTTCGGCCGCTTCGCGCCGTACTTCGAACGTCCCTGCTTGCGGTTTTCCACTCCCGCCGCGTCCAGCGTTCCCCGCACAATGTGATACCGCACGCCCGGCAAATCCTTCACGCGTCCTCCGCGCACCAGCACGATCGAGTGCTCCTGCAAATTGTGGCCGACGCCCGGAATATACGTCGTCACTTCAATCGCATTCGTCAACCGCACGCGCGCCACTTTGCGCAGCGCCGAGTTCGGCTTCTTCGGCGTCTGCGTGTACACGCGAATGCACACGCCGCGCTTCTCCGGACATCCCGCCAGCGCGGGCGACTTCGTCTTCATCCGGACCGCTTCACGTCCCATTCTTACCAGTTGCGAAAACGTCGGCACAGTCGTCCCTCTTTTTCATCCGGCCACACAGCGGCCGACAACGGAGATACCACCAGCAAGAAACTCCGTACGCACTCCAAGAAGTAGAACAAATCTCTTGGCTTCAGTTCGGAGAGGCTTACTCGGCTTTGCGGGGCTGGCGCCCCATTCCGGCCGCTCTTCTGTCCCATTCCGTCTTACTTTGTTCCGGGACCGAAGATATTTCCCTTCCAACTAAACGACTCCAAACCACTTGGAGCCGTCCCACTCAGGGTAAATGCTTCCCTGACAAACACCGAAGTATAGGGAAGAAATCCCGTCCTGTCAAATCTTTCGAAACAAGCCAGTGGAAAACTTTGCCCAAATCGAGCCCTTTGGCCCCCATTTTGCCTGCATAAAGCGGATCGCTACCGCCCTCCTCCCAAACCCACACCCTCGTCAGCCCCGTAACTCGTTGATATTAATAGTGTTATTTGAAATTTGAACCCATCGAAACAGGCCTCCGCCACTCACAGGTGCCTTGTGACTCTCATTAAGCAGTCGCAGCCGCTTCCGAACGCGCTTCGCCCACGTCTTCTGAAGCCTTTGTTCTCCGTGTACTCTGCGTTCTCTGCATCGTCTGTGTAAGATTCTCAGCGTTCCCCCGGAGCCCGCTTCTCTCGTGCATATACGGCAACGCCACGACACCCGTCTCTTTACGCGCCTCAGTCCCCGCCCTAAACTGCCTCCGAGGCCATCATGCAACTTCATTTCATCTTCTGTGGGCTCCTGCGCGCACTCGCGTGGTGTTCTCTTCTTGTCGTCGTTATTTTTTCTCAAGCGCAGCAAGCCCCCCAAAAGCCTGCTGACAAAAAACTCGAAAAGGCGGTTCTGCCCGAGAAACCAGAAAACCCTGCTCAGATCGAACTCCTCGAAACTCGCTCCCGCTTTGAAGCCAACGGCGATTCCCGCAAAGAAGTCCACACCAGGGTGCACATCAACAACGAACTCGGCGTCCGCCAGTTCGCCCGCCTCAATTTCGACTACAACCGCTCCTTCGAATCTATAGAAATCCCTCTCGTTCACATCACGCATCCCAGCGGCGGCACCGCCGACATTCTCCCCAGCGCCATCACTGACAATCCCAATCCCGCCGTCGTCAACGCCCCCGCCTACCAGGACGTCCGCGTCAAATCCGTTCGCATCCTCGGCCTCGAGCCCGGCGACATTCTCGAATATCGGATCATCACCACCACCACGCACCATCCTCTCGCCCCCGACTTCTGGCTCGACCATTCCTTCGACCGTTCCGGCATCGTGACGCACGAGATTTTCGAACTCGATCTCCCCGGCTCGCGAACCGTCCAAATGAAAGTCTCCAAGAATCTCCCTCAGGCACAAATCCAACAAGGAGGTACGGGAGACTCAACTCGATTGCTGTACAAATGGGATCTGGCCCGCGCGACCAGCCCGCCCAGTGATAGCGAAGCTGAAAAAAGAGAGGTTCACGTCATTATTACAACATACGGCTCATGGGAAGCGCTTGCAAATCGCCTGCGTTCTTCGCTCGAACCGCGAGAAGATATTGTCAAGGAGTTCTACCTGAAGGCCAAAGAACTGATCCAAGACAAAAACAACGCCGATGAGTGGATTAACTCGTTTTATGACTTTGTCTCCCAAAAGATCAAGACAGTTGACCTTCCATTGGGTGCGACCGGCTACAAAACGCGCGAGCCCTCGAATATTCTTTCTTCGGGTTACGCAACGGCAGAGGACAAGTTCGTTCTGTTTGCTGCGATTGGAAACAATTATTGCGGGCCAGCGCGCGCCGGGCTGGTCATTTCCCAGTCTCCAAATCCCGAGATCGACCTGCCTCAGCCTGGCACACTCGATCACCTTCTCACGATGTCCGGCTACCCTTCCATCAATGTGTGGATGGACTTAAATCTGGAAGTTGCGCCCTACCGCATGATTCTTCCTCAGTTTCGAAGAAAGCGCACACTGCTCGTTGGCCCAGCAGTATCTGACCTTTGGCCCATTGTGGCAGGCGAGCCTCCGTTTTCCGGGAATCAAATAGTGAATATCGATGCGTCTTTGGCTGCCGACGGTAAGCTCACCGCGAAGGTTCACTACTCCATGCGTGGCGACAACGAACTGCTCCTCCGCGTCGCGTTCCATCAATCACCCAAAGAAAAATGGAAGGAACTCGCCCAGCTACTCTCGATTTCCGACGGCTTCCGCGGCCAGGTAACCACCGTCACCGCTTCCGATCCCTACGTGACGAAGGAACCGTTCACCGTGGAGTACGAAATGACCCAACCCAAATTTGTGAATTGGTCGAAGAAACCCGTTCGCATTCCCGCCTTGCTTCCCCAGCTAGGCTTGCCCGATCCGCCCGCAAAGCAGGCCCCAAGCTCTGCTGCTTCTCCCGTCGAACTTGGCACTCCGCTCGAAGTCGAAACCCACATGACCCTGCACGTTCCCCCCGGCACGATCATTGCCCCGCCAACTGGCACCTCCGTCCAGCGCGACTACGCCACTTTCGCCTCCCAATACTCCGCGAAAGGACAGATAGCCTCCGCCTCGCGCCACATCAACTTTTTGCTCCGGCAAGTCCCCGCCGACCGCGCCGCCGACTACAACGCTTTCCTCCACGCCGTTCAGAGCGATCAAGCCCAACTTTTCACCCTCGACCGCGAATCGCCTCCTGAACCCGCCACCAAGCCCGCATCTTAAACCGCCACTTCTCCTCCCGCCTCCAAATCGCCTTGACATTTGTTAATCTGTACTACACTTACTTCTGTAGATAACCCAGCAACGAAAAAGCAAAACAGTTCTTAAACCACCCTGCCGATAATCTTGAAGGGCGCAAGCCTGCATTTCTTTTGTGTCGATTTAACCACAAAGTAGCAAGCTCTTTGGAATCAAATTTACGGAATGCAAATTTCTGCAAGTCCTTTATTTTGACAATCATACGCAATGGGGGGTACACCCCAGCCGGAGAGAATTTGATTTGGGAGAATGAAAATCGGGAAGTAGGAACTGAGAATTACTTCAGTTCGAGAATCTCTTTTTCTTTGGCCGCGGACAAATCTTCGATCTTCTTGGTTTCTGCGTGCGCGATTTTTTCCAATTCATCCAGCGCGCGCTTCTGTTCATCCTGGCTGATCTTTTTCTCTTTCTCCAGCTTGTCGATCGCTTCCTTCACGTCGCGGCGGATGTTGCGGACCGCGGTGCGGTGATTCTCCAGCACTTTGTGCAGGTGCTTCACGATCTCTTTGCGGCGTTCTTCGGTCGGCGACGGCATCGGGACGCGCACCACTTTGCCGTCGTTCGTGGGATTCAGCCCCAGGTCCGAAGTCCGGATGGCCTTGTCGATCAGCGGCACCACGCTCGGGTCCCATGGCGAAATCACCAGCAGCGTAGCTTCCGGCACCGTCACCGTGCCGAGCTGGTTCACCGGCATCGGCGTCCCGTGATAATCCACGCGGATGGCGTCCAGAATGGCCGCATTAGCGCGGCCCGTCCGCAGCGTTCCCACTTCCTTGCGGAAATCGTCCACCGCCTTTTCCATCCGGGTCCTGCCCGCGGCAATAGCATCCTTCGGTGTCATATCGTCCTCATCGAAACAATTGTTTCCAGTAGCATCCGGGATTTCGCAGTTTTATTACGCCGGCGTCACTTTCGAGCCCACGCGCTCGCCAAGAACCACGCGCTTGATATTCCCGGCACGGTTCATGTTGAACACCACGATCGGCATGCCGTTGTCCATGCACAACGAAATCGCCGTCGAGTCCATCACCTTCAGATTCTGGCTGAGCACCTCGCGGTAAGAGATCGCCGCAAAGAATTTCGCATCCGGAATCTGTTCCGGGTCGGCGTCGTAAACTCCGTCCACGCGCGTGGCCTTCAATATCACGTCCGCCTTGATTTCCATCGCGCGCAGCGCCGCCGCCGTGTCCGTCGAAAAATACGGATTCCCCGTGCCCGCCGCGAAAATCACCACGCGGTCTTTTTCCAGGTGCCGCATCGCGCGCCGCCGGATAAACGGCTCGGAAACCTCTTTCATCTCGATGGCGCTCAGCACACGCGTGAACACGCCTTCCTTTTCGAGCGCATCCTGCAGCGCCAGCGCGTTGATCACCGTCGCGAGCATGCCCATGTAATCGCCGGTTGCGCGGTCGATCTCGAAACCCTTCTGCCTCGCGCCGCGGAAGATATTTCCGCCGCCGACCATGATCGCCACTTGCACGCCCAAGGCGTGCACATCCTTCAGTTCGCGCGCGATGGCTTGAATCGTTTCCCCATGAATGCCGAAACCCTGCGGTCCCTGGAAAGATTCTCCGGAGAGCTTCAGCAGAACTCTTTTGTATGCCGGCTTGTTTTTTTTCACGCTTTTCTTCCCAGCTTTCGTCGTCGCCGCCATGAGTCTCCGTCCGCGCGATCAAAATCCCGCCGGAATTGTAACAAACTATCTCCGCCCCCGCACAATTGGAGTGAGGAGCAACCTCTCGCGCCACAAAAAAGCGCCCCGGTTACACCGGGGCGCTGAAGGTTATTCAAATGTTCCTTGATTTACGCTTTGACTGGCACCGGCGCAGTCTCCGGCCCTGACGCCCCGCCGCCGACTTCGCCGACCTTGAAACGCACGAAGCGCCGGATCGAAATATTTTCTCCGAGCTTGGAGATCGCCTGTGCGATCATTTCGCCGATGGTCACGCTCTCGTCCTTGATGTAGTGCTGTTCGTAGAGGCAATTTTCCTCGTAGAACTTCTCCATCTTTCCGTTGACGATTTTTTCGACGACCGCTTCCGGCTTGCCCGTCGCCAGCGCCTGCGCCTTGTAAATGTCGCGTTCCTTTTCGAGCATCTCCGGCGTCACTTCTTCGCGCCGCACATAACGCGGATCGAGCGCCGCGATGTGCATCGCGATGTCGTGCGAAAGCTGCTGGAACGCATCCGTGCGCGCCACGAAGTCCGACTCGCAGTTCAGTTCCACCAGCACGCCAATTTTTCCGCCGGCGTGAATGTAGCTTCCCACGAGTCCTTCCGATGCTTCGCGCATGGCTTTCTTTGCGGCCGCGGCCTGGCCTTTCTTTCGCAGGATGGCGATGGCCTTCTCGATGTCGCCGCTCGCTTCCACGAGCGCGGCGCGGCAATCCGCGAAACCGGCGTTCGTTCTCTCGCGCAGTTCCTTTACGAGTTGTGCCGGGATTTGCACTGCTGGCTGTTGTGTACTCATCCTTTTTTCTCTTTGCTGATTGGCAATTTCTTATTAAGTTCGTTCGCTTACAAAACGGCCCGCACCGATTTGCTCGGCGCGGGCCTCACAGAATTTCTACCCGCGCAATTGCTTTAGCGTTTTTCCTCGTCGTCGGGAGGAACGGTAGCTTCCGCCGTCTCGGCGGGCTCGACTGGCGTTTCGACAACGCCCTCTACGAAGTCGCCTTCCTGCTTTTCGTACTGTTCGTACGCGCTGGTATCGACGTACTCGACGCCGTCCACCAGCGCCTGGTCTTCCGCGGATTTCTGTTCCGCCACCTGCGACTGCTGGTAAGCGTTGTGCCCTTCGAGCACGGAGTCCGCAATCTTTGTCGTGAACAAGCGGATGGCGCGCAGCGCATCATCGTTCCCGGGAATGATCCAGTCCACCACATCCGGGTCGCAATTCGTATCTACAACCGAAACCACCGGCACGCCCATGCGGCGCGCTTCTTTCACCGCGATCTCTTCCGCGTTCGAGTCGATCACGAACATGGCGTCCGGCAACTGCGTCATGTTCTCGATGCCTTCGAGGTTCTGAAACAGGTGCTTCATCTCGCGGTCCAGCCGCGCTTGTTCTTTCTTGGAGAGCTCTTTGATGCGGCCATCTTCGTTCATGGCCTTCAGCAGCTTCAGCCGCTTGATGGATTTCTGCAGCGTCGCCCAGTTCGTCAGCGTGCCGCCCAGCCAGCGGTGGTTCACGAAAAACGCGCCGCAGCGCTTCGCCTCTTCGGCGACCGCTTCCTGAGCCTGCCGCTTGGTGCCCACGAATAATACCGCTCGGCCTTGTCCGGAAAGTTCGCTCACGAAGCGGCTCGCTTCGCGGAACATCTTGAGGGTTTTCTGAAGGTCGATAATGTGGATGCCGTTGCGTTCGCCGAAAATGTATTCCTTCATTTTCGGGTTCCAGCGCCGCGTCTGGTGACCGAAGTGAACTCCGGCCTCCAGCAACTCTTTCATCGTAATTTCTACTGCCAAGTTTCCTCCTAATAGGATAGCTGTTTGCGGTAGCGGCCCCTCTTACGAAGTCGTCGCTACAGAACAGCCTCTTGCCGGCTTCTTGCCGGCCGTGATCTCAGCGGGCTGACTTGCGTCAACCCGCTGGAGCTCGGTTTGACCCGGATTTTCCCGGGCCACAAAAATTAACGCTTCGTGAACTGGAAGCGCTTGCGCGCGCCCTTCTGTCCGTACTTCTTGCGTTCCTTCATGCGCGAATCGCGCGTCAAAAATCCGTTCTTGCGCAGCGACGGCCGCAGCTCCGGATTGAACCGCGAAATCGCCCGCGACAATCCCATGCGCACCGCGCCCGCTTGTCCGCCCACGCCGCCGCCGTGCGCCGTCACCACCACGTCCACCTGGTCGGCGATATTCGTGAACTTCAGCGGCTCGACCGCGTCATGCTTCCACGCGTGATTCGGAAAATACTGTTCGACGGTCCGGCCGTTAATCGTAAACTTGCCGGCCCCCGGTCGCAGGAACACGCGCGCCACCGACTCCTTGCGCCGTCCGGTTCCCAGAAACCATGTCTGTGTGCCCGCTAAGGGCGTGCCCGTAGAACTCAACGTTCCTCCTCGCGATCGATGACTGCAAGGCAATCATCTCGATACCACTCCGCGCAGCAGCAAATTTCCCCACAGCTGCTTTACGGATCGATCTCAAACTTCACGCCTGCTTATTCCCCGCTAAGGCACCACTTAGAAGGAACAGCTACGCGCGGAAAAAATATAAATCTCGCTTACAGCGAGACCGCTTGCGGCTTCTGCCCGGCGTGCCGCGCCAGACCTGCCGCATCTCGGTACACGCGCAACTTCTTCGCACGCCGCGCGCGCAGCTTGTTCTTCGGCAGCATGCCGAGAACCGCCTCACGGATCATCCAGTCCGACTTCGATTCGCGCAATCTCTTTGCCGGCACTTCTTTTAATCCGCCGGGATATCCGCTGTGCGAATAATAAACTTTCTGCTCGACCTTGTTTCCGGTCATGCGAACCTTGTCCGCATTGATCACCACCACATGGTCGCCCGAATCTAGGTACGGCGTAAAAGTCGGTTTGTCCTTGCCCATCAGCATGCGCGCGACCTTGGTCGCCAGGCGTCCCAGCACTACGCCGGTCGCATCCACCACAAACCAGTTTGCGCCCACCTTCAGCGCCTCGGCTTCTTCACCCTTGGCTACATACGTCCTCATTGCGCTCAGTCACACCTTTCCCTGTAGGGATAAACACTAATCTTATGGTCTGCTCCCAACTTTGTCAACGGAGAGTTCCACTTGTGGCTATGGAAATCCGCGAGCTAGGGCCGCCAGCCGGCCTAAGTCGTCCCTTCGGCCGGCATGTTCAACCAAGCCAGAACGAAGATGAGTAGCGTCACGGCCAGAAATGAAGTCGGCACGATGAAAAAATAATAGAGAGAGACGCCGGTCATTGCGGCCAACCAGATGATATTTGCCAGCGCCGCTCGCTTTAACAGTCCTGCCCGTTCGCGGAAAAGGAGCAGATCGAATAGCGCAAAACCCAACGCCCCCAGCATGAAGGACACGCTAAACCCACGAAGCAGGTCGGACATGCTGCGTGCCGACCCCATCAAATTAAATTTGTAGCTGGACATCAGGCCCAGCAACTGCCTCTCGGTATCATTTGCGGGGACCCGCTCACGAATCAGCGAGAGCGAGTGCACCAATCCCAGGACCAGCAACGCTGCCGTGCCCGCTTTGAACAGGCGGCTTCCCCATTTGTCTGTCATGCCGCGAAGTTATACCACGAACCGCCCACCATGTATTATCCGGCGGTAGCTTGCGATATGCGCGTCCAGACCTGCATCGGGGTTGCGGTGCGATCGGCCTAAGCGTAGTGCGGAATAAAAGTTAACGATGAGCTTGTCGCGCCGGCAACAATTTGTTGAACAAATCCCTATGCCTAGCGCAGAGTACCGAAAAATTTCGCTTCTCAAGAGCCGCATTTTTTGCTAGAATTTTTCGCAAGCGGTGTCCCCCCCGTGGTCGGTCGGACATGCAACGAACTGATTTCGACACGCCCTTGTTAACCATCACCTTGAGCACCGAGAGGACCTCGTCCCGTTTCGTACGGCTTACGTGCTCGGGAATTCTTATCATCTCCTGCACGATTTTTGGTTTTACGCAGTGTTACGCGCAAGATGTCGCCCAAGCCGCACGCCAGGAAAAAGCCCGGAAAGAAAATCAGCAGAAAAAATCAAAGCACGTTTACACCGATGAAGATCTGAAGCGCGCGCAAATCCTCACGCCCGAGGATCGCGCGGAAGTGGAAGCAAGGAAACAACAGCAGCCACTCCCACTCCCTGGCGCAAAGGAAAGTCAAGATTCCCTGGACGCGCAGACTCTGCCTGCCGACCTTCCTCTCGGTGACGTCGCGCGACGCTATCGCAGACTGCGAGAAACGCTCCGGCTTGAGCAGTCGGCGGAGTTCCATCTGCCCTTTGTGGACGAGCCGGTACTTGCCACTCCCAAGCCTCTGGAAGTGGATGCGCCTCCCGCGACGGTCACGCGCAAGCGGCCAGTGGTGCCAGCGCCGGTCATTATGATTCCCGCGGAACCGCGAATCGAACCGTTCCAGCCGCCGGTAAAACGCTCGCCGTTCGAGCGTCCGCGCAATTATTTGTCGGCGCCCCCGCGATCGTCTGTAAATCGCGCGACGCCTCCGCCGAAGGCGCCGGCAATTGGCGAAACGTCTTCCCAAACGTCAACCACGCTCGCTGCGCCATCGAAACCAGCCGCTCCCGCGCCTGACCTTAGCGTTATGCCGTCACCACGACTGACGCCTCGCGCGACGCCAGCTCCACCAGTTGCGCCCATCGTTCGCAATGCCCCTTCGCGCGCGTCAATCCTTCCGGCAACGCCTGCAAAGCCTGCCGCGCCGGCGCGCGATTTTTCGGTTATGCCCGCTCCTCGCGTGACCCCTCACGCGACGCTCGCTCAACCGGCTGCGCCCGCTGTTCCCACGACGCCCTCGCACGCATCCGGTTTCTTAGCAACTCCCTCGAGCCCGGCCGCGCCGGTGCCTGACTTCAGTGCGATACCATCTCCCAAGGTTGCCGCTCGCGTTACGCCAGCGCAGCCTGCAGCCCCTGTCGTTCGCACGACACCTGAGTTGCCATCGCCTCTTGGTGCGGCGCCTTCGCAGCCTGCGCCCCCTGTCGTTGAGGCGAAGCCTTCGCGCCCGCCAATGGTTGCCGTGACGCCTGCGGCGCCGGCTAAACTGAATGTGGTCGTCGTCAAGCCTGGAGACTCCCTATGGAAACTCGCAGAGGAAAACTTGGGCAAGGGCCTTCGCTGGCGCGACATCCTGGCCGTCAATCCAGCAATTGTTGACGCCAACCGCATCGAGGCAGGCTCGCAAATCTTCCTGCCCTCGATTGCCTCCTCCTTCCGCACAGCAACAAAAATCATTGTCCACAAGGGCGACACGCTAACGTCAATCGCTCAGGCTCAGTTCGGCCGTGCCTCTTACTGGTCCTGCATCGCGCATGCAAATCCATCCGTCCAGGACGCCAATTTGATCTATGAAGGCCAATTGCTGCTCCTGCCTGCCCAGTGTGGTCGTCCCTAAGCGTCCTTCTGCTTTCTGGCGGAAACAATCAGCATCAGCTCGATCGGCCGGCCATCAGATCTAACTAAGTTCTGAAATAAATATCGGGCAACCTTCTGGCCAGTGCGCGCTTTGACGCGTGTACCTCCCTCCATAGAAAATCTTGTGGCGTCAATTACTTAATTGGAATAGGATGCCGGCAATTGCTCGCACAGAGTGACGGGTCGGCACTCTGGACTCGATCTCCCGAGGGTCATCCATTGAACCCGCATTCAGCAGCGAGCAGGGTTTCCATTGGCATGTTGGATTATCAACGTTCAGGAGGAACCATGTACCGCTGGCTCATATGCTGTCTCTCGTGTTTGGTCCTTTCGCTGGCCGCAGTCGCCCAACTTCCCACCTCCACGCTAAACGGCACGGTGACGGATCCGCAAGGCGCGGTGGTCGCTGGCGCAAAAGTGGTAATCATCAACGCCGCAACCGGCGCGAGCCGGGAAACCGCCACTGGCAGTGACGGTGGGTTCTCCGTGACCGATCTGACGCCGGGAAACTACACTGTACGGATTAATGCCTCCGGATTCGCAGTCAGCGAATTCAAAGAGATTCACCTCGATGTCGGCCGCGCCCTCACGCTCGACGTTTCGCTCAAGATCGCCAAGGCCGGAGAGGTTATCGAAGTAACCGGAGGCGAGATTGCCGTGAACACCACGCAGTCCGAGGTGCAAGGGCTGATCCAGTCTGGAGCAATTGAGAACCTCCCGCTGAATGGCCGGAACTTCCTCGACTTGGCTTTTCTGATTCCAGGGAACCGCCCCGCACCGCGCTTTGACCCCACCAAGACAAACACCGTGGAAGTTTCCTCAGCCGGGGCCTATGGAAGAGGCGGAAACATCATCATCGATGGCGCCGACAACAACGACGAAGTGGTCGGCGGAACGCTGATGAATTTCCCGGAAGATGGACTAGCGGAGTTTCAGATTGCCACCAAATTTACGGCAGAAGTGGGGCGTTCCTCTTCGAGCATCATCAACGTGGCCACGAAGTCAGGGACGAATGACGTGCACGGTTCGGAGTACTTCTTTTTCCGCCACAAGGCTCTGCAGGGATTGCCGGCAACCTTCGATCGCAGGGGACCCACGCCGCGCTTTGCCCGCGAACAGTTCGGCGGCTCGCTGGGCGGGCCGTTTATCACCGACAAGCTCTTCGCGTTCTTTGCGGGGGAATATCTCAATCAGGATCACGCCGTCCCCGTGGGCGTGCGAAACTTTGCCACAAACACCGTGTCAGGTGGCTCCGCGACTGCCTTCGTGCGCGACGTGCGCATCACCTCCAAAGGCGACTGGGTGCCTGATCCCAATGACCATATCTCTCTGCGCTACTCCTTTGAACGCTCCCTCGATGTGGACAACGGCTTCCAGATACGGCCGCTGGGCGGAGCGGCCAATCGCCAGCAGTCTCTTAACCGGTACAATTCCTTTCTCGCCAGCTGGTCGAAAAGCTTTTCCTCCACGCAGGTCAACACGCTGAGCTACCAGAAGAACTATTTCATCAACCAAATTCCGGCGTTTTCCCCGAACGATCCAGTGACCAATCCGGGCGGATTGGCACTTGGCAACGAGCTCCGATTCCCGGATCTTCAGGACGGCGCCAATTACCGTATCCCGCAACGCACCCGGCTGGCTCGTGACCAGATACGCGACACCTTCTACTGGTCTCTCGGCAAGCACAATTTCAGCTTTGGCGCGGAATTCCAGTATTACGGCTCCGACATCCTCTTTGACATTTTTGGAAGTGGAAGCGTTTACTTGGCCCAGGATTTCCCCACCGCGGACTTGAACGGCGATGGCTTAACTAACGACCTGGACATTCCGATTTCCTTCGCGTTAAAGAGTGGGGCGCCGGTTAAACCCCCTACTGCACCTTATGAGCACAACAAATATCTTGGATTGTTTGTGCAGGATGACTGGAAACTGAGACCCGGCCTGACCGTTAACCTGGGACTTCGTTGGGATGGAGATTTCAACTCCTTGGGAGAGACCGAGCAGAACAAGCCTTGTCCGAACTTGACCACGGCGAATATCCACTGCGAGTTCATCCGCAACCTTCTGGGTCCGCACAACTCGTCGGCTAAATATAAGAACTTCGGCCCGCGGGTGGGCTTTGCCTGGCAGCCTTCCGGCCTGAAGAACACTGTGGTGCGGGGAGGCTACGGCATTTACTACGACAGAGTCATTCTCGAGCCTGCCCTCCTGGAAGAGCTGCTCAACGGACGAGCGGTGCCGATCGTTGCTTTCAACGGCTCGACTATCGTAGGCGGCAGGTTCGCGCCCGATGCTACCACGGGGAAGATTGTCAATCTGGCTAATCCATTCGGAGGCGGTCCCAGCCCCTTCGGAATCGGTGTGACCTTCATAGACAACAAAGCGGCCACGCCGTTGGTGCAGCAGTTCACTTTGGGCGTGCAGCACCAGTTTGGAAACGATTATCTGGTCTCCGTGGACGGGATACTCACCCGCGGAACGCGCCAGTTGATTCCCAGGTTTCTGCGCACCTTGCCGCCAGGAGTTTCCACTCCCTTCATCGACTGTCCCAATCCGCGAGATCCTTGCACCGTAATTGATCCTGCCACCGGCAAGCCCGCGGCGACCGGATGCCCTGCCGATCCCAGCTGCCAGTCGATCACCGACATTCGGTCTTCGGCGAGAACGTGGTATGACGCCCTCCTAGTGAGTTTCCAGAAGCGGCCAAAAAGCGGTGCGTGGCACGCTGGATACAACGTCAGCTATACCCTTTCCAAAACTTTCGACGAGCAGCAAGACGACCAAGTGAGTCCCAGCGGAGCGCCCACGGAGGATCCCGCAATTGACGCCATGCACGTAGATAGTTTGAAGATCGAAAAAGGCTATGCGACCAGCGATGAACGGCACCGTTTCGTGCTCTATGGAAGCATGGAAATACCCTGGAAGCTGAACGTTTCGCCCATTTGGACTTGGTCTTCCAGCATTCCCGAGAATCTGGATGTCCCGGCACTAAACGATGGTCGGCTCCCCAACATTCCGCGGAACGCTTTGGGACGCCAAATTCAGAACGGCGCCCAGTTGAACGCCGCGATCACGGCGTTTAACACCCTGCCCTTGTGCTTAACGAGTGGCAACACCGCCGGGCCGGTCCCATGCAATCAGGGAGCGTTAGTGAATGGAGTCTTGACGCCCATAGCCTTGCCACTGGTGAATCCAAAACTCAACTTCGGCCATGCCTTCAATTCGTTTGATACTCGAGTCTCCAGAACCTTTCATTTCAAGGAACCGCATAGCTTAGAGGCCATCGCGGAAGTCTTCAACCTATTCAACGTAACCAACATCCGCGGGACAACCAACCGTAATTACTCGGGAGTGAACAACGTCCTGACTTCCAGCGATTTTAACCGCGCGCTCGAAACAGCGGGGAAGTTCTTCGGCTCGGGCGGGCCGAGGGCTTTCCAGTTCGCACTCCGCTATTCCTTCTAATTGGGTTGTTTGGACAGCAACGAGCACGAATTCTGACGACCGGGGGAGGACGGGATTGGTTCCTTTCCCCGGTTGCCTTTCCCACTCGGCAGAATCGTGTTGCATGCGCTTCATGTGTGCCTGCGTATTTGTCGATCCTTGAACTCAAGAAGCAGCGACCAAGCACGGTTGTGGCTGTTCCCCCTTCACTGGCCTAGGACAAAGCGGCCACTCCAGGCCTGCTTTCCGTTACAATATTGACCAGGGGGATCGACGAGTGATTCACCCGAACGTCTTTCACAACGACGCGCTGCTGCCTATCGAGAAAGCTCGTCTTTCTCCCGGTCAGACCGGTCTCATCTGTGGCTGGGGCATCTTCACCACGCTGCGAATCTCGCGTGGCGAGGCCTTCGCCTACGAACGCCACTGGCGGCGCCTCGAAAAAGACGCCACGATCACGCGTCTCCCCATGCCCTACACGGCGGCGAAAGTGCGTGTCCATCTCCACGAGGTGATTCGCGCGAACAAGGTCACGGAAGGTTGCGCTCGTATTTATCTGGTCTATAACAGCGTCGGCTTCTGGCAGAGCGACGAAAAGTATCCGCAGGTGGATCTCATTATTTACACCGCGGGTCTCCCCGAACATCGCGAAACGGTGCGCCTGGCCGTCCGTGAACACGGGCGGCACGCCGCGTCTCCCCTGGCCGGCGTCAAAACCATTTCTTGGCTGAATAATGTTTGGGCCGTTGGCGAAGCTGTCAAAGAAGGATTCGATGAAGTCGTTATGCTGAACGAGCGCGGCGAAGTTACCGAATGCACTTCCGCGAACATCTTCGTGGTCCGCGGCGAAAAGGTTTTGACGCCTCCACTGAACTCCGGCTGCCTCGAAGGCGTCACCCGCGGCATCCTCATGGAAATCGCGCCGGAAGCCGGAGTTTCCGTCCTCGAGCAGGCGCTGCGGCCCGAAGACCTGCACTCCGCAGACGAAGTTTTTATTTCTTCTACGAACCGCAATCTCATCAGCGCCGCTGAAATCGCCGGTACTAAGATTCCCGCTCCTGGCCCCGTCTGCGAGCGCCTCAACGAACTTTTCGACGCCTACGTGGCTGACTACGTCTCGCGTCGCCTCGCTTCTGCCGCAAGGTAACAGCAATGTGCCCTTCCACCGATGCTTCAGGGAATCCGGCTCTAGATGGCTAGCGACACAAAGTTGACTACAATTCGAGCGGCGGCTCCGGCAGAAACTGGTGAGAAGACCGTCTTCAAAATTCTCCTGGCGATCAGCTTTTGCCACCTCCTGAACGACACAGTGCAATCGCTGATTCCCGCGATCTATCCGATTCTCCGCACCTCATTCCATTTGAATCTTGGGCAAATCGGTTTGATCGCGCTGACCTCGCAAGTGACAGCTTCTCTTCTCCAGCCTCTTGTCGGGTTGTACACCGACCGCCGCCCACAGCCCTACTCGCTGACAGTCGGAATGGGAATCACGTTGATTGGTCTGCTGGCTTTCTCGATGGCCCCGAGTTTTGGCACCATCCTGGTAGCCGCGGCGCTTGTCGGCATTGGCTCCGCCGTGTTTCATCCGGAGTCCTCCCGCGTCGCGCGCCTGGCTTCCGGCGGCCAACACGGAATGGCCCAATCGCTTTTCCAGGTTGGCGGAAACGCCGGCACGGCTTTGGGTCCGTCACTCGCGGCGCTCGCTCTTCCCAGAGGACAGTCCAGCATTGCCTGGTATTCGCTGATGGCTCTCGTGGGCATGGTCTTGCTCACAAACATTGGCACGTGGCTGAGCCAGCACCGGTACTACCAATTGCAATCCTTCCCAAATAATCCTGCGCGGTTAGCGTCCATGGAATCCGCTCATCCGCATCAGGTCTTGCCCAAGAGGAAGGTCGCGTTCTGCCTGGCCATCCTGGTGGCTCTCATGTTCTCGAAATTTTTCTATCTGGCCAGTTTGATCAGCTACTACACGTTTTATCTGATGAGCCGATTTCATCTCTCCGTGCATAACGCCCAGCTCCATCTCTCCTTGTTTCTTGGCGCGGTCGCCGCTGGCACTTTTATCGGCGGTCCGGTGGGTGATAAGATCGGCCGCAAGTTTGTCATCTGGTGCTCCATCTTGGGCGTTCTTCCGTTCACACTAGTTTTGCCGTACGCCAATCTGTTCTGGACCACAATTCTCAGCGTGGTAATTGGGTTCATCCTGGCGTCGGCTTTTTCCGCGATTCTGGTCTACGCTCAGGAACTAGTGCCCGGAAGAGTGGGAGCAGTCTCCGGGCTTTTCTTCGGCTTTGCCTTTGGCTTGGGCGGAGTCGGCGCGGCCCTGTTGGGCAAGCTGGCGGATTTGACCGATCTCAATTTTGTCTATCATGTGTGCTCGTTTCTGCCGGCCATCGGCGTCTTCACGGCCTTTCTCCCCAACCTCGAGCCCGCAAAAACCAAAGCTCCGGCGCCTAAGCCGTCGGCCGCCTAATCGCCGGTCGCCTCCGTGCGTTGGTAGGGCACGTTATGGCGCGCCACGGCGGTTACGCGTAGTTGACTAGTCAGATGACTAGTCATCGTGGCCTCGAGCCACAGCCTTTTGATCGGCCAGGTATGCTTGCCGAATTGCCTCCTTGCCTCCCCTCGCGTGTTACAATTCCGGCATTGGGACTCACCCATGCCCGACACGGTACCTCTTGCCGGTGAAGCCGTTCTCGAAGTCGTCTCTCCAGACGGCGCGCGCCGGTACGCCCGCATCACGCAAACGCCTTTCATGATCGGCCGCGGCGTTGAGACGGGGAACCATTTGCAGCTCTCCGACCGCCGCATCTCCCGCAACTGCGCCGCCGTGGTCATCGAAGCCAATCGATTCTACGTGGAAGATCGCGGGCAGCGCCGCGGTCTGTTCGTCAACGGGGAAAAAGTGGATAGCCGCGAATTGCAGGATGGCGACTCGATCACTTTCGGTCTCGATGACTCTTACGAGATCATCTTCCGCTCCGACAAAGGCGCGGACGGCGATTCCCTTCCGCAACTGCTAACGCGCATGGAGCACATCACCAGTTCGGAGCCGACAGGCGGCGGGCTGATCAAGCTCAAGCGCCTGCTGGAGGCCAGTGCTTTGCTGCACTCTCAGCTTCCCCTCGACGAAGCCTTGAGCCACATGCTGGATCACGCCGTCTCCGTGACCGATGCGGATCGCGGCCTGCTTCTCGAAAGAGACTCGGCGGACGCGCTGAAAGTAAAACTCGCCCGGCGCAACGGCGCGCTACGCTTGCCGCCAGAAAGCGTGACACCCAGCAAGACTGCCATCCAACTTGCGCTCAAACAGCAATCGCCGGTGATCACCGAAGACCTGGCGCAAGCGGACATGGACCTGCAGGCCGCACAAAGCATCGTCGCGCAACGTCTGCGAGCGGTGGTGGTGATTCCGCTCTTCGCCATCTCGCGCGCGAATACGCAAGAGTCCATGGTCAATATCCGGCGCGGAGAACTTCTCGGAGTTCTCTATCTGGATTCGCGCCGCCCCGCGGCTTTCTCGAAACTGGACCGCCAGATTCTGGACGCCCTGGCTGCCGACGCTGCGAACATTCTGGACAACGCCCGCCTCGTTGAACGCGAGCGTGAACGCCAGCGTCTCGAGCAGGAAATCAATATCGCCCGCGACATCCAGCAAGGGCTTCTCCCGCGCGGTTTCCGAGAATACCCTCATCTCTCCGTCACCGGATTCAATCTCCCCTGCTTGGCAGTCGGCGGAGATTACTTCGATGTCTTCCCGCTGAGCGATGGCCGGACGGCGTTTCTTATCGCGGACGTTTCCGGTAAGGGACTCGGCGCCGCGATTGTCACCACCATGCTTCAGGGCGCGCTCTCCGGAATGACTCTGGGCATCGATCCCGCGCGCGTCTTCAATCATGTCAACCGCTTCCTCTGCGATCACTCCGAGGTCGGCCGCTACGCCACTGTGTTCTTCGGCATCCTCGATCAGGAAGGCCATCTGGAATTCATCAATGCCGGCCATCCTTCACCCATCCTGATTCGCGGCGGCACGGCGGAAGAAGCCTTCACAGAAGGCTCTTATCCCGTCGGCCTCGTTCCCGAAGCCGAATACACCGCCGTGTGCCTGAAGCTCGAGCCTGGGGACACCTTGGTGCTGTTCAGCGACGGCGTTACCGAAGCCATGGATCCCGACGAGCAGATGTTCGGCATCGCGCGCCTCAAGGAACTCCTCACCGGCCAGCTCGAGTGTCCTCTTGAGCAACTTCAGAAATGCGTCCTCGAAGCCGTTGAAACCTTCGCCCGCGGTGCCCATCAGGCCGACGACCTCACGCTTTTAATCGTTCGCTACCGCGCCACCGCCGCCGCTGCCACGACGGACACCGATGTTCCATTGTCCGCTTCATCCTCATCTTCCGTATCGGCCGCTGCTTCCGCCGCTTCACCCGCAGTCTCTACTCCCCCCGCTTCCGCTGCGTCCAACTAAACGCAATTGTGGCGCACACGCCCGCAAGACTTTTCCGGCGGCTTTGGAATTCAAAAAGTTAGGGCGAAGGCCATAATCACCAGCCTTCGCCCCGTTTCAATTTCGCGGATTTTTTTCGACTCCCGTCGAAATTCCGTTTAGCTGCTTTGAGATTTTTTCTTCTGCCTTGGACTTACGCGCCGAGATCCTTGAGATCGTGCGTGGCCTGTTGCTCGGCGTTCTTTGTGGCTTCTTTGGCGTTAGCGTCAGACTTGAGTTGATGGATGGCCTTGTTCAGGGACAGCGCTTTCTCCCCGTCAGCTAACTTGCATCCGGACAGATCAGCGCTGGTATGCACGCCCGTCACGCTCGCGCTTAGGCAGTTGAACTCTAACCCGAGATTGTGGCTGGCGTGGAGCGCGGCGAGACAGTCATGCAGCGCCACGAAAGACGCGCACGCATCGGTGGCGTTCGAATTGACCGGCAAAAGTCCCTGGGCCTGTAATTTCGGTGTGAGTTTCTTTTCGGTGTCGCTTCTGCTTCCGTTCGAATCGGGAGAATTTTTCGAATCCTTATCCTTCTTGACCCACTTGATGGGATTGAGCGAATGTCCGCTCTTGGAACCGGACGAGCCCGAATTTCCGTGTGCTGCCGTGGATGCGCCCGCACCCGCAGGGCCTTGCGCTCCCGCGCGCTCGGCGCCCACGGTCAGGAAAAGAGAAACACTCGGGATCAAGACAGCCACAACCAACAATGATCTTTTCATAGTCACTCCTCAATGGAAGATCTCTGGACAAGGCTAGGGGATGCGGCCTCACCCTCAGTAGGCCACGCGTATGGGCCAAAATGCGTTTTCGAAAAGTGGTACTCCCCCAATCGGTCACGCTGGCCGTTCGTACAGGTCAATTTTTTCGAGCCTTAATTTCTTCCCGATCGTTCCGCTGGATGGTGGGTCAGGACTTCAAGCGAAGAATGAGGCCGTAAAGAGTCATGCCAAGGCCTCCGAGGAAAAGGAGCGGCGTGCCGTATTGCGTCACGAGTGGAAGCATGGGAGCCGGCAAAGGAATCTGAAAGGGAGCGGCGTAGCCGGCAGCGAAATAGTGAATGACGCCAGCCAGAAGCATGTAAAGGAGGCCACGGCGAATCTGGTGCTTGCCGTCCGGGCCGGTGCGGCGGGACAACTGCACCTGCGGAACCGCTTCACGGCAAAAGGGGCACTGCGTTAGGTGTCCCGCAATGTGCTTGCCGCAAAATACACAGCGGCGCTTATCCACGACCGGTCTTGCCATTGCGCCCATACTGCTTCCCACCACCTCTCTCTCTAAGGCTAGATTCGGTGTCGTTGAATCGTCAAGGGACACCGTGCGGAAGAGTTAATCCCTGCCTCGAAAATGGCGTTAAGTTAAGGAGTTGGACATAAGGTCCACCCAGCCGCGAGCTTGTGGCCGGTCCACGTCGGCGAGAAGAAACCCTGGGAGGTTTGAGACCGATCCGAGCGCACTTGCCTCTTTGCTAACAGAGAGTATGTCCTACCAAATCATACTCCTCGGATTCATGTTACAAGGAGACTGAAAATAAAGGTTCGCATGAACTCGAATGACTTTGTGGCAGACAGTCGTCTTCGCGAGCCGAGGAGAAGTAAATGATCTCCCCCCTCTATAGAACGCTCTGGGCCCCGCTTGCCTTGGTCTTTGTAGCTCTTACACTTTTCGCAGCTGCGCCGGCCATGGCCCAAGAGAAGAAAGGCGCGCAAAAGAACGGCGTCGATGTCTCAAAAATGGGAGCTTATCGCGCTCTGGCGCAACACATGTATGCGGACTTCCAAAAGGGTGACGTGGCAGCAGCCGCTGAACTGGGAACGATACTGGAAAGACTCTGGGACAAAGCGGAAGAATACGGAGGCGATACCGCGCTCGCGAAGACCAACCGCAAACTGTTCGATGAAATCGATAAAGCCATGGATCAGTTCATCACCCCGATCACGGAAGCGAAAGGCAAACCACCGGATCCCTCCAAGGTCAAAGCCGCATTCAACATTTACATGGAAAAGCTAAGACTCGCTGATTAATCAGGAACAATTCAGCGACGCGCACCAGCCTACTATAGTTCGCGCAGGGCGGTGGCCACGGGACGGCTTGCGGCGCGAATCGCCGGGGGCATGCCGCCGAGGACCCCCATAATCAGAGCGAAGAGCACGCCCATCCAAAGAAGATCAAAGGTGATCTTAAAGGCAAAGGCCAGGTTGGAAAAAGTCTGAAAATTCATGGTGCTGGTGGTCAAGCCGTTGAGGGGCAGAACGGCAAGGCAGCCAACGAGGCCGCCAACAAAAGAAATCAACAGGGCTTCAACAAGGAAGGAGAGGACGACGTTGCCGGAGTTGAACCCGAGCGCGCGCATGGTGGCAATTTCACGGCCTCGTTCGGCGACCGCGGAGTACATGGTATTGAGGGCGCCAAAGACCGCGCCGATGGCCATGATCAACGCGACGAACCCGCCAAGTATGGTGATGAGCTGCGTCATGCGCGTGGACTGCTTGGAGTAGTAGTCGATCTCGCGGGTTACGTCCACACTCAAACGCGGATCGGCGGTGAGAGTGTCCCTCAACTGTTGAAGGGCAGCAGGCGAAGCGAGGTGCACTGTCACGGACTGAGAAAAAGTGTCGGGACGCTTGTAGGCGCCGTTCAGGAGGTGGGCGTCGCCCCAAACCTCGGAATCGAAGGCGCTTCCGCCAGCGTCAAAGATACCCACCACTTGCCAACGTACGCTACCAAGCCCAATGGTGCTTCCCAGAGTCAAGCCCGAATAGGTCGCCTTGGCGTTTTTGCCGACGATGAGTTCAGACAGACCGGGCCGGAACATGCGGCCCTCGATGATTTTGACATTGCGGCGAATATCAAAAACGTTTGGCGCAACACCGCGAAGCTCAACGTTGGCATCCGTACCGGTGGATCGCAATGGAATCGGCGCCATCAGGACAGCCTCCGGTGTCAGCAACGGGCCGTCGGCTCCACGAGCGATTCCCGGAGCATCCTGGATAATTTTGACCGCATCGAGAGAGACTCCACTGGTCATTTCGGACGTTGCCCCTGCGCGTGTAATGAGCGCGTTGTCCGCGGAGCCGGAAGAAACAAGCGTGGCCTTGAATCCGCGTGCGAGCGACAACATAGCAACGAAGACACCCACGGTTCCGGCAATCCCCACCACCGCAACGATTGTGGAAGTCCAGCGAGCTTTGACGCTCCGCACGTTGTAAACGAGTGGAATCGCCATTTCAGGCTCTCCTCAACGCGTTAACCACGCGCATGCGCATGGCGCCGATCCCCGGCAGCAGTCCACTCGCTGCGCCAACCAGGAGGGCGAAAACAAGGCCAAG
>WNFR01003524.1_pt1 | contig 24591 bp, 18 predicted proteins | sample 5400221 | NCBI WGS metagenome assembly WNFR01 (sample SAMN13153357, study PRJNA577476) | soil metagenome | isolation source: 40 cm soil under Madrone tree | place: USA:California | collected 2016-06-14 | reverse complement strand
GCTTCGCCGCAACCCTCAGCAAGCGGGAAAGAGCCGATGAGCCGCAAACTAACCATCGTTTTCTTTGACGCGGGAGGAGGCCATCGCAGCGCCGCCGAAGCGCTGAAGAGCGTTCTCGAAACTCAGCAACGGCCCTGGGACGTTCAGATCCTCAATCTTCAAGAACAGCTCGACAAGCTCGATTTGCTGCGACGGGCCACCGGCATCCGTATTCAGGACGCTTACAACCTTATCTTGCGCAAAGGTTGGACACGCCTTACCCCGCAACTGCTTCCGGTGCTGCAAGGCATCATCCGCTTGTATCATCGCCCTACAGTGAAGATGCTGCGGAAATATTGGGAGCAGCACCCGTCGGATCTCGTGCTCTCGGTAATCCCACACTTTAATCGGGCGCTGGTCGAGAGCATTCGGAAGAGCTCACCGGCCACAGCGTTCGTGACTCTGCTCACAGATTTTGCCGACTACCCTCCGCACTTCTGGATGGAGCGCGAATCGCAGTACATCATCTGCGGAACGGAACGGGCCGAGCAACAGGCCCTTGCGTTAGGACATGATCGCGATCATGTGTTCCTCGCTTCCGGCATGGTGATGAAGCCGAAGTTTTATCAGCAGACCTCGGTGAATCGCGAGGACGAACGGAGGCGGCTTGGACTTGATCCGACAATTCCGACGGGTATTGTACTATTTGGCGGGCACGGTTCGAGCACGATGCTCGATCTTGTGAATCGCCTTAATGCGGGAAAGAGCCGTCTGCAACTGATTCTGATTTGCGGCAAAAATCAAAAGCTATTAACCACAATCAAAGGCCTGAAATCGCGGTTCCCGCTTTTTGCGGAAGGCTTTACCCAGAACGTTGACTACTATATGTCGCTCGCGGACTTCTTCATCGGCAAGCCCGGTCCGGGCAGCATCAGCGAAGCGCTCCAGTTTCATTTGCCGGTTGTCGTCGAATGTAACGCTCGAACTCTGCCGCAAGAGCGTTACAACGCGCAGTGGGTCACAGAAAAACAGATGGGAATTGTGCTCAAGAGTTTTCGCCAAATCAATGCCGGAGTTGAGCAGTTGCTTGAGCCGGCAACTCTTCAGAAGCTGCGCGCCAATGCCAGCTCGTACTCGAACCAGGCGCTGTTCGAAATTCCGAAGTTTTTAGAAGATATTCTCAAGCAGCACAATTCGCAGCGGGAAGGCTTGCGCTCGCCGGTGATTTCACAAGCCGCTTTGGAAAAGGCGGCTCGGGCATCGATCACATCACGGTTGCAAACGAGCTATGCGACATGATTTTTGCCGACACAATTATTATTTCTGATCTCCACTTGGGCTCAGAGGTGAGCCGCGCCCCGGCCGCGCTGCGGATGCTGAAGTCGGCGTCGTTCAATCGGCTGATTCTGCTCGGCGATATTTTTTCGGACCTGAATTTCCGACGCTTGAAAAAAGAACATTGGCAGTTCCTGGGACATATCCGCAAACTTTCAAATCCCAAGCGGCACATCGAGGTGGTCTGGGTTGAGGGCAACCACGACCACGGACTTGCCCAGTTGATGTCTCATCTGGTCGGCATTCGCGTATATCAAGAATACATTTGGGAATTTCGTGGTTTACAGCATCTTGCGGTACACGGGCACCAGTTCGACCGCTTCTTAACCCGCAACCGCGTCGTCAGCACTTTTCTGTCGTCTTTGCACCTCGCACTGCAGAAGATTTCCTTCGGCAGAAAGCGAATGATTGGCTTCCTGGAGCGCTTCGATACAGCATGGCTCCGTCTTTCTACAAAAGTCGCGGCTGGAGCGCTGGCGCAGGCGAGATCGAAAGATGCTCAGCGCGTTTTTTGCGGACACACCCATGAGGCTTTGAGCCTGACCCGCGAGGGCGTCGAGTACTACAACACCGGAAGCTGGACCCAGGCGAATGCCACTTATGTGGCCATCGACCAAAACGGTGTCCGCATTTGCGAATATCGCGACGCACCCGAAGAACTGGCTCATGATCTCAAAGAAGAATTGGAGCTGGACTTTGAGGATCTGCTAGCGGACTAGGTTGCTGCTCCTCCGGTGCTGTCTCCTGATCCGCGGTCTCATGCACCGATGGCAAGTCGCAACCCATTCTCAACCGTTACCCGAGCTGAGTACTCAATATGCAACACTTGCCGGGAAGCATTTTGTGAATTAGTTTTGGAAGACGAGTGCACCAGCAGAGGCTTCATTAGCAAAACTCCTCCGCTTGGAATGTGGCATTCAACCGGCGAAACTTCGTTTGCAAGGTCGTGAATTTCATCATCCGTCAGCACACCCATTGTGTGCGTCTGCGGCAAGACCCTTAGTGGGCCGTTGTACGCGTTCGAATCGTCCAGGTGAACACGAATCGCGAGAATCTGTTCCAAAGCAGAAGCGGGAGCATGGGCGCAGATCACGCCTTCTTTTACCGACCAAGGTCCCCAGCCGGGCGTGTCTCGGCGGTCCTCTAAGGGCAGAGGTGTGTCCTGATGCCAGACTACCAGCCAGTTCGAGCGCGGAGATTTGTCGAACAGCGTGGCTCGGATTGCAACTGCGCCCTGACCTAAGACGTCTTTTGCAAAATTCAAGAGGACTGGCTCGTTCGCCAATGTACGAACGGAATCAATCTGCAGAGCATTACGTATACCGGCACGGCTGCGGCGAATGGTTGATCTCTGAAGTGAATCGGCAAGCGACAACATGCTTGCCCGGTCGAACAGTTTAGGACAGATCTCAAAGCCATCAATGTCGACGAGCCGCACTGCAGCTATCCGGTTCCGGAGGACCGGTGAATGGGCTGGGCTTGCGTGATCTGGATTAGGGAGCGGTGTCCTACGGGGACGAAGCTTAGCTCTCTTGCCGCTAACAGGGCATTCACCGCTTCTCGCACTCGCGAGCGCGGCACGAAGTTTCCGAAGAACGATTCCAGTTCCTGCTGGTCGGCGGCGACAACGCAGTCGAGATACTTCGAGAGCAGCGCCGAAAGCGCTTCGACCACTGAGCAGTTGATGCCATCCGCAACCGCCTGTGGAGACCAGCGATAGAGTACGTCCCACGACGCCCCTCCGCGTTCGTTGTAATCCACGCGCGTGATGCGCAGCTTCGACCACAGTTCGGCGAGAGATTTGTCGAGAGCGGGGACGGAAATGCCTTTGCCCAATTCCTCCAACACACTGAGCTTTGAAATCGGACCTTTGCGTTGGATGATTTTGTAAGTGTCGCAGGCCAGTTCAGAATAGGGCGAGCGCGGGCCGGGCTGCGGCGCCTGCTTGGGATTTCGATCGCCAACCAACGTGTAGAAATACGGGAAGATTGAAGCCGAGAGCAGCAGCGCATTGTTCTCGTCCCCAAGGTTGGCTTCGTACGCGGACTTGTCCCGCAGCAACCGGACCATTAGTTCCGTTGCATCGCGTGCACGGGGATCGAGGAATGCCCGGTACTGCGGGAGTTGCTCATCCGACCCCTGCCACGCGCCAATAAACGTAGGCAGCGGCATCGGCGGCTGCGAAGGGTAGGTGAGAGCGAATCCAACCGACTCGATCAAACTGCGCGCGTCGTCCAGCGTGCGGACGGGGCTGCCGTTTAAGTGCCACTTCTCGCGGCGGAGTTGGATGAGTTCGTCGGAAGTCATGAAACAAGCCGTCAGCTATCAGCCGTCAGCCATCAGGTAAATCTCTCGTCTCGGCTGTCACCGTGAAAATCTCGGGCGACCAAGGAGACGCAAGCACAAGAAGCTTTTCCTGACGGCTGATGGCTGGCAACTGAATCGCTAGATTCTCTTAAACGCCTTCTGTATGTCCTTCATTGAGTATCGCAGAACCACCGGCCGGCCGTGCGGGCATGACATCGGGCAGTCGGTTTTTGCGAGTTCGCCTAGCAGCCATTCCATTTTATTTTGTTCGAGAGGCATGTTGACCTTGATGGCGGCATGGCAGGCAATCGAAGCCGCAATGCGCCCGCGAATCTGATCGAGGTTCAGGGCCTGCTCTTCGCGAGAAAATTGGTCGAGTAGTTCGTGCAGCATGTGTTCCACTTCGCTGGCCTCGATGCCAGCGGGGGCAATCTTGACCGCAATGCTGCGCGCTCCAAAGGGTTCCGCCTCAAACCCATTCTTTTGCAACTCGTCGGAAATTTCCGTGAATACCGCCTGCTGCGCCGGAGTGAGCTCGATCACGATCGGCATCAGCAAGCGCTGGCTCTCGACTTGTTGTTTCGCCCGCTGCTTCAGCACTTTTTCGAACAGCACGCGTTCGTGGGCTACATGCTGGTCAATGATCCAGAGGCCATCGTGGTTCACCGCCAAAATAAACGACTCACGCAACTGGCCCAGCGGCTTGAGCGACGAAAGACTCGGCGCAACGTTAGTTGCTGGCTCTAGTTCTTCGGCCAGCGGAGGCGCGCAGCGGTCTCCACCAAAGGTTTGTCGCGGGAAGCGCGCCACCGCGACCGGGGCATTCCCCTCAACCGCGATGCCCTCGGAAAAATGAAAGCGCTCGGCGATGGCGGGCGGTTGCGGGGCTTGTAGCGCAAAGCTGTCCGGAGCAGTTGCGCCATAGAAAACTGCAGAGGCGGCGCTGACATCGGCAGTCGCAGACCTCGCCCCCGGCGTAAGCGACGGACTCGCGGTTGCGTGCGCGCGAATTTCGGTTACAAACTGCGGCACCGGACGCGCTTTCATCAGTGCTGCCCGCACGGAATCGCGCAGGAAGTCGTGCATCACGGTTTGCTGGCGGAAGCGGACTTCAGTTTTCGAAGGATGTACATTCACATCGACCTCGGCATTGGGCATCTCGACGAACAGCAGCACTACGGGGAAGACCGTGGGCGGTAGAATGTTGCGATAAGCGTCCGTCAAAGCATGCTGGATCAATCGGTCACGGATGAGACGGCCATTCACGAATGTGTAGATCGAATTCCGGTTCAGCTTCTGAATTTCAGGCTTAGAAATAAAGCCGTGCACGCGCAAGCTGCCCGGATCAGTGGAAGCATCGCCATCCTCGTCTTCCTCGCGCCTCCACGGAGGCGGCTGTGGAAGACCGACGCGAGACAGGGGCAGCTCCGCAGCTACTGAAATGAGTTGATCGAGAACATCCTTTCCAAAGACTTGATAAACGCGCTCGCTGTAACCCGCCACAGGCGGCGCAACCAGCACCGCGTTGGTTGCCGAATGCAACTCGAAGTGTTTGTCGGGGTGCGCCAACGCATAATGCGTGACTAGAGAGGCAATGTGCGAAAGCTCGGTAGACTCAGACTTTAAAAACTTTTTGCGAGCCGGAATATTGAAGAAGAGATCGCGGATGGTGATGGAAGTTCCGGCGGGAAGGCCGGCCTCTTCGACGCGAAAAATCTTTCCTCCGGCAATTTCGATCATCGTGCCCGAGTCCTGGTCCGGGACGCGGGTCTCCAGGCGCAGGCGGCAGACCGATGCAATCGACGGCAGAGCTTCTCCTCGAAATCCTAAAGTTGAGATGTTCAGCAGATCTTCCGCGTTTTTGATCTTCGAAGTCGCGTGGCGCTCGAACGCCAGCAGGGCGTCGTCGCGGACCATGCCGCAGCCATCATCGGTGATCTGGATGAGCTTCTTGCCGCCAGCTTCAATCTGAATTTTGATTCGCGTGGAGCCGGCGTCAAGCGAATTTTCCAGGAGTTCTTTCACAACCGATGCGGGCCGTTCGACAACTTCTCCAGCCGCGATCTTGTTGGCAACGTGCTCGGGAAGGACGTGAATGCGGCCCATGGGATTTGGTTAAGTTTGGCAGATGAGGGCAGGGAAGGCAAAAGCGTGGGAACACGAAGGGCTTACTTCCGGGGGATCCGCAAAATCTTGGCATGACGACCAAGCTTCTCAAAATCGCGGTCGCTGGTGACGAGCGTGGCTTTGTTGAGCGTGGCTAGTGCCGCGGCGACGCAGTCCACATACGGAATGTTGTGCAGTGCCTTAATCTCCCCTGCCTTAAGGGCCTGGAGCAAATCAATCGGCACTAACCGTAGTGGCAACAGCGATAATCTCGCCAGTGTTTGGCATGCCTTTTCTTCACCGCGCTGCTGCCACAAGCAGTAATAGACCTCTCCCCAATTCAGCACCGATACGAGTATCTCAGTTCGCTGCTTGAGTGCATCGTCTAACAACTGATTTACGCGATGCCAGCCTGGACCCGCTTCAGCCAGATCGAGAACTGCATTAGCATCGAGCACATATATGCCGGTCATCTCTCCGCTCGGTGCTCGCGCTCACGGGCCTCGACCAACGAAGTTTCCCCTTTCGAATAGCCCACCAGGCTTCGGATGAACTCCGTGGTAATCGGCTGCAGAACCAGCCGATCTTTTTCACGATAGATGCCGAGCCGAGTTCCTTCCCGAATACCAAGCTCCCTGCGCAAGTCTTCCGGAATCACAAATGCTCCGGTGGCACCGACATAGGCGGTTCCAGGGGACATATGGCCTCCGAATTGCCTGACTACGTGAGTCGTGTCGCTAGAGTGCACCCGTTCATCTACACCTGCTGCCCGATTGGCCGTGGTGGCTTGTTTCGAATACACCTCTTCGTACCAATCCACTAGCGTCCGATACTCGGCGGGAAGTTCTGACTTCTCGGGGGTGATGTCGCCGTTACGGTCTGGGTGAACCTCATCTCCGGCGTGAAGTAGACGCCGGCGTCCTCGAATAGTCTCGTAGAGCATTCGATAGCGCCCTCCGTTGGGCTTCTTATTGGCCACGCAATGCCAGGAGGCGTGAGGCTGCAGACCTGGACGGAAGCCACCCACGAGCTTTTCTTGTACCGCACGCGACACAATTTCTTGAACTTCGAAGTCTTCGCTCATAGGGTTTTCTCGATGCAGAAGTGCGGTTGCCGTCCAAACAGCATCAGCTACTCTCATAAAGTCTCCTTGGCTCAGTGTTGTTCGTCCGCCGCTTTAGTTTGTATACAAACAATCGAACTATCTGTCAAGCAAAATTGGATAGGCGAACAACTGGCGAAACAGCCGATGGCGGAATAAAATAGCCAAATGTCCCCTCTCTCCTGGGCCCACCCGCTAGTCGCCGAATGGTTTATCCATAAATTCGGCACGCCTACAGAGCCTCAGGAACTAGGCTGGCCGCATATTCTTGCTGGCCGGACCACGTTAATTTCCGCCCCTACCGGCTCCGGCAAAACACTGGCGGCATTCCTGGCTTGCATTGACCGGCTGGTGCGGAAGGCGCTTGCGGGGGATCTGCACGACCGCACTGAGGTTCTCTATGTCTCCCCGCTCAAGGCGCTGGGTAATGACATTCAGAAGAACCTGGAGATCCCGCTCGGCGAAATTCTGCAAATGGCAGGTGAGCGCGGCCTGCTGATGCCACAGATTCGCACCGCTGTGCGCACCGGGGACACACTCATGCACGAGCGTCGCGCCATGCTGAAATGTCCTCCGCATATTCTGGTCACGACGCCCGAGTCGCTCTACATTTTGTTGACTGCGGAAAAGAGCCGGGCAATCTTGCGCGACGTCGAAACCGTAATCGTCGATGAAATTCATGCGGTCGCCGACGATAAGCGTGGGGCGCATCTGACGCTCTCTCTGGAACGACTGGAAGCTTTGACCAAGAGGCCGCCGGTCCGCATCGGCCTTTCCGCGACCCAAAAACCGATTGAAGATGTTGTGCATTTTCTCGCCGGCAATGGCCGCCCCGATCCAGTGATCGTCAATATTGGCCACAAGCGCACGCTCGATCTTGCGGTCGAGATTCCTGCCACGCTGCTGGGGCCGATTGCCAGCAATGAGATGTGGGAAGAAATTTATGCCCGCATGGTTGAGCTCGCGGAGCAGCACCGCTCAACCCTGGTTTTCGTCAACACCCGCCGGCTGGTCGAGCGTGTGGCGCATCATTTGGCAGAGCGTCTGGGCGAGGAAAACGTAGGCGCGCACCATGGCAGCCTTTCGCGCAAGCTGCGCCTCGCGGCCGAACGAAAGCTGAAAGAAGGACAGATAAAGGTCCTGGTCGCGACCGCTTCGCTCGAATTGGGAATTGACATCGGCACTGTCGATCTCGTCATTCAGATCAGCTCTCCTCGCTCGATTGCGGTTGCGTTGCAAAGGGTGGGCCGCTCGGGACACTGGCGGGGAGCAGTTCCCAAAGGACGATTCTTCGTGACTACACGCGACGATCTGCTCGAATGTGCCGCGCTGGTGCGTGCAATCCGGCACGGCGATCTCGACCGACTGATTATTCCGGATTCACCTCTCGATGTGCTGGCCCAACAAATCGTGGCAACGTGTGCGGCCGGGGGCGGCAGCGTCCGTGTGGCGCGGACATTCCGGTCCGCGAACTCCGTGGGCCGGCAACTTCAACTAGAGGGCAACACTCTCGCACGGACTGATTCGATTCCTGAAGGTCAGGTCTTGGCCGACGACACTCGGACAGGAATGTCCGAGCCACACGAGCAAGAACAAGGATGGGATGTGGACGACCTGTTCGCCCTTGTGAAGCGGGCCTACCCCTACCGCGATCTCTCTCGCGAACTCTTCGATTCGATCATCGAGATGCTCTCGGAAGGAATTGCTTCGCGACGCGGGCGCTATGGAGCGTACCTGCATCATGACCGCGTGAACAGAAAGATTCGCGCTCGCCGGGGAGCGCGGCTGGCAGCAATTACCAGCGGAGGCGCGATCCCGGAAACTGCGCTGTTCACAGTTGTCGCCGAACCGGAAGGCGTGGTGGTCGGCACCTTGGACGAAGATTTTGCCGTCGAGAGCAACGCCGGCGATATCATGCTGCTCGGAAATACTTCGTGGCGGATCCGGCGCGTGGAAGGCAAATCGGGTCGCGTGCTGGTCGAAGATGCGCATGGCGCTCCGCCGAGTGTTCCTTTCTGGCGCGGAGAGGCTCCGGCGCGCACGGAGGAGCTGTCATTGCATGTGGCGGAATTGCGCCGGGAGATTAGCGAACGGATGCCTGGTTTGTCGTCCGTTGCGCTCTCCCCGAAAGTACCGCAAGTTGCCGAAACCATTGAGTGGCTGGCGGAACAATGCGGCCTAGATGAATCCGGCGCCAGTCAATCCATTCAGTACATCCTCGAAGGCCGCGCCGTACTGGGCGATGTTCCCACCCAGAGCACGATTATCGCGGAGCGATTTTTCGATGAAGGCGGCGGGATGCAGCTGGTGATCCACGCGCCTTTTGGGGCGCGCATTAATAAGGCCTGGGGACTGGCCTTGCGCAAGCGCTTCTGCCGCAGCTTCAATTTTGAACTGCAGGCGGCGGCCACCGACAATGGCCTGAACATCGCGCTGGCCGAGCAGCACAGTTTTCCCTTGGCCGATGTCTTTCATTTCCTGAATGCGGAAACCGTTCAGCCGATCCTCGAGCAAGCCGCTCTGGCTTCGCCGATCTTCGGCACGCGCTGGCGATGGGACGCTAACCGAGCTCTCGCGCTTCTGCGTTTTCAGGGTGGAAAGAAAGTCCCACCGCAAATTCAGCGCATGCGTTCGGACGATCTGCTGGCCTCGGTCTTCCCCGACGTAGCTGCTTGTCAGGAAAACATCGCCGGGGACATTCAGATTCCCGATCACCCTCTGGTCAAAGAGGTGATGAAAGATGTCCTCACCGAAGCCATGGACATCGCGGGCGTGAAGGAATTATTGTGCCGCATGGAAGATGGCCGAATCCGCTGCATGGCGGTGGACACGCCGGTGCCATCGCAATTTTCACATGAGATTCTGAACGCAAATCCGTACGCCTATCTTGACGATGCGCCGCTTGAGGAACGCCGCGCCCGCGCAGTCGAGATGCGGCGGATTCTCCCCGAATCAGTTCTCGAAGAAGTGGGCAAGCTTGATCCCGCAGCCATCGAACAGGTAAGGGAAGAGGCATGGCCGGATGTGCGCGATGCAGACGAGTTGCATGACGTGCTTCACACCCTGATTGCTTTGCCGATTGTTGATACTTCCACTGTTGGTGTGGGGACGAGCGCCCTCGCCCGTCCCGTGGAGCAAAGCTCCGCGCCAACTGTCGATGAACTAGCCCATGCCACTTCCGACTGGCAGCCGCTTTTTGAAATGCTCGTGCGCCAACGCCGGGCCGTAAGCGCAAGCCAAGCAAACAAACAATACTGGATTGCTGCCGAACGCGTGAAGGCATTCTCGCTACTGTTCCCGGGCGCAACATTCGATACGACCCCCGCAGAACTAGCTCAGACAGCTCCCTCAAAAGACGATTCTCTGCTGTCACTAGTTGGCGGGTGGATGGGGCACATTGGTCCTATAAGCGCAAATGCTCTGGGCGAACTGCTAGGCGTCCCTGGGCAGGAAATTGAAAAAGCTCTCCTGCGACTGGAAGCGAGCGGTGCCATCCTGCGCGGGAAGTTCACCGATCCGGGCATTCGCGAAACCGAGTGGTGTGATCGCCGGTTGCTTGCGCGCATTCACCGGCTGACGGTCGCAACGCTTCGCAAGCAGATCGAGCCGGTCACGCGTGCGCAGTTCATGCGCTGGCTGCTGCGCTGGCAGCACGTTGACTCTGGGTCGCAAATGCAAGGCGAGCGCGCCACGCTCGAAGTTCTGCGCCAATTGCAGGGTTTCGAAATTCCCGCCAATGCGTGGGAGCGCCAGGTTTTGTCGCGCCGCATCGCAGACTACGATCCCAAATGGCTCGACCAGCTCTGTTTAACAGGCGCCGTGGGATGGGGAAGATTGTCCCCTCATCCGGCAACTATCGAATCGTCGAATGGTGATGGTACCCAGCCGGGCCGCCGCCGTGTGATTCCTACCAGTGTTGCGCCGGTCACTTTCTTCGTCCGCGAAGAAGCCGACTGGATGACGCCGCACCAGTCTATCGGAGATTCTCAAGGGCTGAGTCCCGGCGCGCGCCAGGTGCTCGAATATCTTCGTCAGCGCGGCGCTTCGTTTTTCCCCGACATCGTTCGCGCAACCGGCGAACTCAAGGCGGAAATTGAAACTGCTTTATGGGAGCTGGTGGCAGCGGGTGTGGTCACCGCTGATGGCTTCGACAATCTGCGGTCGCTCATCGATCCCAAGCGCCGCGCCGGGCAGGGAAGTGGCCGCGCTGCGCGTCCTCGGCATAACTCGGGACGCTGGGCGATTTTGCACACCGATTCCGGAATCGAACGCGAACGCGCCGTCGAGGCCACCTGCTGGATGCTCTTGAAGCGTTACGGAGTCGTCTTCCGCGATCTGCTAGCCCGTGAAACCAATCTTCCTAAATGGCGAGAGTTGCAGATTGCCTTTCGACGCCTTGAAGCTCGCGGCGAAATTCGTGGTGGACGGTTCGTCGATGGATTCATTGGCGAGCAGTTCGCCCTGCCGGTTGCGGTTGAGTCCATGCGCGCGACACGTAAGCTCGCCCCGAGTGGCGAGGTTGTCACAATCTCAGCCGCCGATCCCCTGAATCTGATCGGCATTGTTGTTCCCGGAGAAAGAGTCCCGGCAATTTCCGGCCGAACGCTCAGCTACCGCGACGGTGTTGCGGTGGAACCTGTAGAGAGCAGCCACGCCAAAGTCGCATCTTTCTGAATCAATCCAAAAGTGTACTGGGAACTTGATGAGGGGGGGCCTCCAAGTTCCCAGTAGCTTCGTCGGACAAAGTTAAAAGCGCTTCCCCACGCCTTACCGACGGTGAGCGCAAACAGCTTCGCACGAAAGTGTTGCGGTTCTGTTATGGACCTCGGTTTTGTTACGAAAACGGAACAAGATTCGGGGTGATCTGTCCGGTCAGTTCTCGGGGAGGTTTAATTTCAGCAGGATAGCTGGATTCAAATAGACTCCCTGCCAGCGAACGGCGAGGTGCAGATGCGGTCCGCTGGCCCGTCCTGTTCCGCCACTCAGTCCAAGCACCTGTCCAGCCGGGATTTCCTCACCTTCCTTCACCCTGATTTCCGATAAATGCAGGTACAGACTCAACAGTCCCTGGCCGTGGTCTATGACCACACAGCTTCCCTCAAAGAACATTGGCCGCGCGAGAATGACCGTTCCCTTGTTTACGGCATGAACGGGTGTTCCGATGGGTGCGGCGTAATCAAGTCCCTGGTGTCTGCTCTGGACTTGCTGGTTGAAGACCCTCTCCGTGCCGAAGACGCCCGAGATGGGTGCATCTACCGGCGCCTGAAACTGTCCGGACCACAGCTTTTGCTCTCCAACCGTGGCAAAGGCCTTTTGTTTGATTTGTTTGTCGGCGGCGATGGCAGTCAGCTGCTCGGGACTAGGTTCGGTGTATTGCTTGGCCACCTTAACTGGAATTCTGGGATAAACCGCCCGCGCAATTTTGATTTTTCGTTGAATATCAATTGTTTTGCCGGAGCCGACAATCTGCGTGAGGCGCAGCTCGTAATTGGCTGAAGGAGTCTCCGCTGGAATGCCGGCTAGCCCGTACCATGAGTTTCCAGATTGATGGAAGAAAATCACCTCATGTCCGAACCACGAGGCTGTGACTGCTTTTGTCCCGGCTGGCGTCCTGACCTCGAACAAGACTGGAGATCCTCCGATAAGTTTCGTCGGTTGCCAGGAAACCGGGTTCTTTCCGCTGACGCCTTTGGCCGATGAAAGCCCGGGTGCGGCGAGGGTCGCAGCAGTGACCGCGATTAATACTCTTCTTATTAATTTCGACATACCGTTAACCACATAGTAATCAGGTCAATCCTGTATAGCAAAAGCCGAATGGCTGCTGGAATATGTAAGGCAGCAACAGCCGGGAAATCCGCCTTGGGGACGATCTAGGTGGAACGCAATGTCCGGCGGTGCTTCTTGTTGATGGTCTCTTGCGCCGCAGAGCCCACATGTCGCTGTCAAGAAAAGAAAAGCTAGCCATCGCAGCCGTGGGAACAATCGGAGCTGGCTTGTTGCTCCTGCGGACTCCCGCCATGATCTCGGACGCGACCGCCGCCTATGGATGGGCCCATGCTCACAGTTACCTGAATAATAGCAAGCTGATCTGGCTGCATGCGCTCGCTGATTCCGTTATTTTTGTTTCGTATGTCGCGATCGCAATAGTTTTGGCCTACCTTGTTTATCGTACTCGTCGGGGAATGCCTTTCAGTTGGATGTTTCTTGCCTTCGGTACCTTCATCATTGCTTGCGGATTTACTCACCTGATGGAAGTGATCGTCCTGTGGAAGCCGCTCTACTGGCTCTCAGGTGATGTGAAGCTGATCACCGCCCTAGCTTCTCTGGTCACTGCTGTAGCGCTTCCGCCGCTTGTTCCGAAAATCGAAAAGATGGTTCAGACCGCGAAGTTATCAGAGGCGCACTCTCAGACCTTGCGCGGCGAAATCGAGAAACGAGTTCAAACCGAAGAGATGCTGCGGAAACTTTCCGGCCGGGTATTGACCTTGCAAGATGAGGAACGACGCCGCCTGGGGCGCGAGTTGCACGATAGCGCCGGACAGCTGCTCGCCGCGCTTCATATCAACTTAGGAATTATTGCTCAGTGGACGCGAAACGATCCGCGCACAGCCGCGAAAGTTGCCGATAGCGCCGCGCTCGCAGATCAGGCGATCTCAGAAATTCGCACTCTGTCATATCTTTTGCATCCGCCGATGCTTGATGAATCCGGGCTCGCGGGCGCCGTAGAGTGGTACATTCGCGGCTTCAGCGAGCGTAGTAGGATTGCTGTCGCTCTCGATCTCGATCCTCAGCTGGGACGCTTCCCCCGCGACGTCGAGACCACGATCTTTCGCATGATCCAGGAAAGCCTGGTGAATATTCATCGCCACTCCAGCAGCGCGACTGCGTCTATCTCACTGCGGTCGAGCGACTCCGGCGTTTCGCTCAGAATCCGCGATGAAGGTTGCGGTATCTCGAAGGACATTCTGCAGAAGCTGGAAGAGGGCGGCTTTGGGGTTGGCATAGGCGGCATGCGCGAGCGCGCCAGGCAGCTTGGCGGCTCGATCGTCATTAGGAGGGCGAATCCGGGCACGCTTGTCGAAGTGATTCTCCCCGTGATGAAGTCAGAGCCGCAACCAGAAGCCGCTTTCAGCGAGGCCGCTGGGTAGACTACCCGTTCCGCTAGCTTTGGTCTTTTCTTCACTGGCTGTGCTAGTATTACCCGCGAAAAAGCAGCGGCTTAAAGAATCTTGCAATCGCGGGGCGTAAGCTGCTCATCATAGCGGACGATGAAAGACACTTTGGGAGTCCTGCTGGCCGGAGGAGCGGGCGAACGCCTCTATCCTCTTACTCGCGACCGCGCCAAGCCTGCCGTGACCTTCGGCGGGATCTACCGCATTATCGACATAACGCTTTCCAATTGCATTAACTCTGACCTGCGCCGGGTTTACATTCTCACTCAATACAAGGCTCTGTCGCTTAATCGGCACGTCCGCGAAGGGTGGAACATCGTCGCGCGCGAATTGGGAGAGTTCATCGAAGTTTTGCCGCCCATGAAGCGGGTCAGCGACCAGTGGTACCAGGGCACGGCGGATGCGGTCTACCAGAATATTTATTCGATCGGCTCCGAGCAGCCGCGCTACGTGATGATCTTGTCCGGGGATCACATCTACAAAATGAACTACGACCTGATGCTCCGGCAGCACTTGGACTCGGGCGCCGACGTGACCCTCGCGACGATTCAGATTGAACCCGAAGAGACCTATCGCTTCGGAGTCATGTCGGTAGATTCGGACAATCGAGTGACAGGCTTCGAGGAGAAGCCTACGTTCACCAAGATCCGTGCTCCGGGGAATCCAGACAAAGTTCCGGCGTCGATGGGAATTTATCTTTTCAACACCGATGTGCTCATTCCCGTCCTGTTGAAAGACGCCGAGGACGAGCACTCAAACCACGATTTCGGCAAAGATATTCTGCCGAAGATGGTGGATGACTATCGCGTATACGCCTTCGATTTCGTCGACGAAAACAAAAAGGAAGCCCTGTACTGGCGTGACGTCGGAACTCTCGAGGCCTACTACGAAGCCAACATGGATGTGGTCTCGATCTCCCCGGTCTTCAATTTGTACGATGAGGCTTGGCCCATTCGCACCCATCAGCGCCAGTATCCTCCAGCAAAATTTGTATTTGAAGAAGCAGGCCGTACCGGGCAGGCACTCGACTCCATCGTCTCCGCCGGATGCATCGTCTCCGGTGGCACGGTCCGCTACAGCGTCCTGTCGCCGGACGTGCGCGTGAATTCCTATACCGAGGTGGATTCCAGCATTCTGTTTTCGCACGTTAACATAGGACGCCACTGCCGCATTCGCCGCGCCATTGTCGATCGCGATGTGCACATTCCGGAAGGCACCACCATCGGCTTCGATCCCGAATCAGACCGCCAGAAGTATTTTGTGACCGACAGCGGCATCACCGTGGTGACACGCGATTATTCGCTGTTCGAAAATCCCATCACGGTGGATTATTTCACCAGCGAGTAGCGGAATCGCGGGATTCAACACAGGCAGGCCTGAGAAGATAGCAGGAAAGGTCTACCTCCCTGTGTTAAAGTCACAATTCTGTGGACGCTATTGTCACAGCAGGGCTTACTCGCCGCTTCGGTGATTTCACCGCTGTTGATAACATGAACCTGTCGGTCGCTGCGGGACAGTTCTACGGGTTCCTGGGTCCGAACGGCGCCGGGAAATCCACCACCATTAAAATGCTGACCGGCTTGCTTGCCCCTACCGCGGGCCGGATACAGATTCTCGGACTCGATCTAGCCACGCACCTGATAGAAGTGAAACGTCAAATAGGGGTGCTGCCTGAAGGCATGGCTTTGTTTGGACGCCTCACGGGCTCAGAGTATCTGAACTTCGCCGCGCGAATGTATGGTCTCGGTCGTAACACTGCGGCCCAGCGCACAGCGGAACTGCTCGATTTCATGGGCCTGGCCGATCAGCCCAAGACGCTCATCACCGACTACTCCCACGGCATGCAGAAGAAACTGGCCATGGCGGCAGCGGTTATTCACGGCCCCAGGGTGCTCTTCCTAGACGAGCCCTTCGAAGGCGTGGATGCAGTGGCTTCGGGAACACTTAAGACCATGTTGCAAGGCATGATTGCGCGCGGCGTAACTATCTTTCTAACTTCTCACGTTCTGGAAATTGTCGAAAGATTATGCACTCACGTCGGAATTATCAACCAAGGTCGTCTCGTGGCTCAGGGCTCGCTGGATGGAATTGCGGGCCGGGGTTGTCGCAGGAGACTCAGTGCACGCTGGCGAGAAGATGACTCTGGAAGATTTTTTCCTGCGCGCCATCGGTTCTTCCCGCAGCGCTGCCCAGGAGCTTTCATGGCTCAGTTGAGTGTGAGTCGCGGCGAACAGCTTCGAGCGATTGCCACACTCCGGGTGCGGCTGTTCGTTAATTCCCTTCGGTCCGTACGAGGCCGGCTGAATCTCGTATCGCGTGTTCTGGCTGGCCTTCTCGTGCTGGGCGCAGGACTCGGTGGCGGCGTGGCTGTCGGATCGGCCGCGTGGGGAATCGTGAAGAACGGCAAGGTGGAATGGCTTGGGCTTCCGTTCTGGCTAATTTGTCTTTTCTGGCAATTGTTTCCCGTGCTGGCAACGGCCTTTCACGAGAACATCGATACTTCTGGTTTGCTGCGTTTTCCGCTGAGTTATCCGGCGTATTTCTTGGTGCGGCTCATTTTCGGCGCTTTGGACATTGCAACAGCCCTCGGAATTTGCTGGTCACTTGGTCTACTGATTGGAGTCTCCATTGGTAATCCGAGCCTCGCGCCGTGGGCGCTGCTCACCATTGTCATTTTCTGCGCGTTTAATATGTTGCTCGCCAGAACAATTTTTGTTTGGATCGAGCATTGGCTCTCGCGCCGCCGCAGCAGGGAAGTGCTGGGAGTCATTTTTTTAATGGCGATGATCGGCTTTCAAGTTGCGGGTCCGGTGCTCGGGCGCTACAGCAAGGAAAGTACGTCGCAAAGATTGCAGGTTCTGCAGCGACTCCTTCCGGTGGAGCGTCTGCTGCCGCCAGGCCTAGCCGCAGTTGCCCTCGCGAATGCCGGCGCAAATCAGAATGGATCGGCACTGGTTTCCATTTCGCTGCAGGCAGTTTTCTGCACAGCTGCGTTTTTGGTTTTGAATCGGCTGTTGCTCCAGCAATACCGCGGAGAGAGTCTTTCTGAAACGGAGAAACGCTCGTCAGGACTGGCTCTCACCACGATCCGTCGAGGATGGAAGCTTCCAATGTTGGGAGGGGCGCTGAGTTCGATCTACGAAAAAGAAATACGTTACTTCTCGCGAAGCGGGCCAATGCTGTTCACCATCGTAATGCCCCTCGTCATGGTGCTTGTGCTGTGGGGAGGCCGGAAAGCCTTGTCTGATCACCCAATGGGCTTTGTCTTTCCCGTCGGCGCGGCATATTGCCTGCTGGTCATGACAAATATTGTTTATAACAGCTTTGGTGGAGATGGCGGCGGCATTCAGTTTTTTCTCGTTTCCCCTGTCCGGTTCGGCAAAATTGCAGCGGGGAAGAATCTCGCACAATTGACTGTCCTTGCACTGGACGTCTGCTTGCTTTGGCTCGGCGTCAGCGCAATTTATCAACCACCGAAGTTTAGGATTATTGTGCTGACGCTGACCTGGCTTCTCTTCGCGGTTCCGCTGACCTTTTCGATTGGAAACATACTTTCAATTTATTCCCCAAAACGCATCGACTACGCGACATTCGGGCGCCAGCGTGCTTCTGAAAGCACCATCATTGTGAGCCTGGTCGTACAGTTAGGGACAGTCGGGATAGGGGCGCTGGCCGTCTTCATCGCGCAACGTTATTCAAATCTTTGGATAGCCTCGTTGATCCTCTCAGTGCTGTCTATTCCCGCCATTGTTACCTATATCGTGGTTCTGAGACGGATTAACAAGATCGCGATGCAACGGCGCGAGGTGCTCACTAGCGAACTTTGTCGAGCATAGTGCGCTCCATCTATGTACCTCAGTTCGAAGGGGATTTTCTTGAAAATAGGCAGTACCGCTGATCATCAGGTGTTCGGCCTGAAACTGGCGTGAAACTTCCCAGGCTCCAGCTTCGTATATGAATACCGGGCGTCATTAATACATAATTTTTCGCTTCCGGGGAGGCGACATGCTCAACACCTCAAAAACAATTTTCGTAGGAACGTTAGCGCTGATAATTTCCACGGCTAGCCTGGGACAGAATTCGGCTTCCAACTCTTCAGCTTCTTCCTCGTCTCTCAATTCAAAAGACGGGCGCAGAGTGACCATTGTTTTCCCAGATGGGCACCGACAAAGCTTCGCGGTGGCAGATGTTGCACGCATTGAATTCAAAGATCCGGCAGAAATTGTCTTCCGCGACGGGCATAAAACAACTCTGCCACTCACCGAAGGCGCGCGCATAGAATTCGGCGTCTCTACCGCGAGTGATGCTACCCTTGGACGGAACCACTTCGTCGGCAAATGGAAAGTCGGCATGGGGCTGGGCACGGGAAGTCACTTCCTTATAACGTTGAAACCTGATGGCGAGGCCACTAAATCGATTGGCGCGCATCACGGCACATGGACTGTGGTGGACGGCGAAGCGCGCATCACTTGGGCCGATAACTGGCACGACGCGATCCGCCGGGTTGATGGCAAGCATGAGAAAGTCGCCTATGCACCGGGGAAGACCTTTGGCGACGAGCCAACCAATGTCACCGATGCCACCCATGTGGAAGCCGAACCCATCTGAGCTGGTTAGCCTGCACAACACGAACATCCCCTCTGCGGCTGCATGTACAATTTCTCCTTCCTGCGGTGGCTGAACTTCCGGAGCCACTTGCGCGTATCTTTTGTGCGATGTGCGAGACGGTTTGGGGCTAGTCTCAACTACAGCTGTCAGCCGTCAGCTATCAGCCGTCAGTAAAGGCTCTCGGTATCAGCGCCTCGTACTAATGTTTTGTTGGTTGCTGGCTCCGGACTGGCTTTTCCTGATGGCCGACGGCTGATGGCTGACAGCTGAAGTCCCATTCCGTAGAAATTCCGGGGAGTGAAACTTGGAAGACGCCCATGTGGCTGCTTTGCTGGTCCGTCGCTGTATTTCGGGCGACGCGGCTGCATGGGAAGAAATCGTCCAACGATATCACCGACGCATCTACAACATTTGTTACAGGTTTGCTGGGTCGGCCGAAGACGCATCGGACTTAACCCAGGAGGTTTTTATCAAGATGTACCGCACGTTGAACTCGTATGACGTGGACCGCGGCGCATTCATGACTTGGATGACCGCGATGACCCGTAACCTCCTGGTCGACCATTTCCGCAAAACCAGGCAGGATCGCCTGACGGAGTCCCTGGATACGACCTCCTCGGAACATGAAGACGCTATCCCGCTCAGCGAACAGATCCCCGACCGTGGACTAGCCCCGGACTCAAAGGTACAAAGCCGCGAGACCGGGGAAACCGTTCACCAAGCCTTGCAGAAGCTCTCCCCAGAGCTGCGGGAAGCAGTGATTCTACGGGACTTACAGGACTTGGACTATCGTGAAATCGCTACGGTACTAAAGGTTCCCGAAGGTACCGTGAAATCAAGAATTAACCGGGGGCGAGCGGAACTTGCGCGCCTCCTCCAACGTACATATAGGCAGGTGATGTGATGGCGGGACAACAAGATAACCGGATGCAGTGCTCAGAGTTCGACGCTCTGCTCAGCCAGGCCATTGATGGAACTTTGTCTGGTGAGCGGCTGGCAGCTTTTGAGGCACACGGGCGCGAGTGCGATGTTTGTGGCCCGTTGCTGCACGAGGCTGAGGCCGGACACAACTGGCTGAAATCGCTTCAAGAGGTTGAGCCTCCAGCAGAGCTGATCACGAACATCCTGGTGCGAACCACGGGTATCGATACGGTTCGCCTGAATGCGCAAGGGAGGGCCGTCACTACCGGCTGGATGGATCGTGTTGGGCGATGGATCGACACAATGTTTTCGCCGGTCGTTGCCGTTGCCCGCCAGCCCCGGTTTGCAATGTCGTTTGGGATGGCCTTCTTCACGTTGTCTGTGACCATGAGTCTTGCTGGCGTCAAGTTGAGCGATCTGCGGCATGTTGACCTGCGTCCCAGCGCTATTCGCAGGACCTACTACGAGACTTCAGGCCGGGTGGTGAAGTACTACGAGAATATTCGCTTCGTGTATGAAATCGAGTCACGGGTGCGTCAGTTCAAAGAGGCTACGGCCCCGGCGCAACCCCAGCCCGAACCGCAGAACAACAATGACAACGACCGGAAGGACAAAACCAAGAATAATACCAGTGGACAACCCGAACAGAAACAGGAACGTAACTATAGTCAGGAAGGGAACCAGCCGGTGTTTGCTTCTCTCCCTGAAAACCGCGGTCCCGAACACGAAAGTTTGTTGCGTGTTGGGGTGGCGGATCCACCTGTAGTGAATGGGGCCACTTACAGGAGGTTCGTATGAACTGCGCTAATCATTTACAGACTCCTGCAGCTGCGTATTGCCGCACTTGCGGCAAACCACTCTGCACCAACTGCACTCGCCAGGTGATGGGCGTGATCTATTGCGAGAACTGCCTTGCAGAACGCGTGGCCGGGACTGCGCCTCCGCAGACGACATATCAACAGGTAATGGACCAGGGTGCAGGGATGAGAGTCCAACCATTGTCGGGATCTGGTCCGCATCCGGCCATTGCTGGAATACTGGCAGGATTTTTCCCGTTCGGCGTTGGTGCGGTTTACTGCGGCCAGTACGCCAAGGGATTGGCCCACCTGATCATTTTCGTTCTCCTGGTCGTGGGAGCCAGTCACTCTACCAGCGATGCGGCGGGAACTGTCTTCGGCTTGAGCATCGCTGCGTTTTATTTTTATCAACTGATCGATGCGATTAAATCGGCGAAGGCTTTGCAACTGGGGCAGACGCCCCCTGACCCGTTCGGACTTGGGACAATGTTCAGCCCGGGCGACCGCCGTGATTTCACCAGAGGCGTGCCGACCGGAGCTGTGGTCCTGATCGGGCTGGGTGTGCTTTTCCTCCTGCACAACCTGGGGATCTGGTTTCTCGAAGTGGACACTCTTTGGCCCATCCTGCTGATTGGCCTTGGTGTCTGGCTGTTCGTAAGACGCAAGGCTTGCATGGATCGCGGCGACTACCGCCATCGCAGCGTTTCAGGTCCCGCGGTGCTCGTGACAGTAGGTGTGCTGGCGTTGCTAAACAATTTGCACGAGCGCTGGTATGGCGTCCCCGGCTGGGACCATACATGGCCGGTGATTCTGCTTGTTCTGGGGATTGTGAAGCTCTTGGAACGTACGGGAAATCTCGGTGGTCCCCCGCCGCAAATTCCCACTTCACCGACGGAAAGTGGCGTTCCGCCCGCCCAGCAGCCTCCAACCGAGGTGAACAGCGAGGTGAAAAATGGCTAGCACAATCCAAGCACCTCCTCCAGCGCCGCCGGGCAGGCCGCCACGACCCAGGCGCTCCTTCGCTGGGCCGGTTGTGCTGATCGTCCTGGGAATCTTCTTCCTGTTGAGCAACATGGGAATTATTTCCTGGCACAACTTCGGCCTGTGGTTTTCGCATTACTGGCCGGTGTTGCTCATCGTTTGGGGCATTATCAAGCTGATCGAGTACCAGCAGGCCAACCGCGCTGGCGAACGCGCAAGAGGCATCGGCGCGGGCGGGGTAATGCTGATTGTCATCGTCGTAGTCGCCGGCCTCATCGCACACGAGGCATCGAAATGGCCGAATTTTTGCCAAGATTCGGATATCGAGGGACTCCCTTGGTGTGGCCATACCTACAATTACACCGATGATCTCCAACAGGCATTTCCCTCGGGCGGCAGCTTGCACGTGAACAGTGAGCATGGCGCCATCAACGTCACCGTTTCTGATGACAATCAAATCCATGTCGCCGTGCACAAGCGGGTCAACGCGGATAGGCAAGAACAGGCTGACCAGTGGAACAAATCAACCCGCCCACAAATAAGCGTCAACGGCCAAGTCATCAATCTGGATGCGAATACTCACGGCGCTGGTGATCGCCGGATCAGCAACGATCTCGATATCGCAATCCCGCGCAAAGCTTCGGTTGTCCTGTTAACGCGCCACGGCGATGTCAGCATCATGGGCCGAGACGGGACGGCTGACATCACCTGCAAGGATGGCGATGTCTCGGTCACCGATCTGAACGGCAGTCTTAATTTGAGCCTGGACAGCAGCTCGGCGCGAGTTTCCCAAGTCTCGTCAGATGTTGTTGTTCAAGGACGCGCCAAGGATGTGTCCCTCGAAGACGTGAAAGGCACGGTGCGTCTGGATGGCGATTTCAGGGAGAGCGTGAAACTGTTTCGGGTTGCCAAAGCCGTCAGCTTCAAGACCACACGTACGGACATGGATTTCAGCCGGCTGGATGGTGATCTGAACCTCGACTCAGGCGATCTCGAGGCACGCAGTATCGTTGGCCCTCTGAACCTACGAACGCGCTCCAAAGATATCCGCATAACCGGCGTGTCCAGCAACGTACAACTCAAGAATGAAAACGGCGCTGTCGAAATCGAGGTGAGCAAGCTCGGGAATGTGCAGGTGGAGAATAGCCGCGGTGATATCCGCATCTCAGTGCCTGAGAAATCCAGCTTCCAGGTGGAAGCACAAGCGCGAGACGGAGAGATTCACTCAGACTTCAGCGAACTTAAAATCGAGAATGGCGACAATCGCGCGTCAGCCAGCGGCAGCGTAAACGGCGGAGCTTCTCGCATTGTGCTCAACAACGAGCACGGCACGATTGAGATCCGCAAGGGAACGGCAATCCCAATGCCACCAACGCCGGCAGCTCCGAAAATGCCCAAGCTGCCGAAGACGTCTGACGTCCCGGAACCAACCGAGAACTGAAGGTCTATACCGTAGAGGGGTTCACCACTTCGCCGCCTTTGCGAGAAGTGGGAATTGGCTAAATTTGTCCCCCGACCGGATAGAATATTCAGTTCGCCGTAATGCGCCCTATCTCTCCAATTGTCGCAGGCATCCGGCTCGTTTTCCGCCACCCATCAATTCCTCTTGCCGAAATTGCATGGCGTTGGAGTTTCGCAGCGGCAGCGTGGTTTCTCAGTGCGATGTACCTGTTTGAGTACGCAGACAGCCTGCCGGTAAACACGGTGGATCGGCTCCTGCTCGCAACGCAGCACCCGGTACTGATTACTCGCGCGATCCGGCGCATTTTTGAGGGAAGCGCATTCCGTTTCACCGAAGCCGGAGTCCTGCTAGCGATTGCGCTAATACTTGCTTGGATCGTGCTGGCATCGGTGGGGCGGGCAGCGACTGTCAAGGCGCTGATGGATGAGTTCGGAATTGAGCCTTCTGGTAGCTCTGGCCGCGGAACAGTTCGCTGTGGGCGTCCACGCATCTGTCCATTGCAGACGCGATACGGTTCTGTTCCGTGCTCATTTTCCTTGCCTGGACCGCCTGGGCGATGTTGAATTGGTTTCTCTCCACGGCAGCAGTCTTCGTCGTAGTTAAAAGGGAACGCCCGCTCACAGCAATGGTGTCGACGGTGAGGCTCTGCCAGTCGCAAAGCGGCGGAGTGCTGTCATCTGGAACCTGGTTCGAACTGGCGCACATCGGAGCATTCGTAAGCGCTTCAGGGGCAGGGTTCACTGTGCTTGGTGCCATTGGCGCATTGCGTCTTGGGCCAGTGCTGTTTCTGGAGTTCTGGATTGCGGTCCTCTACTGCGCAGCCGCTGATTTTATCTATACCGCACGACTGGCGGCTCACGTTGCGATGATTGGCGGTGAGTATATGGTGAACTCCCGGCAAACCGGCGTTGACCCGTCCGATTCTCCTGCGCCAGCTGCGATCGATCAGAGCGAGCTAATACTGAGCGATATGCCGCTGCCCGCGAGTTAACGTTCTGCTTTACACGGCACAATCGATCTGAGAAACTCATCCGTGGAAACCCAATCGATTGTTGTCCTCGATTTTGGCGCACAGTATTCCCAGCTGATCGCCCGCCGCGTCCGCGAGCAAAACGTCTTTTCGGTTGTACTTCCTTGCAACTCGACCATCGAGGAAATTCGCAAGCACTCCCCGGTTGGAATCATTCTCTCGGGCGGGCCGTCATCCGTCTACGACAAGGACGCCCCCTCCGCTGATCCGCGCGTGTTTGAGCTTGGGCTGCCTGTGCTCGGAATCTGCTACGGATTGCAATTCATGGCGCACGCATTGGGTGGGAAGGTGCGCGCCGCAAAGCACCGCGAATACGGACACGCGCAAGTCGAGTTGACGGCGGATTCGCAAATGTTTCGAGGGCTTCCTCGAACGCTCGACGTCTGGATGTCACATGGCGATGAGGCGCTGAAACTTCCTCCTGGATTCAAGTTGATCGCGAAGTCGCCGAGCGCAGTGGCGGGTATCGAAGATGCTGCGAGAAAGCTGTTCGCAGTGCAGTTTCATCCGGAAGTGCGCCATACGAAACTAGGCACTGAGATTTTGCGGAATTTTGTTTTGAATGTCTGTCACGCAAAGCCGACCTGGACTCCTCAGCACTTTGTAGATGCGACCGTCGCTGCCGTCCGCAAGCAGGTTGGCAGCGGGCATGCGATTTGCGCCTTGTCGGGCGGAGTCGATTCCGCGGTGGCAGCTACCCTGGTAGATCGCGCGCTGCGGGACGGAGAGGAAACGCGCCTCACCAATATTTTTGTAAACAACGGCGTGTTACGGAAAAATGAATTCGAGAA
>WNFR01008508.1_pt1 | contig 24599 bp, 23 predicted proteins | sample 5400221 | NCBI WGS metagenome assembly WNFR01 (sample SAMN13153357, study PRJNA577476) | soil metagenome | isolation source: 40 cm soil under Madrone tree | place: USA:California | collected 2016-06-14 | reverse complement strand
AGCGTGTAGCACTGACCATCAAGCCTACGGTACGTACTGAGAATGGTGAAACCGCCGGCACTCTCGATTTTGTCCCCGACTATGGAGGCTTGCCGGTGGTGATCGGAGATGTTGCTCCGGGTTCCCCGGCGGCAGATGCAGGACTTCGCCCCGGGGATCGAGTCGTTTCCGTGGGTGGCGAAGCGGTTAAGAGCGCCGCACAGGTGACTGATTACATTCACAATCACGATGCGCAACCGATCAAGCTGACCGTTGAACGAGACGGTCGACAGGTAGAAATTACGTCAGGTACACGACGCCTGCCCGGTGGGCTATTGGGAATAAAGATTGGAGAACAGTTTCCGCTTTATCATGCTGGCGTGGGATCTGCCGCCGTCTATGCTTATCAATCAAACCTTCAAATTCTGCGACTAACAGCCAAGGCTCTCGGTCAGGTGGTTGCAGGGAAGCGTTCAGTCAGCAATACACTTTCTGGACCTATTGGTATCTATCAGGCTGCCCAGAAATCTGTTGAGCGACTCGGGTGGGATGGGTTTTTTGGCATGCTTGGGTTCCTAAGCCTTAATCTGGGAATCTTTAACCTGTTGCCGATTCCTGTGCTCGATGGCGGTGCGATCTTCCTCTTATTAATAGAAGGAGTGCTTGCTGTCATTGGACTTTCGTTGTCAGCAGCCGTGCGCGATCGCATCCAACAGGTCGGCTTTGTTATGGTACTTCTGCTGATGGTGTTTGTCATAACAAACGATGTGATAAAGACATTCAGCAGACGGTCAAGTGTGGAGAAGCCCGCGGCCAGCGCTCCGGGGAAATAACATGCGTAAGTCAAAACCAGTTCAGGTTAGAAACTTCCAAATTGGTGGTGGCGCTCCGGTAGTTATCCAGTCGATGACCAAGACTGATACGGCCGACGTTGACGCGACTGTTGCCCAGATCGAAGAGATGGTGCGCGCCGGTTGTGAGATTGTCCGTCTAGCTGTTCCTGACAACGATGCCGCGCTGGCCTTGAAAGAGATCCGCAAACGCGTTCCCGAAGTCCCGCTCGTTGCCGATATTCACTTCCACTACAAGCTCGCTTTGATGGCGTTGGAAGCCGGCATCGATAAACTTCGTCTTAACCCCGGCAATATAGGAGCGCACGAACGTATCCGCGAAGTTGTCCGCGCCGCGCAAGCGCAGAAAGTGCCGATTCGCATCGGTGTGAACGGAGGATCGCTCGAGAAGGACCTGTTGAAGAAGTATGGCACGGCGACTCCGGAAGCGATGGTCGAGTCGGCGATGCGGCATATTCAGATACTGGAAGATCTGGATTTTACCGAGATCATCATTTCACTTAAGGCTTCAGACGTGCAGCGCACTGTGTCGGCCTACAGACTGCTGGCCCAGAAAGTTGATTATCCGTTTCATCTCGGTGTAACTGAGGCGGGCACGTCTTTTAGCGGCACGGTGAAATCTTCGATTGGTCTGGGGATTCTCCTGCACGAAGGTATTGGAGACACGATTAGAGTTTCGCTGGCCGCGGAGCCGCAAGAGGAAGTCCGCGTCGCCTGGGAGATCGTCAAGTCGCTCGGGTTACGCACACGTGGTGTTACGGTTGTGGCTTGCCCAACGTGTGGCCGGCTCGATGTTGATAACTTTGTCGGTATCGTAACCGAGATCGAGCGTCGCCTGGCCCACATTGAAGAACCGCTTCATCTCTCGATCATGGGCTGTGCAGTGAATGGTCCCGGGGAAGCGCACGACTCACAACTCGGCATTACATTTGGGCGCGGCGTTGGCATGATCTTCAAAGACGGAGTGCCAATGCGAAAAGTTGCCGGCGAAAATATCGTCGAGGCTTTTGTAATGGAAACTGAAAAGCTGCTTGCGGAGGGCGCCGCTGCAAAGCCCGTCGCCCAACCTGAACTTGTAACGATCAAATAGATCGGTGACTTACGGAAGAAAGAAGCGCTTAAGTGGTGGACCGCCGGTCATCGCCAGGAATAGGGCATCCGTGGCAGCCTTGCGATTGATGTTCACAATGAGTTGCTCACGCATGTCTTCGATTTGCAATATCCATTGCCCGGCTCGCTCAGCATTAAGCTGTTTGCTTATCTTTTCCAATTGAGGCAGCAGGTCCTCGTTGACCAACTGCCCGGGCTTAACCTCAAGCGACAACATCCATGCATCCCGTATGAGCGTTTCCAGCACGTCTAGACGTGCTTCAAATTCTTCCTTGTATTGCGCTTCGTTCAATTCTTCTGCCGACCTTAAAAGCTGAACCCGGTCATCGGTAACTACAAGAGCGTTGAGCACGGCGAGCATGGCCTTGCGCTGCCGAGTGAAACTAGTGATATCGCCTGCGATTGCACGGCTAATACTGCCATTTGCGGCTCGAGCGCGCAGGCGAGCCGTAGTGCTGTCAGCAATTTTGTTCTGTGTCAAATGCCTTTCGATGTCTGCGGCTGAAAGGGGTGAGAAGCGAATCATCTGGCACCGCGAACGGATTGTCGGTAGTAGTACCGCCGGTCTGGATGTGATGAGAATGAGATGAGAAGTGCGCGGTGGCTCTTCGAGAACCTTCAATAGCGCATTGGCCGAACTGTCGTTGAGCTTATCGGCTTCATCTATAAGAAATATTCTGGCAGCGCCCTCAAATGGCCGGAAGTTGGCCTCTCGTTCAATCTGGCGCATCTGGTTGACAAGCAAGACGCGCTTCGGTGCTACCACCAGGCCGACATCCGGATGGTCCGTCCAGATAATCTGTTTCCAGTCCTCCGATTCAGCGCTCGCTGGGTAGTTTATTCTTGCTATCCGGACACACGAAGCGCAGCTTCCGCAACCTTCAAAATCTCGAGACATGCGGCAATTGAGGGCCCTGGCGATTTCCAACGCGAAGAGTTTCTTACCGATGCCCTCTTCGCCGACGAACAGCAACGCCCCCGGCAAGCGGCCAGATTTCAACGTCCGTCTCAACACCTCCTTCACTCGCGCGTTGCCGGTTAATTGATCCAACATTCCTGGACGGCGATCCCTTCTGAGTTAACTTAACTTCGCGCACCGGCCAAACGATGGCCTCGGCCCTGTAGAAACGGTACCACAATCTCTTTCACGCGCTCGTGTGTCTCTTCAACCGCGCCGCTCGTATCGATAACCTTTACGCGCCCGGGTTCGGCGGCGGCTATACTCAGATAGGCTTGGCGCACGCGAGCATGAAACTCGGGGTCTTCGGTATCGAGACGGTCGCGTATGTTCCTGGCAGTCGAACGTCGAGTGGTCCGGCCGGTAGATTCTGCCACTCCGATGTCAAACAACAACGTAAGATCGGGTACCAATCCCTCAGTAGCGAGCTGGACAATTTCAGAAATCAGTTGAGGCGAAAAACCGCGCCCGGCCCCCTGGTAAGCTACGGTGGCGTCCGCATAACGATCCGATAACACTACACGCCCGGACGCGAGAGTTGGACGAAGCAGTCGTCGTACGTGCTGCGCCCGATCGGCGGCGAACACAAGCAGTTCAGTAAGGGGGTCAACTTCCTCCTGAGCATCGAGCAACACTGATCGGAGTCGTAGACCAAGTGGTGTACCGCCGGGTTCGCGTGTCAACACAACGTCGCACGAGTTCATGCGCAAAAAGCCGCTGAGCAGGCGCAGTTGAGTAGACTTACCACTGCCGTCTATACCTTCGAAGGTAATAAAGGTTCCCGCCACGTATCCTCTTTGATGAATCTGAAATTTGCCCGCGAGAGTGTAAACGAATGTCAGACGTCAGGCGAGCTTGCAAGCTCGTTGCTAGTGTCTCTCGGGTGGGTCTCGGCGCCGGATTGACTTTGGTGAAGTTCACCGGTGGCGCGTCTGGATTGGGAAATGGTAGAGATGGCGTGTTTGAAGATCAGTTGTTCCTGAGATCCGGATTCAAGAAGAACTGAAAACTTATCGAAGCTTCTGATCCTGCCAGTTAACTTGGCGCCATTCAGAAGATAAACGACCACGCTGGTCTTTTCCCGGCGGACGGTATTGAGAAATGCGTCCTGAATGTTTTGCGGTGCCTGTTTGCCGTCGGACATGATCAAACCCGGAAAGAATTGGAATTGCGCGGTTGCAATCAGATTACAACAGGGACCAAGGGCTGACAAGAGATAGGTTGAGATGTGATAGAAACTTTATTATTTGCCGCGAACCTGAGGATCGAGGATTTCCAAAACAGGCTGCAAAAGCCGCTTTTCCTCGCCAAATCCTTCGAACCACTGGACGCCGGGTTCATGGCGAAACCATGTCAATTGCCGCTTTGCGTAGTGGCGAACGTCCAACTTGGTCTGTTCAACAGCGCTTGTGAGGTCGCGCTTTCCGAGCAGGTGCTCAACAACACGGCGGTATCCGTGAGCGCCGAGCGCGTTTGAGTCTGAAGGTATGCCGCGTGTGAGGAGATGCTTCACTTCGTCCACCAGGCCAGCGGCAAAATGGGCTTCCGTCCGCTCGTTGATACGACGATAGAGTTCGTCTCGAGGCGGGTTCAGGGCCAGTATGTGAAGACGGCGCGTACTTTCATGTGGCTCCGCCCGTTTCTCTTTTAGCGTCGATATGGGCCGGCCTGTTTGCAGCCGAACCTCGATGGCGCGGTGCACTCGGGGCCAGTCCCTTGGGTAGAGCTCCTGGGCACTGAGTGGATCAAGCCGGCGAAGAAGTCTATGAAGGTACTCCGCACCGCGTTTTTCTCGTATTTTATTTAGGCGTTGGCGCAACGATTCATCGGTCTGCGGACTAGGAAAAAAAGGCCGGCGCAAAGCACGAAGATAAAAACCAGTGCCGCCGACTAGCAGAGGAACCTTGCCACGACGCTCAATCTCTTCAATTTTGGCCTGCGCCTCTCGTGCCCAGTCGCCGGCTGTGTAGTTAATCTCGGGCGAGACGAAATCGATGAGGTGATGGGCTACACCTTTACGTTCCTCAAATGGAACCTTGGCAGTGGCGATCTCAATCCCACGGTAGACCTGCACGGAATCGCAGTTAATTATTTCGCCGTTGAGACGGAGGGCCACTTCAATTCCGAGTGCGCTTTTCCCGGAAGCAGTGGGACCAACGATGGCGACTACCGGATTCGGTGCTTGGTCTGTGCTCACGCGCGAGAGAATATCATGCGAAAAACAATTACGACCCAGATGAGGAGAAGCAACAGAAGCCCGCCGATGATTTGATTACGTGAGAAGCGCATCACTGATCGTGTCCGGCGTGGTGGAAAAGAGTTGGGGAGGGATCGATAATGGCTCGCCGGCCGCTAGACACAATTGAGGCTATATCATTGTCGGCCCTCAAAATTGCTACTTCCTCCAGAGTTCTTTCCTGCAAACGAAACATCACAACCGATTGGTTCTCCCGGTCAACAATCCAATACTCTGCCACTCGGTATTTACCGTAGAGTCCTCGCTTTGCCGATACATCACGCTCACGGTTCTCTTTGCCTTGCGAGACGATCTCAATTACCAAATCCGGCGCGGCAACGAACCGGTCGTTTGCAACGACTTCGTTCCATCGCTCGTTCCTGACGAACACAAGATCAGGAATGACCGCGTCATAGTTGCTGAATACTGCGCCGGCGCCAGGCACGAGAATGCCAATCGGATGATCGCGAAGATATTCGGTAAGGCCAATTTGCAAGTTCAGAAGCACGCGTTGGTGAGGAATTCCGGGTGCGCGAGACACGAAGAGTTCTCCTTCGATGAGTTCATAGCGGTTGTTGTCATCAGGACAGGCGTCGAGGTCTGCGACAGTCAAGAGAGGTTCGATTTTAGCAGCCATACATCAACTCCCGTGTGAGGATTTCCACTACGATGTCTGGCGCGCCAGTAATCTTTTGTCCAGACGTAACCTCATTCCAACGCTCCTTCCGAATGAAGACGAGATCTGGGATTACCGCATCGTAATCGCTGAAAACTGCTCCAGTCCCAGGGATGACAATTCCGATTGGATTACCTTTTAGATATAGTCCAAGTTCAAGTTGAAGATTGTGAAGCACGCGTTGGTGATGAATTCCGGGTGCGCGAGACACGAAGAGTTCTCCTTCGATGAGTTCATAGCGGTTGTTGTCATCAGGACAGGCGTCGAGGTCTGCGACAGTCAAGAGAGGTTCGATTTTAGCGGCCATACATCAGCTCCCGTGTGAGGTCCTGTTCTTACAACGATTACTCAGCATAGTACCAATATCCTATGAAAACAACGGTCCCGACGTACTCAATACATCTTGGTTAACTCAATGCCCGTGTAGTAAGCCTTAAGAATCTGTTCGAAAGTAAAACCCTGTTTCGCGAGTCCATACGCACCCACCTGACACATGCCGACGCCGTGACCCCAGCCCCGACCTGTGAAGACAAACTCGCTGACGCGACCATTCTCGTCATACTCGCGATCGATGACGAAGAGTTGTTCCCGCAGCCCGAGCGCCGAGCGAATACGCCCGCCGCGAACGTGAGCAGTGCCGTTTGTGCCGATAACCTCCAGATCCGTGACTCGACGCGAAGAGCCGCGAGAGACCACGCGGAGATCCATAATAGATCCTATCCCTCGGGCCGTGCGCGCAAGACGTGCCTGAACCTGGCGTACCGATAGTCCAGTGGTCCAGTTTGAAAAAGGAGACATTCGATCGGCAGCAGCGCCATTCGGGGCGGGCTTAACTTCCAGATAGTCAACCTGTCCAGTTCCACCAACATGAAACATGACCGGTTCGCCGCCAACAAGCACAACCGAACGAACCGCATAGGGACTTTCGCCGATCTGGCGAAACAAAAATGCGTCGGGACTGACCCTGATCGGCTGGTCTTTCCCACGCGTCGAACGAAGGATAAGAGTCCCATCAGCTGTGGGTCGGGCATTTGCCTTCTGCAGTTGCAGCAAGTTACGGGCTTCGAGGATGCGGGCAATCGTGTGCAGCACGCGCGCACGTGACAGCGGCTCCTGTGGCCGCAGCGTCGCATCCGGATAGACCGAGAAGTACCCGTCGCGGATAAGCAATGCGAGGTCAGGACGATTCTGGACCGGTACTTCCTGCGCGTCGCGCACAGCCAACAAGTAGTCAACGTCGGCATTGTTGAGGAGTGTATTGGCACGGCTTTCCCCAAAGACTGCCGCAGTCAACGCTGTTGCGAAGCCGGGTGGTCGATTTACTCCTTCACTGACCGCTGGCGCTATTTGCTGCGCGAGCCGTGCAACAGTCGTAAGCCAGCTTTGCACCTCAGCAACAGGAGCATCCGCCGCTAGCCAGGAATCGGAAACTTTTGGGTGCAACGAACCAAAGTTTTCCACCGCCAGGAGACCGACATCGCGCGCTATGGGCACGTTTCTATCGTCGCGCAAATCCGCTGGTTCGCGCGTGGTCTGAATGGTAAATGACGTGAATGCACCCTTGCCTTCAGCGGCACACTCGCGGCCGCGAAGGTAAGGAACAGCTTGATTGAATATGCTTTCAGCATCTTCAGTGCGTCCGCCGCAGGTTGAAGTGTAAAGCGCATTTATCGGCTCACCGTTGTAAGTGGCTATGAGTCCGCGGGTCTCATCGACGGCTCGCGTCGACAGCGGATTTTCGGACGTGAGTCCTCGATAAACCTGAGATCTTGTAGTGGGTAAAACGTCAAATCCCTGCGACATAAATTGTCCGCGATTTCGAAGCGCATAGGTGCGGGCGGCGACTGCCTGGGCTTTCAGTGCTTCAAGGGCAGGATAACCACCGGGCGAAAGTTCGTTAGCAACAACGCCTCGCACATAGTCTTCGAGACCAAGCTCGTTTACGACAGTTAGCGTTCCGCGTGAGTTGGTAAAGACTTCGATCCGGCCGCGATAAGGACGATCGTTGAAACGCACTGGAGCATTCTTCTCATCATAGGAAGCGAATGCTACGGGTGCGCTGGAATTAAAGATCCGTCCGGCAGTAGGTGAGAAAGCTATCACTTCCCGCGAGGGCAGGCTCGAGCGCGATGTTAGCCGAATACTGCTATTACCGGTGGAAGGTATGGGAGTACCAGTCGCGGCATTCTGGTTTGGCACGGTCGACGAAGCTTGCGACACAGTTGATCCATTGCGAAAGTCGGGGATGGTGGCATCCATTCCCGCTACCTCGAGACGCGCACGCAGCTCTTCCGTTTCTTCGCGAGGACGTTTTGCGCCAACCATCAAACCCCAGGTTTTTGTTTCCGTGTCGAAAGCGACTTGAGAGTCTTCACCACTCTCACGCTTGATCTCTTTCGCGTTTTCCTCAGCTTCCTCGCGGGTGGCCGCGCCTCCCACCATCACGCGATAAGTGTCTTCATTGCTAGTGGGCAACGGTGACAGAAGGTGCGGTTCGACTCGGACTCGCGATGTGTCGAGCGCAAGCAACGTGGTGCTTCCGCCGGTGGCGTTCATCAGCCGGCTCGTGGTCGAGATTGTGGCGGAGCGGGCATCAGTCACGAGGGCGACGCGGATGTTCGGTTCGGCGCCAACCATTGGCATAATGATTGTTGCTGGTAAGGGCGAAGTGGCTGCAGGAGGCTGTGGCCATACAGCCTGCGCGCGTCGCGGGCGACTTTCTTCGCGGGATTGTTGTTGACCGAAGACGATTGAACAGAGAAGCGACTGGGCGAGCAATAAGGTAGTGGCTCTCCGTGCGAGGGAACTGCACATGCCTTGAAATCCTTAGCGGCATCGAGGATTCGGGGAGCGTGGCCGCTCGATCATAGTACTACATCTGGGAAAAGTCGGTCCCGTTTTGTATGTCGTCTACCTGGTTTCTTTTCCCCGTCTCATCGAATTTGCGACACTCCTAAATGGTGTGACAGACTTCGAACCTGCGATCTGCCCGATGGAATCTTCCCAGAGCGACCCAGTATATGGTATAGAGAAAGACAACCCCTGCATCCTAATTTTTCTTCGGCGGCGCTTTGAGCTACCCAGGTGACGAGGAGGTCTTTGGTCCTCTTGAGGAAGACTACACTTAACAGAGCCACCTTTTCGAGTATTGCATGGCTGATGCTTGCGCTCTTGGCGAGTAGCTGTCTCCCTAAACCACCCGCCGAAACTGGTGGGATTAACATTACTCTTTATGGCTTCTCGATCATGAAGGAGTCGCTTGAGAAGGCGATCTATCCGGGGTTCGCCGCCAAGTGGAAGCGGGAGCAGAATCAGGATGTTCGGTTCACTTCCTCATTTGCCGGATCAGAAACCATCACCAACCAGATTTTGCAGGGTGTTAACGCGGACATAGCCATTCTCTCAATCGACCGCGATGCTCAACGGTTGAAACAAGGCGGATTTGTGACTTCTGATTGGCACGCGCTGCCTCATAAGGGCATCGTCAACAAGACACCCTTCGTTATTCTTGTAAGAAAAGGGAATCCTAAAAGCATTCTGGATTTTGCCGACTTGGCAAAGCCGGGCGTGCGCGTGATTCATCCCGATCCGGTGAGCTCGGGCGGCGCGCAATGGTCGATCCTGGCTATCTACGGATCCGAACTCGTGAAATCAGAAAAACAGAATGGCGAACCTGACCGCGCGCGTGCACTGCAGACGTTGCAGGCAATTTGGCACAATGTGATCTCCACTCCCGGTTCGGCGCGCGAAGCTCGCACACAATTCGAGACTGGCTTTGGCGACGCCCTGATCACTTATGAGTTGGAAGGTCTCTTGATGAAGGATGCAGGTGGGCCGGTTGAAATTGTTGTGCCCAAGGCAACGATCTTCAGCGAACATCCGGCGGTCGTCATAGATCGAAACGTATCCGCAGTGAAACGCGCGATCGTTGATGCATTTATCCAATACCTTTGGAGCGATGAAGCACAGCAAGCGTTTGTAAAGTTTCATTTCTATTCTGTAACCAATGATGCCTTCAACGAGGCTAACAAAGGATTTGGCCATATTGAGATGCCTTTTACGATTGACTATTTTGGCGGTTGGGACAGGGCCTATCCCGAAGTCATCGAGCAGGTCTTTCGTAATCAAGTACAGAGGCGGAAATAGTGTTACAGACCTCTAACCGGTAGCCAAACTGGTGTTACGACAACTGTGAGCACACTTATCCCAACAATGCGGCATGTGCGCGGGTTCGACGTCGCGCGACCTTTGAGCATTGGCATGCTCATGCTCATGATGTTGCCGCTTGTATTCCTGCCGTTGGCTTCAATTTTTATTTTTGGTACGAGCAATGGTTTGGATAAGTTCTGGGGCGCCTTGACGGCGCCTGAGGCGGTTTTCGCGCTTGAGCTTTCAATGGCAACAAGTTTTTGGGCCACCGTGTTTAATGTGCTGTTCGGCCTGTTTGCTGCGTATGTGCTGTCGCGTTACAACTTCTGGGGACGCAACGCCCTGATCGTCACGATCTCATTGCCGACAGCTATCCCTACCGCTGTCGCGGGCTTTGCGCTACTTCTTCTCTGGGGCCCTTACGGCACACTGGGCCGTTTGTTAGCGCCCCATGGTATTCAAGTCATGTTCACGGCCGGGGCGATCATCCTGGCAAATATCTTCGTGACCTTTCCACTGGCTTTCGGCGTCATAAAACCTGTGTTCGACACTATGAGCCGATCTCTCGAAGAAGCCTCGGCAACGATCGGGGCGACACGCTGGCAAACCTTTTGGCATGTCACGCTGCCATCGCTGCGGGGGGCAATTGTTTCCGGTGCGTTGTTAACTTTTGCGCGCGCTGTGGGCGAGTTTGGATCTACGATTCTCGTCTCCGGAAATCTGGCCGGCAGGACCCAGACGGCACCGCTCTATATATTTGCAAAATTCAACGAGGGACAAATCGAAGCCGCCAATGCAATTGCAATCGTGCTTGCGCTCTTCTCGTTTTTGATTTTCAGCGTACTTTTTTTTGCTCGTGACTGGCTTGACGTAGACTGAGGCAATCGGGTGAAGGCCAAACAAAAATTGTTAGAGGACCAGGAAAGATCTCAACCGGCCAGCAACGTCGCGCAAGCTGCCGCGCGCGTGATCGGCGTCAGCAAGCGTTTTGGCAAGACAAGTGTGCTCGAAAACATCTCGTTCGATGTGGCCGAAGGAGAAGCGCTCGTGCTTTTGGGAGCGTCGGGAAGTGGTAAGACGACGATTCTTCGCATTATCGCCGGCCTCGAACAACCCTATACAGGCAAGATAGTGCTTCATGGCAAAGATGTGACAGAGCTTCCCGCGCGCGAGCGTGGTGTAGGGGTTATCTTTCAGTCGTATGCGCTTTTCCCGAAGATGACCGTGGAAAAGAATATTGGATATGGACTGCGAATCAGAAAACGCCGGCGCAAGGAGATTCGCGCGACCGTAAACGAATTGCTATCGCTGGTTCAACTAGAAGAACACCGCAAGAAATACCCGGCACAACTTTCCGGCGGACAACAGCAGCGAGTGGCGATCGCCAGAACACTTGCCTACAAGCCAGAGGTGCTCCTATTCGACGAACCTTTCGGCGCACTTGATACGCAAACGCGAGTACATTTGAGACGCGAGATACGGGCGCTGCTAAGGAAGGTAAACGTGCCGGCAATCTTCATCACTCACGATCAGGAAGAGGCTCTGGAGCTGGGCGATCGAGTCGCGGTGATAAACGTGGGCCATATCGAGCAGATTGGTACGCCTTACGAAATCTATACTCATCCGGCCACGGAGTATGTTGCTACGTTTCTCGGAGCTGCAAATATTATGCAAGCGATCGTAGGCAAAGGTTATCTGGAAATTGGTTCTTCCCGAATCCCGATAGAAAAACAGGAGTTTCCCGAAGGCGAATGTGTCAAGATCGTCTTTCGACCCGAAGACGTTTCATTGAGCAAGGGCGATTTCCAGCAGTCGGGGCAATCGCGCATCTCGGCAGCGATTGTCGATGAAATAAGTTTCGTCGGAGCTTATGAGCGAGTGCGTCTGCGGCTGGAGCTGGTAGCCGCTGAAGATTGTGGAGTGAGGGAGGAGCCTTTCTATCTGACGACTGATACGCCGGAGCGCGAAACCACACAACAAATAGTTGCCACTCGATCCAAGCGCGAAGCTACCGCGACTAAACTCAAGATCGGAGAGCGCGTCGTGGTGTCGCTCACATCTTTTACGGTCTTGCCATTCACCGAACCCAAGGACACGAAGTCACAGACACAAGGTTGATCTTACTGGGAAAAGAAAGCCGGATGTTTCCTTTTCTGGCCTTGGGTATCTCTAATTACTGACTAAACCTATGAAAACGATGATTAGAGCAGTCTGGCAAAGTGTTTGTTTCACCATTGTGATGCTTGTTTTGACTATCGCATCCGCGCAGACGAGTCCTCCGTCGCAGACTGACACGCAAATCTGGAACGACGTGCAATTCTCGGTTCCGCTTAGCAAGATGGTCGACTTCACGTTGTTGGGAGTAGTTCGCTTGGGCCGCAACGTCAGCCGTCCAGTTGACGAGCGATTGGGCGCGGCCTTCTCGTTTAAGGCGGGGAAATATCTGACGTTTACGCCTAGTTATTTGCGCATCGGCATGCAGCCTTTTAAGAATCGAAGAGTTTTTGAGAATCGGCTTTCATTTGCCGCCACAGTCCGTTTTCCGCTGGGCCACTTTACCTTGAGTGATCGCAATCTCTTTGAGCGCCGGCTTCGTCATCCTGGAGGAGACTCCACGCGTTATCGCAACAGACTGCAGATCGAACACCCAATCGGGTCACCGAAAATAAAGCTGAGTGCTTTTGTTTCCGAGGAGCCTTTTTACGACTGGAGCTTCAACGCGTGGGTGCGAAATCGTTTCGCGGTGGGGGTGAACAAGGTGCTTAATAAACATGTCACCACCGATGTCTACTATATGCGACAGAATGATGGGCATAGCGTGCCGGGAGACCTCAACATTCTGGGCGTGACCTGGAGAGTCAAGCTCTAATGTTCGATACACTTCAGTTTGTCGCTGACGTACGCCGGGAACTAGATTGATGGATTGACGGGGTTTGGCTGCGCGCGTGACGACAAACTAAAGTTTATCGGACACCGAATCCAGGGCAGCAACTGCAAGGCTATTAAACTCTCGGCGGACTCCATTGATATTTGCGAAGGGCAGCGCCCGAGCGTGCGTGCGGTTTGTGAGCAGCAAGAAGACTCGCTCTTGTCGTGGATCCAGCCAGCAACTTGTACCTGTAAACCCATTGTGACCGAAACTATCCAGTGGCAGATCTGGACCAGCTGTGGAATCTTTTGTCGCCGCCAATTGCCAACCAATTGTGCGCGCCTCTTCCAATCCCACAGTCATATTAGTGCGAAACAGTGAGCATGTTTCCGGCTTGAGCAGGACTGTCTGTTCCGCAAGAAACTGGTTTGCCAACACAAAAGTTTCAGGAGCGGTTGAAAAAAGTCCTGCATGGCCTGCTGAGCCGCCAAGAAAATACGCGTTGCCGTCGTGCACTTCTCCCCAGATCACAGCCTGACGCCAATTCTGATAAGCACCTGCTTTCGTGTCGTTGCTGGTGTTTTGTTCGTAGGCGTTGCCAGTTTCACTAGCGGCTATGCCGGTCTGCAAAGCAGCTGCCGGATTGAAGAATGTGCGCTGCAAGTTTAGCCTTTGAAAGATCTCATGCCGCGCCATCTCAGCGAGGCGTTGTCCTGTCATTCGCTCCAGCAGGAATCCAAGAGTGATAAAACTCAGATCGCTGTAAACAACGTGTGTGCCTGGCTTGTATTCGAGATCCAGGTTGGCGATCACGCCAAGCGTTCGCTCGGGCTCGCCCTCAGCAAGGATATATAAAGGCCGCCAGGGTGGGAGTCCGGAAGTATGAGTTAGCAGTTCTCGGACCGTAATCATGTGTTTATCGGGGCGATCGAATTCGGGGAGGTAATGGGACACAGAACTATCCGGCGTTAGCTCGCCGGCTTCAATTCGTCGCGCACAGAGCATGCCAGTGATCAAAGGTTTTGTGAGCGAAGCAAGATCGTAGATGGTATCCAACTGCGTAACTATGCGATATGGATCAACGACTGAGTGGCCTAAAGCATCGGCGAAAATTGTTTGGCCTCGTTGGGCAACGAGATAAACCGCGGAAGGAAAATCGCCTGCCTCTATACGCTTGGCGAGAAAGGATGAAAGTTGTTCATTGCGCGAGATCATGCGTGTGTCCGACAAACCGATAAAGCTCATCGGACATTTGTCGCTTTGCCCAAGGCGCTGACCCCGGGATGTGCGGCATGCTCCTGGATTCCTTCCAGGGTCCGGAGGGCCAGGGCCAGGGCATTCCTGCCCGCGAGCCCAGATACGGGGGACTGTAAGCCATCACGCACTGCCTCAAGAAATGTGGTTGGAAGAAACGCATCTTCCTAATCTTTTCAGTGCCTACTCGCGATGCCGTAATGTTGGCAACTGCCCCCGAGGAAAACTCCAGTCGCGCATTCGCCGCGTCTACCTTGTTGGTCAAAATGGCAATCCCAACTGCGTGAATGGCAGTTACTTCTACCTCTTCCCCAACAAGCCACTGCACGATATCGAGATCGTGAATCATCAGATCGAGTACGACATCGATATCCAGCGAGCGCGCCGTAAACTCTCCAATGCGATGGATTTCGAAATAGACGGGATTGCGAACGTGAGGACGTAACGCGACCAGCGCCGGATTAAAACGCTCGAGGTGGCCAATCTGCAGTAAAGCCCTTCCGCGTTCGGCGGCGTGAATCATGCGATCGGCTTCTTCGAGCGTACGCGAAATCGGTTTTTCAACGAGGACATGAATGCCGGCTTCCAAAAGACCGCAGGCGGTTTCACAGTGCGACTCAGTAGGCACCGCGAGACTCACCGCCTCAACACGGCCAATAAGGTCCCGCCAATCGTTCACATAATCAGTTTTTCGCTCGCTGCTAACAGAGCGGGCAGTTTCATGGTCGATATCGCACACGGCTACAAATTGCGACAGACCCTCCGCGGCAAGGCTTGCGTGGATGCGTGCGTGTTGGCGTCCCAGATGGCCGACACCGATGACAGCGGTACGCAATACAAGTCCGTTGTCAGTGGTCAGTGGTCCGTTGTTATTCGTGGTTGCCAAGTTGTGTATGACCCTCCTATTTAAGATACTCCGTCTTCTAGTGCGGCAGTACTAGTCCACTGACGGACACATGAGTACGGACAACTGACTACTGACTACTGACAACGGACTACTATCCAATTCGGAGTCGAATATACTTGCATCCATCAACGCTTGCCAAGCGAGTCTCCATTCTCCTGTGTCTCGCTATCGTCGCCTTCTACTTTTACGGTCTTGGTCTGCTGCCGCTGGTTGGGCCAGACGAGCCACGCTATGCGCAGGTGGCTCGCGAAATGCTTCTGCGCGGCGACCTGATCACACCGACATTGGGAGGCCACACATGGTTTGAAAAACCAGCACTGCTCTATTGGATGATGATAGCCGCCTTCAAGGCGTTTGGTGTGAGTGAATGGTCGGCACGTTTGGGGCCCGCGATTTCAGGCTTGCTTACAATTGCCGCCGTCTGGTGTGTCGGCCGGCAAATTGAACGCACAAGTTCCACGGACGGGATAAGCGGTTTCGCTTTCTGGAGTGCGCTCGCCGCAGCTACGAGCTTCGGCGTCATCGTGTTCTCCCGGGGGGCGAGTTTCGACATTGTAATCACGATGTCGACGACATGGGCTCTCTCCTTTTTTCTACTACACGAAGTTGCGAGGGTCCCACGGTCGAAAACGATCTTTCTATTCGGATTTTACGCACTTGTCGGCCTGTCACTATTGGCAAAGGGTCTCGTTGGCATCGTGATCCCGTTTGGTGTGGTCACTCTCTACTACCTTTTAAGACGAGAACTCCCGCCGCGACGCGTTTGGCTTAGTTTGATCTGGGGTGTACCGGTCGCTCTGGCCGTGTCGTCTATTTGGTATGGGCCTGTAATCTACCGTCATGGCTGGCAGTTTATCGATCAATTTTTTATACAACATCACTTTGCCCGCTACGTTTCAAACAAGTACCACCATGCTCAGCCGGTTTACTTTTACTTGCTTATTCTTGTTCCCCTGACGCTGCCGTGGAGCGCTTTCCTGTTTGATGGAATTGCGGCCATCAGAGACTGGAACCTACAAGACCTTGATAGCCTGAGTAAGACGCGTGTGTTTTCCCTGGCGTGGTTGTTATTGCCTATTTTGTTTTTCTCCTTCTCCGGTTCGAAGTTACCGGGTTACATATTGCCTGTTTTGCCGGCAGCCTCGCTCATAGTGGGCGAGCGGCTTGCGCGTCTTGTCTCCACTTCTACACGTCGGAATTGGCCGCTGCAGGCGACCGGAATAATCTGCTTGATCCTGGGGGTGGGCGCACTTGTTTATACTTGGCGTTCGACACTTCTATCGCTGCATTGCGGTGTCTTAATTGCTCTGCCCCTGTTTGTCGCAGGATTTTTTGCTGTTGTTTGGAGTCGGTTCCGTCGTACGTCCGTAGTCCTTGTTGCATGGGCCATGTTGGCCACGGCGGTTATCCTTTTGAATTGCGGCGCACAAAGTCTCGCGCAGCGCGAATCGGTACGCGATCTCCTTAAACTTGCGGATGCGCGCGGCTATGCTCACGTTCCGGTCTTCGCTTGCAGGGGTGGCGATCGCACAGCAGAGTTCTATGCGAGCGGCCGGGTGGTGTATGGGGCAGATGGCGAGGTGGTGACCCTCGACGAGGTTGGTCAGATGTTGGGTGAGGCCCGCAGGCGAGGTGAATCGATACTAGTGCTGTTGCCAGTGGAGGTCCTGAGCGATCTAAACCAACGGCACATACCGGAATTAGATGTAATAGGAACTAACGGTCGAGTAGCGCTCGTAGCGGTCAAAGCAATGCACATCTAAGATGGCAGAGGAAAAACGAGTGTGTGGGTCACCTCAGATACTTATCGAAGAAGTCGATGACTATTCGATCGTAAGCCTCACCTTGTTCTCCGGTCGCTGAGGGAAGAGCCATGCCGGTCAAAGGGAGGTCGGTCCGGATTTCCACATTTGCTTTGTTCGGAAAGCAACGTTCGAGGGAAGCAGTCGTTTCTTTCAAATGGCCCGCTTCAGCGCCCGATAAGAGCAACACGTGCTGGTCGCGCAACGAAGCTGCCAGTTCACAGCTGTCCGCATTATCGAACGCTCCAAGAAAATAGATTCGTGTGGCACTACTTGAAAGATACCGCAGCAGTCTGTTGTCGACACCGATATCTCTCGCCACTGCCGCCTGAACTAGTTCAATGGCGGAGTGCGGCACTGAATCGAGTACGACCACTTTAACCTGGCCGTCGCTGGGAGCTGCCTTTAATGCTGTATAGGCGCCAAGCTCCACGCCATAGAATCCTGCCCGATCTCCTATAAGCTTGCGCTTGCTATCAGACTTCAGAGTTCGCAGAAAACCGAGCGCATCAATCAAATCATAGCTCTCACTTGTACCAAACGAGCTCCATTTCACTGGCGGGTTTATGCCGTGGCCGCGGAGGTCAGGCCACAAGATAGTGGCATTGGTAGTCTCGTTTATTTTGACGCCAAGATTGAATAGCCATGACCGATCGCCGCCATAGCGATGCAACAGGATGACCGCCGGAGCTCCTTCTGAACCTTTCAGCAGCCAACCACGCGCTAGAGTCCCGTCTCGGTTGCTCCACGATTCGTCAGTAACCTTCAAAACTGGACCGCTGATCTGTGAGAACGCCTGGGGCGTTACCAGATAAGCTTGTTTAGGTGGTCGCGTGATGCCGTGGACAATGAACGTGAGGGAGGCAGCCAGGGCCGCTACCAACACCAGCAGTATTGGCAGAAAGGACTTGACAACTTTCTTACCCAATCTTCGACGGGAAGACATTAGCGTAATCGAGAGTGGAAAGTCAGGACACCTGACAGAACTGACTCAGTTATTTCTGGATCACCGCTCCTTTCCTGGTGGCCTCATAATAGTCTTCCGGCGTGTTGATGTTAACAAAAAACTGTTCGGCGTGGTCGAGATCCTCGAGTTCGGCAAAGGCCAGCCAGCGACTCTTAACAGATCTCAGCAGATCAACCGGTCTTCGTTGCCCGGTCTTAATCAATTCTGTTGCCCGGCGCAAACAGGGATCAATACGATAAAGCGAGCATAGGGGCTGCGGTCGACCATCCTGCTGAATAGGCACTACTGCTTCATGATTCTCTCGCAACGTTGCCATGCGCGTAAACAAATCGGCTGTTACAAACGGCAAGTCGCATGCAACCACCAAACACCACTCCGTCCGGGCCGCTGCAAGTGCTGCGTGAACCCCACCAAGTGCGCCCCACTGAGGATAAATATCCGGCGTGCTGTTGAGGCGTGGGTGGTCAATTTCGCGGCCCACGATAGTGACAATGCTGGAGACTTGGAGCAACGTATCAGCAACCCGCTCTGTAAAGGTTTGTCCTTCAAGTAGCAGCTGGGACTTATCGGTTCCCATTCTCCTCGATGCTCCGCCTGCGAGGATGAAGGCGTCAAACCTATTCATAAATCCACTGTTTCGAATACACCAATGACTCGCGTGTGAGCCGCACGTTATCACGCGTTTTAGCCAGGCGCAAAGTGAGAGTGGTGTGGCCTCAGTACGCCGAATACTTCCCTCCGCGTGCGCCTTGACCGGATTCTCAGCCGAAGCTTATAGTCGTTGACAGCGCAAGAGTCCTTTTGCGCATCTATCAACAAGCGGTTTCCCTGGACCGCAGCTCCGTCGACAAGAGGTAGTTAGTAATGAAGAGATTTCTTCCAGTTTTCCTGATCGGGATTGTTATCGTCGGTCTTTGCGGTTCGGCTCTTGCCCAAAAACCAGCGGCTGATACAGAAGTAATGAGCGCACCCCTGTTTCCCCTCGAGGATCTGCGCCCCGGAATGAAGGGTACTGCCCGGACCGTATTTTCTGGTACGACTTCGGAAGAGTTTGGGGTTGAAATACTGGGCGTGCTCCCGGGGTTTCCGGGCCCTCGTCAATCAGCAATCATCGCCAGGTTGAGTGGAACAAACGTTGAGAAAACGGGAGTGTTTGCCGGCATGTCTGGTTCGCCGGTCTACATTGATGGAAAAATCGTCGGTGCTATAGCGTTTAGTTTTCCTTTTTCGAAAGAACCGATCGCCGGAATTACACCGATCAAGCAGATGATCGATCTATTCAATAAGGGATCGGAGAATAACCTTGAAAAGCCAAAGGAACCCCGTGCGGTTTCCTTTGCGCAGTTGGCTTCGAGCGAATGGAGACCGACCCTGCCAAAGCCCGCTGTTTCGGGCGCTTCACTCTTGGCTCCCGTCTCTGCTTCGTCACCTCTGTTCCCTCTCCTCGGGCAGCAGATGACCCCAATCGCCACACCGTTGGTTTTCACTGGCATTAGCCAGGAATCTCTTGCGATGTTCGCTCCGCAACTCGTGTCGAGCGGACTCCTGCCAGTTTCCGGTGTAGGCGGCTCGGCTGACATCACACCACTCGCTCCCGCCAATGCAAACACGTTTTTGCCCGGTAGCTCGATCAGCGTGCAACTGGTGCGTGGAGATTACTCGCTGGCTGCCGCGGGTACCGTCACATTGCGCGATGGGAACCGCATCTATGCCTTCGGGCATCCGTTTCTCAGTCTCGGCTCGTCCGATATGCCCATGGCCGAAACGTCGGTCGTCACAGTCGTACCGAACGTTAATAACTCCTTCAAACTCTCCGTGCCCGGACGGATGGTGGGGTCAATCTCTCAAGATCGCGCGTCGGGAGTTTTTGGGCTGCTGGGTCAAACGCCGAAGATGATCCCCGTGACTATTAATCTCCACACAAGCCGCGACCGAAAAGAAACCTATTCGTATGAAATAGCCAGCGACTCGTTCCTTACGCCTTTGCTGCTCAATATCACTGTCTTCAACACCATAACGTCAAGCGAGCGAGCACTCGGTGATTCGACGCTCAGCCTCAAGGGTCAAATAAACGTGAAAGGGCAGGAAGCGGTGCAAATCGACAGGCGCTTTTCTGCAGCGAACTCAGCTGCCATGGCGGCAGGTTCGATTGCGACACCCGTGGGATCCTTGTTGACCAGTGGTTTTGACGACGTGCAGCTCGATGGGATCACACTCGATATATCCTCGACCGATACCAAATATGCGGGGACGTTGGAACGAATCGCCCTCGATAGAACTGAAGTTCGTCGGGGAGACAAAATTGAGGTACAGGCTTACGTCAGAACCGAATCAGGCAAACAATTTGTTCAACGGATCCCGGTTCAGATTCCAAACGATGCGGGACTGGGACAATTGCTGGTTTTTGTCGGAGACGGGGGCGCCCTACAGGAAGGCTCAGCTGCCAAGGCGTTTGTGCCGCAGGCTCTAAGCCAACTCGTGCGCGCAATCAACACGGTGAAGAAGAGTGATCGACTATACGTCAAGCTGTTTCGCATTACATCGGGGGCAGTAATAGGCACAAGCGAACTCCCGAGCTTGCCACCCTCGGTTGTGGCGACGTTGAATAGCGATAGAACGTCGGGCGGCTACACACCGACAGTGCTCTCAACTGTTTTTGAAATGGAATTGCCGCCGGCTGAGTTTGTAATCTCCGGACAACAGATGATCGCGATTGACGTTGTGCGGTAGTTGTCCGCTAACCCTCATTTTCCAAGCGCAGCAAGCGTATTTATTCGCTCTCGGAAGGCTGATGATAGCTCGTCCACGTCCGCCGCCGAATAATTTGCAGCTCGAAATGCATCTTTGATTTGGTCCTCACTGAGTCGACCGAGCAAGTCGCTGAGCCAACGGGCGTCGGCAATACTGATGTTATCGAAAAGCTTTTTGTTTTTACCTGCGTAGTGGAAAGCGATGGTTTCCCCCTTCACCTTTTGGATGAAATTCGCCTTCACATAATCCGAAGGCTTGTTTCGGCTGCGGGAAATCGCGCCGCCCGTCTTGCCAAATGAACCCCCGAGATCACTGATGATGTAGCGCAGTTCATCATTCCCGGTGGTGTCATGGGGCGCGAGGATCTGATTGTTCGAATCTTTCATATCCCAATTATTTATCAACAACATCATTATCTTGAGACCTTGAAACTCCGGCGTCCCTTCGAAAGGGTTGTCCTCCCACTTCCAATTACCGATGCGCTTGACACCCTTGGGGCGTGCCTCCAAACGTACATTGTCGAACGCGCCCTTACCATCAATGACCAAATGCGGTATTAGGTAATCAATTTCGGTTTCGTAACCGATGGCCCATAACAAACGATTTGCAGAGGTCTCGGGTTGCGCCTCACGACCGACCTTCGCAACCCACTCGTTGCCGTCCGCGTCGCGCACTCGATACTTCGTGGAATAACCCCCCTCCTTTTGATCGATAAAGGTTACATGACTAACGTCGGGCTTCATTGCATCGCCGCCCGCTCCCGCCAGAAGATTGCGGGATTGGATATCGCCTGGCTCACGCCACATGACTGCGGTACCGGTATGGGGTCTTTTGTTTTTCTTGTCCTTCTGCGCCTGCATGGAGAATGGAAGGACCAACAAGATAATTGTTGAAAGGAACAGCAAATAATTCGCTTTTTGACGCAACATTAAAATCTCCTCAAACTGCACGGTCTGTAGCTTTCTCGTACAAACCAGAAATTGCCCACGTCTCGTTAGCACGCACAAGACACCCACTTTTCTGGTTTGTAAGACTTGCAGCAAAAGCAATACCGAAGTGAAAGACTGAAGACCGGACTGTTACTGGACGGTCAAGGCAAAATAAAGCCCAATGCTGGATAACCAGACATTGGGCTTTGAGCCTTAGCGTTGCCAAATCAGTTAAGGTCTTGGTGGTGTCGCCCCTTGTGGCGCGAGCCACAACTCCATCATTAGTTCATCTCTGGTCCCACCTACCACGGTAACGATGCGGCGCGCATCAATACCGCGAGTGTTGACCAGGTAGTCCACTATCCTCGTAGTGTGCTTCTGCACATCGCCAGGCTTTCCAGAACGTCCGGGATACACGATGACATAGGCGGATGCAGTGGGATCGTTTTGTAGCTCTACGCCAAAGTTATCCAGTCGAGCTTTCTCGTCGTTGCGCGCAATATTGGGAAACTCGTCAAACTTTCGAGGGCGTAGTTGTGGTAGTGGTATCTGTACGGCACAACTGTCCGAACAATCGAGAGTGTAGCGGCCCATTGAAAGCGTGGCCCGTACTGTCTGGCCCGCGAGCCCGGTAGTATCCACTTTGATTGAACTAGTACCTTGCCCTTCGGTGATTCTTCCTGCCGACACGGTCCAGTTGTAGAGGGGAGCGACACCCGATGACACACTCGAGACATTCGAACTAAACACTAGCGGCTGATCGAGAACCACATTGTCCGGGCAAATGATCGAAACTTTTGGACAGACAGGTTGTACGGGCGGACAAGGATTAACGAGCACACTCGTGGAAGTGAAAGCCTGGCATTCGTCATTATTGCCGCCGGTTTCGACTTCAACAAAAGCCTTGTAATAGCCGGGCCTTAGGCCGGATAGATCCCAGGTCACTACTGGTCCGTCGCCGCTAATTCGACCGGAACTCGTGGACCAGTGATAACGTGGCTGATAATCACCGAAAGAACTGGCTTGGGCATTCAAACGCACCTGAGGTCCAGGGAGATTACCTTCCGCACAAACACTTACGACGGTCGTGTCAGACGACAAACTGAGACTTGCGGGGACAAACACGACGGTCTCTTTGCGCTTCTGGGCTGCCGCCGGCGAGGCAAATAAATGAAGAGCTACCAGGGCTATTGGCAGCAGGAATCCGAATAAACGGTGATGGCGTGTGAACATTTCACTCCTTGTCAGTGTTGTCCGCTTAGTCACCTGGGCGCAGGGCAAACGAGCCAGGGAGTCTTCTGGGCAATAGCGGATGATAAATAAAATGGAGAATTGCATGGTATTTCCATAAGCCGAGCTTTCCTCGCACCAGAACCCGTTCGCAGTTTCGGTGATTGCCGGCGGCTCAAGGACCATAAGGGCCGGTTTGACTCGGCTTGGGAATTGGCGTAGATACGTTCTGCTCCACATATTTGCAGTCCGCGCAGATTTCAGGTGGCTCGTGCGATCGAATGATGAGACTGAGGTTCGCAATAGGTTTACTATGTTTGCTGATTTTTCCTGCTGGGTGCAGAAGTCATCAGACGAATCGGAATAACGCTGCGAGTTCCTCGGGAGGCTCCGAAGGCGTAACCGTCGATCGCTCGCAGGCACGTCTTTTTCTCGATAAGGGGAAGGAACTATATCGAAGCGATCATGACTCACAGGCGGCCGAGGCGTTTCAGCAGGCAGTCAAGTTGGATCCCGATCTTGCCGAGACTCACTTTCGTCTGGGCTTGGCTTATGACACGCTGAACAAGGCGCAAGAAGCCGAATCTGAGTACAAAAAAGCAGTCGATGGATATAAAAAGTATCTCGTCGATAATCCGAAGGATGCAGAAGCCCACTACAATTTGGGTCAGGCTTATGCCGGCCTGCATCTCTACAGCGAAGCCGCGAGGGAATACCGCCAGGCTACCAAGTTCAAGACTGACGACGCTGACATCTACTATGATTTGGGGACGGCATTAACTAAGCTGGCCCAGTATGATGAGGCGGTGGTGGCGTTTTCGAAATCACTGGAGATAGATCCGGAGAACTACCGGGCGCAGGATGCACTTGAAGAAGCGCGCGAGGGCGTGAAGCGAATTACTGCCGGGAAGAAACATCAGGAGCAGCTACTGAAGAAGCAAAAGGAAGACGAATTAAAAAAGGGAGAAGGGGAACCCCCCGGATTTGTTCCGGGCAAACCAGTACCTTCCACGAGCCCAACACCCAAGAAGAAGCCATTACAAACGCGACCGGAGGAGAAATAGCATGGCAACATACACACCGCCCCCTTACTTTCCGCAAGGCTCTCTGGCGCCTCCGGATCAGAATCGCTATAAGAAATTCAAGGCGGTAGTCGTGCTCGCGGTCTTGTTGTTGCTCATCTTGCTGGGTGGCATCGGCGTGGGTGTTTGGTACCTGCTCAAGTGGATACTCTAAGGAGGTACTATGCTGTTGTCACGACGCTAATCGAGTCAACGTCAGAACCGAGGAGCGACCGGGTCCAAGTCATGCGACCATTCAACCCCTCATTTGACTAAAGCTATTCACCTCGCTTGAATGAGACCGCACCAGACCCGGTCGCCACCGCTCCTCGGTTCTGACGTCGAGTGGAAGTCCGATTCAATGACCTTGGTTGGCGAAACTGCGTTCAGTAACTCGACCGGCGGCCCTTACATCAAACGGAAATGTCTGACAACGAACAAGAAATACAAACGCATATCGCCCGCAATCGCGAACTTCTCAAGTTGTTTGCAAGCAAAGGAATTGATGCTGCCGTCTCGCGATCCATCGATCTCCATTTCTGGACTTCTAATGAGTCCGCCGCTTCGAAGCTTTCAGCGGCGCTCGAACAACGAGGCTATTCTCGAGTTGCTACGAATCGCTCCGTCCACGATCTATCCCTATGGAACGTAGCAGCTAATTTTGAAACTAGTCCGCTTTCAGTTACGGCTCCCTCCTCGTCGAAACATTTGTACGACTGGCTTGTGAATACGACGCCGCATTTGAGGGATGGGGCACATCAATCCGAATTGTTCAACATTGAGAATGCCCGACTGGCCTAAAAGGCGCGGTGTGAATAAGAGTAAATAAGCGAAGGCCTCACTCACTTTCTGCGAACGCCTCCAAAAGTT